>ENA-ORXI01002789-ORXI01002789.1-sediment-metagenome-genome-assembly--contig:-NODE-2789-length-12267-cov-32.104758_pt1 | contig 12267 bp, 11 predicted proteins | sample MGYA00237861_ERZ511468 | MGnify/ENA primary metagenome ERZ511468 (study PRJEB26299, sample SAMN06266213) | sediment metagenome | isolation source: Hudson Canyon methane seep mesocosm | place... | reverse complement strand
TTTGCATAAACAGAAATAGCAGACTTATCCAAGCCACGGGGATAACCGTTCCCATCTAAGCGCTCATGATGCGTATAGGCTACATCGACTGTGCCAGGATAAACATCACGTGCTGACATTAAAATATCCCGACCTAAAGTCGCATGTGATCGCATGACTTTTTCTTCATCAGGTGTTAACTTTCCTGGCTTGTTCAGAATCTCGGTAGGCACTTTCATTTTACCCATATCATGCAACAAGCCGCATAAGCCAATATGATTAAGTTCTTCTTTAGAATAGCTTAGGTGCCTGGCCAATAATATCGATAAGATACAAACATTTAAACTATGTTGCGACGTATATTCATCCTGATTTTTTAGCTGTGTTAATAGCATCATCGCGTCAGGCGACTCCAACACCCCGTCAACACAATCAGACACCGCATCCTTTGCTGCTTTAACATTTAATTGATTACCAAAACGAATATCATCCATAACCCCTTTCACTAAAGAGCTAGTTTGCTGATAAACATTAGCCGACGCTTCAAAGGCATGTAAAAAAGATTGCTTTGGTTTAGTGCTAACAGCTCCATGCACCGCTTTCTGCCTACTGGGGTCAATCACAACATAATCACAAACATCCTGCACAGCCTTAATATCAGCGGGTGATTTAAGATCAAAACCTTGCAACAGAAAGGGGGAGTCTTCCCATGGAATATCCAGCTCACTAACAAACATACCTATTTTTAATTCGTAAACGTGTATCCTAAGCATTAGCGCTTCCTTATTCAGTCATTTGTGCCAATTGACTCTGTTTGTGTTTTAACAACTTACGATAATTTATTGATAGCTTCAATCCAACAAAGCGCCCCGCCATTTTGACCAGCTCATTATTTTGTTTATCAAAACTTAACTTAACCACACTTAAAACCCTATCCTCATAACCCTGTTCAATTCCATGGGTTTGTAATTTAAAATGATAGATATAAACATCCTGATTATGTTCTTTTTTGATTCGTAAAGGCTTGCCCAGCTGACTGATTACTTGTGTTTTCTTTGGCAGATCAGTAGCAATTTTTTCAATTGTACTAATATCTGCCTTTAATTGCCTTTTAAACTGATTAATCTTTGCCCCACCTAAAGAACGCAAAGAGGCCTCCAAAAATGGAGCAGGTGCAATTTGTAGAAATAAGGATGAAAATGCCCAACGTATCAAACGCTGATCCTCATTAAAAACCAGATCAAAATAGAATTTCAGTTCAGGCTGAATTATTTCACCCTGCTCATCAACTTTTCGAAACCAATACCGCCAATGTTCATTGCCTTTCTCAGCAGAAACAATGCTAGGCTGTAGTTTTGATAAGGAAATAAAGTCCTCACTATATAAGATAGGGTCTTTAAAGTGCACACTAAACTCATCTTCCACCGTGACAGTAAAGTGCTCATCAAACTGATCCATTTGCAAATACGTTTGATAAGCTCGCAACCAGTAGAAACAACCGCTTAAAGAAAGTATTAAACTAATTATCAGAAAATAACGAACACTTTTATTCAACTTAATGCCTGGTGTTTGAAACGGGTTCCACTACCTTGGTTGCCAAAATAGTTTCCACATCAACCTTATCAAATATTTGTTGTCCACCGCAGAATTCACAATCCACTTCTATAGTATTTCTTTCTTGTAAAATACTTTCTAGCTCAACTCGGCCCATAGAAAACAAGGCCTTCTCTACTTTCTGTCTAGAACAAGTACACTCAAATTTAACGGACTCTTCAGGAAACAGCCTAACCTTTTCTTCATTAAACAGACGATAAAGCATTTCTTCGCAATCGAGTGACAACATCTCTTCTTTGGTTACCGTGTCCGCTAAAATAGAAATCCGCTCCCAATCCGCTTTATAACTTTCTTGAGCCGGCAGTTCCTGTAAAAACAATCCCGCAGCATAGGATTCATTTGCAAATAACCAAACACGGGTTTCTAACTGTTCAGATTGTACGAAGTAGCCGCCAATCACCTCTGCCAAATCCTGCCCGTCCAAAGCAACTACGCCTTGATAAGGTTTACCTGTTTCTGGTTCTACAGTGATAACAAGCCGCCCTTCACCCATCATTTCACTTAATAAGCCTGGCTCTACATGACCATTAGAACGCGCCAGCCCTCTCACTTTTCTGTCATGCGTTGATTGTGCAACTAAGGCTCTTAAAGCACCATCTCCTTGTGCTTGTAAAATCATTGAGCCTTCAAACTTAATCGTTGCTGATAATAAAACAGAAGCTGCCAACATCTGGCCCAATTGCTCCTGTACAACATTATCTAATTGCTGGTTCTGCTTAGATTCTTGCCAACTTTTATTAAGGCGCACCCACTCACCTCTTACACCCAGTTTTTCAAATAAAAACCTGCGTAAACAATCTTGCTCTTTCATCTATATAATATATCTCAAAATAAAAAGGTTACAATACCATTTGTTATGTTTTTGACCTAAAATCAACATAACTTATTCAGCCTATTTAACGACAATACGCCTTCTATTTAGTAAGCTTTCAGTCCCCCTCTTTGAAAAAGAAGAGTTTAGGGGAGATTTTATTAAATAAATCCCCCTCAATCCCCCTTTTTCAAAGGGGGAGGTGATCGGTTACTCTATTTAAGATACATATCCTATGTCTAGCACTCACTATATTACCAAGAACTCAATCACCCCTCCGTTTCCTAAGCATCTACAACAAGCACTATTTGGCCTAGGTTGTTTTTGGGGAGCAGAAAGAAAATTTTGGCAACAATCTGGCATCTATTCAACTGCCGTTGGGTTTAGTGGCGGAGAAGCCATAAATCCAAGCTATAAAGACGTATGTACCGGCTTAACAGGACATAATGAAGTGGTACTGGTTATTTTCGACCCTGCTCTCATTAATTACCAACAGTTACTTGAAATATTCTGGGAGTCACATAACCCAACACAAGGAATGAGGCAAGGCAATGATATGGGCACTCAATATCGCTCAGGTATATACACCTTTAATACTGAACAATTAAAACTGGCAGAAGAATCCAGACAACACTACCAAAAAAAATTAGACCATGCAGGGCATGCAAAAATTACAACAGAAATATTAAGCGCTTCTCCATTTTTCTATGCTGAAGAATATCATCAACAGTATTTAGCCAAAAACCCTCAGGGCTACTGTAACTTAAGCGGAATAGACATACCCTACGCTTAGGCAACTGGCAACAAATATCCCGCCCACCTTGCTGGCCTTTTTATCCCTGCTCAAACAATCTCAATCGTTACGTAGCACACGGATGTGCAAGTGTCGCTCGAAGCAGGATGCTGGTTGCGACCGTAGCTGGCTATGCGCCTCTTGAGATAGTTTGAGCAGAAACAAAAAATCTGCGCAATCTGGGTGGGTTATTTATTGCCTGCTGCCCTAAAAATGACAGGCAAAAAAAAAGCAGTTAATTTAACTGCTTTGAAGGTATTTTAGGAATAACATAACGCAACTTTCGCTGTTAAGCTACTAGAGCTTTAAAAGTTAGGTTAATAATAGCAAGCTTTTTGTCAAGTGAAAATGTGACAAATTGTCGCAGTACCAAATTACCTTGTGTTTTACAAGACCTTTACAGCTTATTTTTCAACTTAAACCAACTGCTGAAAGTATTCCGTAAAATTATTTTCATTAACAAAGGTTATATCATACATACTCGTCAAACCTTTTATCTGCTCGTCACTCAAGCCAAGCACGAACATCGTAAAGTTTTGCTTATCAATCCCCATTCGCTTTCTTAGCTTTTGATACTTTTCAATAGCTGAGCGAAACTCCCCTGATTTACATTCGATGAAGAGAGGAATCTCGTTATTGACAAGAAAAAAAACATCCACTTCATGCTTATCTTCGTTAAGAAAATGCACGTTGAAACTTCTTAATACTGAAAAAGGAATCTTTTTTTCATAGAATATGATTAAAAGCTTCATAAAAACAAACCACTCCAGCCATTCTCCATTAAAAAAGTTAACGACAGGCTTTGCTTTTTGTAATGTTAAATGAATACGCCTATCTTGTTTGTTATAAAAATACTTAGCCACAAATGAAAAGTCATACAATGTTTTACAATACTGAGTTAAAGCTTGAATTTCTTTTTGTGAATAATTCGAAATAGTAACGGCAATAGAACCGTGCCCTTTCCTCTGAGCTTTTTTAATTTGATCATTAATGCTTTTAAGCAACGAATAGTTGTCACCTAAAGCAACAGCCACCTCATCAAAAAACCCCTGTGTATCAATTGTTTTAGTATCAATATCAAGGATGATATTCTTTTTATCAAACCAATCTATTATCGGCTTAAACTGCGTCTGATTAGTCATCGCTGATGTATTATGAAGATCAATATCATCTTCTAAACGCTCAATATGTCTTTGGCTTTCTAGTGTATCCTCATTGCCCTTTAGTTCAGTATATTTCCCTTTTAATTGCTGATACTTAGTAATAACATTTTTTACAAATGCAACGGTATTGTGAATAGGGACTGACTCTTTACATACGGGGCATTTAACTGATTTTCCAACAAATTGATCAGAAACTTCGCGTAAATAACTACATTTATTACATAATAAAATCGACATCAAATAAGCTCCTGCCCGTGATCCATTACTGACTAATCCCACCTTTTGTTAAATGACGAGGTTCTAGCAATTTTTCTAATTCATCCCGTGTTAATTCTGTCATTTCTTCAGCGACATCAACAATAGGTCTACCTTGCTTATAAGCTGATTTTGCTACTTTAGCCGCCAACTCATAGCCAATAATAGGATTTAAGGCCGTGACTAAAATAGGATTTTTGGATAAGGCTTGTTGTAAATTGTCTTCTCGCACTTCAAAAGTTGCTATCGCTTTATCAGCTAAGACCGTAGACACATTACCTAATATATCAATACTTTGTAAAATATTGTAAGCAATTACAGGGAGCATGACATTGAGTTGGAATGTACCTGCTTGGCCTGCAACGGTAATCGCTGCATCATTACCAATCACTTGAGCTGCAACCATTGCGGTTGCCTCGGGGATCACTGGGTTAACTTTCCCAGGCATAATACTACTTCCTGGCTGCAAAGCGGTTAGTTCAATTTCACCTAAACCCGCTAAAGGCCCACTGTTCATCCAGCGTAAATCATTGGCTATTTTCATTAAACTCACAGCAATCACTTTCATTTGCCCTGAAAGTTCAACCATGGCATCTTGCGAACTTAAACTTTCAAAAAATGAATCATTAGGCTGGAAAGGGAACCCCGTTTCTGCTGATAAAACCTGAGAGAATTTTTCTGCAAACTGAGGATCCGCATTAATACCAGTACCAACAGCAGTTCCACCTAAAGCCAGTTTATAGACCCTAGTTAAAGCTGCGTTAATTCGATCAATACCATTTCTAATTTGTAAAGCCCAAGCCCCCAGTTCTTGACTCATCCTAATCGGCATCGCATCCATTAAATGGGTGCGGCCTGTCTTGGTGACATTATCCACAGAGGCTGCTTTTTTTTCTATCGTTTCAGCCAAATGTATTAAACCAGGTAACAGTGTTTTCTGACATTCAAGTGCCGCACTGATATGAATAGCCGTAGGAATCACATCATTACTACTCTGCCCCATATTCACATGGTCATTAGCCCCGACACTCACACCCGCAATTTCAGTTGCGATATGAGCCAGCACTTCATTCACATTCATGTTGGTGCTAGTACCCGAACCTGTTTGAAATACGTCGATAGGAAACTGGTCTTGATGTTGTCCATCTATAATTTGTTGGGCGGCCGTGACAATCGCATCACCTTTTTGTTGATCTAATACGCCTAAATCCATATTGACCTTAGCTGCATTTTTTTTGATCAGCGCTACTGTTTTAATAAATGCGGGGGGTAAAGCTAAACCACTGATGGGGAAGTTGTTAATGGCTCTTTGTGTTTGAGCTGCATATAACGCTTCGGCAGGGACTTGTAGCTCGCCCATGCTGTCTTTTTCTGTTCTGTATTGTTTTGTCATTTTTGAACCTTATTTAAAAGAATCCCCCTCAATCCCCCATTGTACATGGATGTAGTAGTGTCGCACTAGGCAGGAGCCGATTGCGACCTTTTTCAAAGGGGGAAGTTAAGAGCAAAACTTACACTCTTAACTCTCATCTTATTTCTCTAAAATCCCCCCCTTTGAAAAAGGGGGGTTAGGGGGGATTCTTTAAATGCTTTTCAATCGCTCTTCAACAACGCTATCTATTACTGCTAACACAGCATCCATTTCAGTTAGCACCTGTTTATTATCAAACCGTAAAACCAATAACCCTAATGCTTGCAAAGCTTTATCTCGCTCAATATCCTTTTGCAAATATTTAGGTTCAAAATGCTGGCCTCCATCTAAGGCAACTCGCAACAAATAACCCACCCACCTTACTGGCCTTTTTGTCCCTGCTCAAACAATCTCAATCGTTACGTAGCTGGCTATGCGCCTCTTGAGATAGTTTGAGCAGAAACAAAAATTCTTCGCAATCTGGGTGGGTTTTTTATTGCCAGCTGCCTAAATCAATCACTAACTGAGCTTTAGAACAGTAAAAATCAACAATGAAATTCAATAACGGCTTCTGCCGTAAAAACTGTACACCTCGGATCTGTTTCCGCCTAACTCTGTACCATAAAGCTTGTTCTGCATCGGTTAAATTACTTCTTAAATGCCTTGCCGGTTTTTTTAACTTTTGTTTAAACGGCTGCATTAATCAATTCAAACTATCAATAAAATCCTGTGATTGTTGCAAATCAAAAGGCCAACCCAACTCTTTCCCTGTTTCTGCATGATATAAAACAGGAATTCTAATCGCATATTTTTCCTGCCATTGTTCCTGCTCTGCTATATCAATCATTTCAATTTCGACATTTTTACAGGCTGCCATAATCAATTCAGCTTCTTCACATAAATGACAAGCTGAGGTACCTAATAGAATTAACTTGACCATTTTAATGCCTGGATATCTTATCCAGATACCCCATAAATAAAGCCGATATAACCAAGGTCAAATGAATCAGTACATACCACATCAATTTATCATTATCTGTTTCTTGCACATTCATAAATACTTTTAATAAATGAATGGATGAAATGGCAACGATAGAAGCAGCCACTTTCATTTTTAGCGAACCATAATCATGACTACCCAGCCAATCCAGTTTTTCAGCATCCTCTCCAATATCCATTTGAGAAACAAAGTTTTCATAGCCACTGAACATGACAATAACCACTAAACTTCCTACTAATGTTAGATCAATTAGCGTTAATAAATTTAAGATCAGTGTTGATTCATCAATTTCCAGTATATGCGGCAAAAAGTGATAGATCTCCTGAAAAAACTTAATAAATAAGCCAAATAAGGCCAGGCTCAAGCCTAAATAAACAGGCGCTAGAATCCAGCGACTGGCATACATTAGCTTTTCCATTGCTTTTTCAATTTTGTTTATAGCCATCTCTTACTTTTATTTTTCATTAAAAACTTAGAAAAGCAGGCTTAAGCCTGCGCCCTAATTTTTACCTAGTGATGTAAATGTGCTGATAACCATCGTTCTGCGACTTCTTTTGTCATGCCTTTTCTTTTTGCATAACTTTCAAGTTGCTCTTCATCAATTTTACCGACATTAAAATATTGTGATTCAGGGTGAGATATATACCATCCGCTCACTGCTGCTGTCGGAAACATCGCATAACTTTCTGTCAACTCAATAGAAGTTGCCGCCGTTGCATTTAACAGTTCAAACAACTTTGCTTTCTCTGTATGGTCTGGGCAAGCTGGATAACCTGGTGCTGGCCTAATGCCGTTATATTCTTCAGCGATAAGCTGTTCATTTTCATGGTCTTCATCAGCCACATAACCCCAGTGATCTTTTCTTACTTGCTCATGCAAATATTCAGCAAAGGCTTCTGCTAGTCGATCAGCCAATGCTTTAAGCATGATGGAATTATAATCATCATGGTCTTTTTCAAATGCAGCAACTCTTTCATCAATGCCAATACCTGTTGTTACGGCAAAACCACCAATATAATCGGCTTTTCCACTGTCTTTACTGGCAATAAAATCAGATAGACAATAGTTTGGGCGACCAGGGGCTTTTACATTTTGCTGACGTAAATGATGTAAAGTTTCTAAGACTTCAGTTCTCGATTCATCCGTATAAAGCTCAATATCATCATCCACACTATTCGCAGGATAAAAGCCAATCACGGCTTTTGCAGTCAGCCATTTTTCATTAACTATTTGACCCAACATTTTCTGTGCATCAGCAAACAGTTTAGTTGCTGTTTCACCGACTACTTCATCTTTTAAAATTTTCGGATACTTTCCTGATAATTCCCATGTCTGGAAAAAAGGTGTCCAATCAATATAAGGCACTAAAACATCAAGAGATAGTGGCTCTATTACCTTAGTCCCTAAAAATGCGGGTTTTGTTGGCTGATGCTCACCTAGATCAAACTTATTTAATCGTGCATTTTCTAAACTATGTTGTTTAACTTGGGCTTTACGGCCCTTATGACGCTCTCTCACTTGTTCATATTCTGCGCGTGTTTTAGTAATATACTCATCTTTTAAGTCATCACTTAATAATGAGCTAACAACACCAACACTACGCGAAGCATCTGTGACATAAATAGTTGGCGCATGGTAATTTTGTTCAATTTTTACCGCTGTATGCGCGCGCGAAGTGGTCGCACCACCAATCATCAATGGAATATCGAAACCTTGCCTTTCCATTTCTTTGGCAACATGTACCATTTCGTCTAATGACGGGGTAATTAAGCCACTTAACCCAATAATATCGACATTTTCTTCCTTGGCAGTTCTAAGAATTTTCTCAGCAGGCACCATAACGCCAATATCAATGACTTCATAGTTATTACATTGAAGTACAACCCCCACAATATTTTTTCCAATATCATGAACATCGCCCTTAACCGTTGCCATTAATATTTTTCCGTTCGACTTTACGCCGCCCTGCTTTTCCGCATCCATAAATGGCATTAAATACGCCACGGCTTTTTTCATCACACGAGCAGACTTAACCACTTGCGGTAAAAACATTTTTCCTTCGCCGAATAAATCACCGACAACATTCATGCCGTCCATTAACGGCCCTTCAATCACATATAAAGCCAATTTAAGTTCGACGCGAGCCTCTTCGGCATCTTCAACAATATATTCATCATTTCCTTTTACTAAGGCATGTTCTAATCGTTTGCTGACTGGCCAAGTACGCCATTCTAAATCTTCTTTTTTGGCAACAGCCCCACCGCCTTGATACTTTTGAGCCATTTCCAGCATGACTTCAGTCGCTTCAGGGTTACGATTTAAAACCACATCCTCTACCGCTTTCTTTAGTTCACCAGGAATATCCTCATAAATGGCTAGCTGTCCTGCATTAACAATCCCCATCCCCATACCGGCTTTAATTGCATGGTAAAGAAATACAGCATGAATCGCTTCTCGTACTTGGTTATTTCCACGGAAAGAAAAAGAAACATTAGAAACACCACCAGAAATTAATGCATGCGGGCAAATTCTTGTAATTTCTCGGGTCGCTTCAATAAAGTCCACCCCATAATTATTATGCTCATCAATCCCTGTGGCAATAGCAAAAATATTAGGGTCAAAAATAATATCTTCAGGTGGAAAGTTAACCACTTCGGTTAATATTTTGTATGCACGCTGACAAATTTCAATTTTTCGCGCCATGGTGTCAGCTTGGCCTTGTTCATCAAAAGCCATCACAATCATGGCTGCACCATATCGACGAATCAGCTTTGCTTGTCTGATAAAGTTTTCTTCACCTTCTTTGATTGAGATGGAGTTAACAATACCTTTTCCCTGAATACATTTAAGGCCTGCTTCTAAAATATCCCATTTAGAGGAGTCCAGCATGATAGGTACTTTTGCAATATCAGGCTCTGAGGCAATTAAATGTAAAAACCGCACCATCGCTTCTTTTGACTCCAACATGCCTTCATCCATGTTGATATCAATAATCTGCGCGCCATTTTCAACTTGCTCTTTTGCCACTTCTAAAGCTGTTTCAAAATCGCCTTCTACAATTAAACGCTTAAATCGTGCTGAGCCTGTCACATTTGTTCGTTCCCCTACATTCACAAAAAGTGAATCCGGGGTAATATTTTGCGGCTCTAAGCCCGCTAAACGACACTGTTTTTCAAGGTCAGGAATTTTTCTGGGCTGATATTTTTGCACCTCATCAACAATCGCTTTTATGTATTCAGGTGATGTTCCACAACAGCCTCCAATAATATTTAGATACCCTTGTTCTGCCCATTCTCCCAACTCTTTGGCCATTTCTTCAGGAGTTTCGTCATATTCACCAAACTCATTGGGCAAGCCAGCATTTGGGTGAGCTGAAATATGGGTGTCGGCAATATTTGAAACTTCTTCTATATATTGACGTAATTCTGTTGCACCTAACGCACAGTTAAAACCTATTGAAATAGGGTCGACATGGCTTAAAGAATTCCAGAATGCAGCCGCCGTTTGACCCGATAATGTTCGCCCCGATGCATCGGTAATAGTCCCTGAAATCATCACAGGTAATTTATAGCCCAACACATCAAAATAATTCTCGACTGCAAAAATAGCGGCTTTTGCATTTAAGGTATCGAAAATAGTTTCAATAAGAATAATATCAACACCCGCATCACACATACCACGTACAGCTTCGGTGTATGCTTCAACCAATTCATCAAAAGAGATATTTCTAAAACCAGGATCATTAACTTCTGGGGACATCGACGCTGTGCGATTAGTTGGTCCTAAGGTACCGGCTACAAATCGTGGTTTATCAGGTGTTAATGCGGTAAATTCAGCAGCTACCTCTTTCGCTAATCGAACCGACTCCAGATTAATTTCATAAGCCAATGATTCCATGTTGTAATCAGCCATAGCAATGCTGGTTGCATTGAATGTATTGGTTTCAACAATATCTGCACCCACCTCAAAATAAGCCCTATGAATGGCTTTAATAATATCGGGCTGGGTTAACGACAACAGATCATTATTTCCCTTTAAATCACATTCCCAGTCTGCAAATCGCTCACCTCGATAATCTTTTTCTTCTAGATGGTAACTTTGTATCATTGTGCCCGTGGCACCATCAAGAAATAAAATACGCTGTGATAATTGCTGTTTTAATAATTCGATTTTATTCATAGGAAGTTTGAATGGGCAGTCTACATAAAAATCTAAGCATTTTTGCCTTTAAAACGATTAGATTGGTTTTTCGAAACGATGGTTTTAACTATGCGCTAGTATAAGCTATATTATACTTCACGCGATTACGGATGCAGATTTTATAGCGAGTTGGCATTTGTTGATAGCAAGGCCATAAATCAGTTGCATAGCAATCTACGCAACTGTTTCAACGACGCTGCCTACGGCAATAATCGACCGATAGAAAACCGTGGCCGTGCAAAGCATTACAACACCAAATAAAAAGCAGGAGAAGAAATGTCCAAACCAAGCTTATTTCATATCATTAAAAGTGTTCTTGCCGCTGGCATCGGAGTACAAAGCAACAAAAATAGGGAAATAGACTTTGAGCATGGCTCCTTATCTAGTTACCTAATCGTTGGCTTTATTATGACTATCCTTTTTGTTTTAGGTATCAAGTTTATTGTATCTTCTATCATCAATTAATGTGCTGAACACCTACAATGACCCACGTATAAATCAGCAACTAAAAAAAAAGCCTGGATTACCAGGCTTTTTTTACTACGTTATACTCTAAACAGAGCAAAAAACATTAACTTTCTGATGTTTTAAAACTGTTTTTAATCGCGCTAAACATCTCTTTAATCCCAGAAAACAAGCCCATAAAATTAAATGCTTGTTTTAACATGACCATTTGCCTTATTACTGCGACCACGAAGAAAGGAACAATCCAAGGAAGCAACTCAAAAAGAATACCAATGAATGTACCGCCAGTGCCTGATTGCAAGCCACCTGAATCACTATTATCTCTAGCATTCAGCCCACCTTCAGAATCATACGCAGCACTTAAATCAGTATCAAATGTTTCCACAATCATCAAATTAAACTGAATCATGAGAAATTGCGCAAACAAATACACTACAAAACTTCCCGCCACCCAATAAAAAGTATTCCCCGTCTTTTCTTCAGACGCTGTTCTATAAACCCAGATTGCTATTAAAATAGCAATGATTCCACCAATAGTCATTTTGCCTACCCCTTGTTCTTAATTATTGTTATTAA
>ENA-ORXI01002788-ORXI01002788.1-sediment-metagenome-genome-assembly--contig:-NODE-2788-length-12269-cov-10.145177_pt1 | contig 12269 bp, 9 predicted proteins | sample MGYA00237861_ERZ511468 | MGnify/ENA primary metagenome ERZ511468 (study PRJEB26299, sample SAMN06266213) | sediment metagenome | isolation source: Hudson Canyon methane seep mesocosm | place... | reverse complement strand
GTGCCTGGGCTTGGGATAAATGTTTTAGGGTCTTCAGCATTAATTCTGCATTCAATGGCATGACCGCTAAAGCTTATGTCCTTCTGGGATACAGACAATGGTAAGCCGCTAGCAATACGTAGTTGTTCTTTAACAATATCAATACCACTGATCATTTCTGAAACGGGATGTTCTACCTGAACCCGGGTGTTCATCTCAATAAAGTAGAACTTGTTGTCTTGATAAAGAAATTCAAAGGTACCCGCGCCTTTGTAACCAATATCTATGCAGGCTTTGGTGCATGCTTCGTAGACTGTCTGTCTGGCATATTCATCAATATTCGGAGCAGGTGCTTCTTCCAGTACTTTTTGATGACGTCGCTGTAGTGAGCAGTCTCTATCACCCAAATGAATCGCATTGCCTTGCCCGTCGGCTAAAACCTGCACTTCAACGTGGCGAGGTTTATCCAGAAATTTTTCAAGATAAACGGTGCCATCTCCAAAGGCAGCTTTTGCTTCGCTCTGGGTTAATTGAATGCTATTAAGTAGAGCTGCCTCTGAATGAACCGCTCTCATGCCACGACCACCCCCACCGGATGCGGCTTTGATCATTATGGGGTAACCAATTTTATGTGCGATGGCGAGTGTGCGGTCATTGTTGTTGGTAACAGGGCCATTAGACCCCGGCACGGTTGGAACGCCTGCTTTAGCCATCGCTTTTATTGCAGATACCTTATTCCCCATAAGGCGAATAACATCATGAGGTGGGCCTATAAAGGTAAATCCACTTTTCTCTACTTGTTCTGCAAAGTCTGCATTTTCCGCCAGGAATCCGTAACCAGGGTGAATGGCAACAGAATCTGTTACTTCGGCTGCGGCGATAATAGCGGGAATGTTCAGGTAACTTTCTGCAGGGCTGTCGGGCCCTATACATACAGCCTCATCAGCCATTCTTACATGCATTAGATCGCGATCTACTTTTGAGTGAACGGCAACCGTTTGGATGCCAAGTTCTTTACAGGCTCGCAAAATGCGTAACGCGATTTCTCCGCGGTTCGCGATTAGTACTTTCTCAATCATGAATTGGAATTCCTCAGAGTCGTCTAAACAAGCGTGATCAGGGGTTGATCAAACTCAACAGGTTGTCCATTTTCAATGAGAATCGCTGAAACGGTACCGCTTTTATCTGCTTCGATCTGGTTCATCATTTTCATTGCTTCAACAATGCAAATAACATCACCGGCTTTAATGGTTTGTCCTACTTCAATAAAAGAGGGCGCACTTGGGGACGGAGCACTGTAATAGGTTCCAACCATTGGCGATCTAATAGCATGACCATTAAGTTCGTTTTCTGCTGCAGAGGTTGTTGAGCTGGTAGGGTTTATCTCTGCAGGTGTTGATGGTGCTGGCGCAGCTGCGACAAACGTCGGCTGAACCATAGGTGCTTCTTGCCTTCGGCGGCAGATACGCACAGAGTCATCGCCTTCTTTTATTTCAAGCTCTTCTATATCTGACTCTTCAAGTAGCTCAATCAGTTTTTTAATTTTACGAATATCCATTATCGTCTCTCGCTGTTCGTCTGTTGCCCAGCTTGTGCTGCGCGCAGTGCTGCCTGCAGTGCCAAGTCGTAACCCTGGCTACCTAAGCCACAAATAACCCCGACAGCAACATCGGAAAAATAGGAGTGATGCCTGAATTTTTCTCTGGCATGCACATTAGATAAGTGTACTTCAATAAAAGGGATTTCAACCGCTAGCAGCGCATCCCGAAGTGCAACACTGGTGTGTGTGAAGGCGGCTGGGTTGATAATGATAAAGTCGACTCCTTCAAGGCGTGCATCGTGAATACGATCAATTAACTCGTATTCAGCGTTACTTTGCAGGGTTTGAAGGTGGTGCCCTAATTCACTTGCGGTGCTTTGCAGGCGTTGGTTAATGTCATTTAAGGTTTCGGAACCGTAAATTTCAGGTTCACGACTGCCAAGCATGTTTAGGTTTGGTCCATGAAGAACAAGAATAGTCGCCATAGCGAAATGTCCGTATAGTGCATTTTATAGTGATTTCGCCAAAGTTTGCCGTCTTTTCTCAACATTTTCAAGGAAATTCGACAAACTTATAGCTAGATTTTTGTGTCATTCCCGCGAAGGCGGGGATCCAGTGTTTTAGGTTTTGTGTAGAGTTATGGATTCCCGCCTTCGCGGGAATGACTGTGTTTTTTGGGGAAGGGGCGCTGGGTTACTGAATTTAAGGGTTATTTGAGTTGCCTTCTCTGAAGCTTCTTACCGCATTTCGACCTGTACGTTTGGCATCATAGAGGGCGTTATCTGCTCTTTCGCAAATAAGTTGGGCGTTTTCGTCTGAGCCAGATGCTACGCCACAGCTGAATGTGACCTGAAACTCTTCATTGCCCGCAGGCTGTCTAAGCTCAGCAAACTTCTCTCGTATTTCGTTAATTATCTTCTTCGCATCGCTCTCACTGGTATTGGGGAGCACTATTGCAAACTCCTCACCGCCGTAACGGCCAATGTGATCTGTTTTTCTCAGACGCTGCTTTAAGAATAATGAAAGGCTTTTGAGTACTCTATCCCCTATGGGATGGCCATAGCTGTCATTTATTTTCTTGAAAAAGTCGATATCTAACATCGCAAAAGTAAGCTTGGTACCGTTTTGCTTGGCTTTGGCTATCTCTACTTCTAGCAGGTATAACGTATGCGTGTGATTATATAGTCCCGTCAGGCTATCTCTAATCATGAGTGCTAACAGAGATCTTGCTCTTCGGCCTCTGTTGTGGATTGTTGAAGCCAAGTGTCTGGGGTTAATAGGCTTTGTTAAAAAATCATCACCACCCAGGCTCATTGCATGAAGCTGCTTGTTGATATCATCTTCTGCTGACAGGTAAATAATGGGCACACTGTGAAATTTATCTTGTTGTCGAATAACTCGGGCTAACTCCATGCCTGTGCAGCCAGGCATATACATATCCATGATGACGATTTCAGGAGAAAAATCATTTAATGCAATGAGAACCTGCATAGGGTCAGTTATTACACAGGTGGTCATACCTGCTTTGGTGAGTACATTCTCAATGTAACGAGCCTGGGCTCTTGAATCATCAACCACCAGAACCTTGTAGGGGTCTAATGGGCTTGCATTAGTGTATTCTTCAATTTTTTCAATTAATTGGCCAAGGTCTACTACTTTATAAAAAAATTCTTCTCCGCCACAACGAGAAGCCATTAAACGGACTTTTATATCGTCATCTTCTTCGCTGGTAAATAGAATGGGGACGGGGGTTTCGTGATTTGCTTGAATAGACTGAATTGTTTCGATGCCTGAATATTGCTCTCCTCCAAAATTAACATCAATAACAATGGTTTCTGGCTTGTCATGTTTTGCAGCATTGATGAGTGCTTCGCCAGTATCAAAGCTGACGGCCCTGAATCCAAAAAATTCTAATTGTTTAATAATTCGTTGCGCATTTTCAGTGCTATTGAGCGCGATATAAATAGGCGTTCGAAGAAATGTTCTTGGCGCGGTTTGGGTTTCTCTGTCACTTTTACGCTGAGTGCATTCGCTTAGTTCAGAAATAGTTTGATTGATGCTTTCTTTTTTTAACTCATCAATGACGGTTGAATCTTTGTCTAATGTATCTAACTTCTTGGTTAGTTCCTGGGCAACGATTTGGTGTTGGGCCATTTCAAAACGTGAAGCGAACTTACCTAATTTAGCAGAAGATTCTTTTAGGTCATTAAGCCACTGTAAGTCTGCCCAGTCTGAGTCTTTAAGCTTTTGCCAGTTATCCAACACAATACGAGCCTGACTAGTCACTCGTTTTGAAAAATGCTGTTTTAGCTTTTCGCGCTGATCTTCTGATGACATTAAATATTCCTTTGCTCACGACACTTACGTGGTCGCTTACACTCGTTTCTCGTTTTTTGTTCTTAAGGACGCAGATATCTTTGAAATGTAACTATTATTGTAGTGATTTTCTAGATGTCTATAGTGTTTAATATAGTCCTTTAATGTCATAGTGTGTAACTATTTGTAATATCAACTCGTTCGTGCAAGTGGCCGGTTAAATACTATAATAAATATAAAATTTATAATGAAGGTTCGAGGTTGTTTAAGAATGAATAAAAAAGAGGCGCGGAGCATTACTTTAAAGCAGATATTGCTTTGGTTTACCGGCTTGTTGATGGCTTCTTTACTGGTGGTTAATTTTTTTCTTAACATAAGTAGCTCTCGCGATTACATGCAGCAGCAGTTGAGTTCACATGCTCAGGATGCCGCAACGTCTTTAGGTTTGTCTCTGTCTTCAGTCATTGATGCTAATGATACGATTATGGCTAGCTCTATGATCGATGCTATGTTTGATAGCGGCTATTATCGCCATATTATTTATTTTGATGTAAAAGGTGATGCTAAGGTGTTGCGTCACTCACCGATGAAGGTGGGTGGGGTGCCTAGCTGGTTTGTTAACTGGATTAACCTTGAAGCCCCGGAAGGAAAGGCCGAAGTAGTGAGTGGTTGGATGCAATTAGGCAGTGTTTCTGTGGTTAGTCACCCTGGATATGCTTATGAACAGTTATGGCGCAGCTTAAAAGCAGAGTTAGTTTGGTTTGCCTTAATTGGCTCGGTGGCTTTTTTGGCTATGAATCTGGTCATAACCACTATTTTACTACCCTTAATGAGGATGGAGAGGCAAGCTAAGGCGGTGCGAGATAGAGATTTTAGTTATCGTGCCCCAATGCCTAAAACCCGAGAGCTTAAACGTGTGGCTGTAGCCATGAACAGTATGTCTGACCGCTTGGGTAAAATGTTTGGTGAGCAGTTGGCACTAATTGAGCATTTACGTGCCCAGTCTTTTCAGGATCCCGTAACGGGCTTAGGTAACCGAGCTGAGTTTGATAAACGCTTGAAGGCCGAGTTGGAGTCTGAACAGAGTGCGGCGGTTGGTAGTTTGCTGTTAATTCAGTTGGGTGATTTTGCCGCTTACAACCAAAGTAATGGGCGTCAGGCGGGTGATGCTTTATTAAGTCAGCTGGCAGAGGCGATTAAAGCGGATACCGTAAAAGTAACTGATGCCTTTATTGCTCGTCGTTCAGGCTCTGATTTCTCGGTTTTTTTACCTGGTGTTGTTGATGAACAGGCTGATAAATTTGCAAATGACCTTTTACACAAGTTAGCAGGACTTCATCTCGTTAAGCAGATGTGCAGAAATGACATCTTGCATGTAGGTATTGCTTCCACGATGACTAAAATTTCTTTGCCTTTATTTTTATCTGAAGCAGACATGGCATTACGCCGTGCTCAGGCTTCTGGTCCCAATGGCTGGCAGCGTTATGTACTAAGTCGTGACTCTGCGTCACCTGAAGAGTCCGTTAAACAAGCTAATGAATGGCTCACTATTCTTCGCGAGACATTATCGTCAAAGAGCATTGTGTTTCACTATCAGCCGGTTTATAACCGTGATCGTTCTTTGGTTATGCATTATCAGGTTCTTTCGCGTATTGAGGTGAATGATGAGCTGGTAGTTGCAGGGGTATTTATTCCTATGGCTGAACGCTTCTCTCTATTAGTTGATTTTGACCGTTTAGTGGTTGATAAGGCTATTACAAAGCTAGGGCAGGGCTTAAATGTTGATGCGAGATTGTGTGTTAATTTGTCGGTTCATTCTATTGCGAATACTGATTTTGTAAATTGGCTGTTAGATACCTTAAAGCAACACCCAAAAGAGGCCAGAAAACTTATATTTGAAGTATCTGAATATTGCCTGCAAGAAGCAGGAGACTCATTAGAGCGTCTTGTTGAGTTTAGTAAATCATTAGGGTATGAAGTGTCAATTGATCGGTTTGGTGTAGCCGCGGTTCCATTTGCCTACTTGCAACATCTGTCAATTCACTATATTAAGGTAGACCATAGTTTTATTAGAGATATTCAAAACAGCAGAGATAACCAGTTTTTCTTGCGGTCAGTACTTCAGATTGCTCACGGGCAAGATATTCAGGTAATTGCGGTGGGTGTTGAGTTTGAAGAAGAGTGGCAATCTATTGAACCGCTCGGCATCGATGGCGCAATGGGGTATTATCTCTGTCGTCCACAAGAACAGATTGAGCATATTTAGTAATAAAGAACAGACAATAGGGTTTTAAAATGGCATTCCAAAGGGTTAAAGAGTTTTTCGAAGATCGCTGGGAAGATATGCAGGATTACATGGGGGGAGGTTTATTGCCTAAGGTTATTGGCGGCGGATTATTGGCTTATTTGCTAGTAGCTGTTGTATTAGGTTTTTTCTGGAGTAGTACACCTGATCAATTTGAAGTGAAAGCCGCGGCAGCAAACAAGGCTATGGCACATGGGCATGAAGTGGTTGTAGGGACAACTACAACAGCAACACTTATTACCATAACAGAAACATTGCTTGATAAGCCGGGTGGCTACATTCACAATGATATTCTACCTCCTGGTTTATGGTTAGATAATATTTCTAGCTGGGAGTTTGGTGTGCTTGTTCAGGTTAGAGACTTAGCAAGAGCGCTGCGAAAAAATATGAGCCGGGTTCAAAGCCAGTCAACAGAAGACCCTGATCTGGCGATTGCTGAGCCTCAGTTCAACTTTGATAGTAATAGCTGGGCGGTGCCTTCAACAGAAAGAGAGTATCGTCGTGGTCTCAGGGCGCTTGACAGATATTTGGAACGCTTATCTGACCCGGATAAAAAAGAAGCTCAATTTTATGCTCGAGCTGATAACTTGAGGAATTGGTTGTCAGATGTCGAAAACCGTTTAGGTAGCCTTTCCCAGCGATTGAGTGAAAGCGTAGGTCGTCAGCAGTTAGACTTAGGCCTTGCAGGTGATTCATCAGCGGTGCAGTCTACAGAAGCGTTGAGCATGACAGAAAAGAGAACATCTTGGCTTGAAATTGATAATGTATTCTACGAAGCGCAAGGTACTGCCTGGGCATTAATTCATATATTAAAAGCGATTGAAATCGACTTTGATAAAGTGTTGAGAGATAAAAATGCTTTGGTTAGTTTGAAGCAGATTATTATTGAATTGGAGTCAACTCAAGAGTCAGTATGGAGTCCAATGATTTTGAATGGTAGTGGGTTTGGCATGTTGGCGAACCACTCGTTAACGATGACGTCGTATATATCTAGAGCCAATGCTGCGATTATAGATTTAAGAAGTTTGTTGCAGCAGGGATAGGAATACAACTCGGTTTTTAGGGCGTACGTAAACTTGTCATCCTCGCGAACAAGGTGAATTGCAAAGCAAGAGAAAGCACCCTGGGGTGAGCGGGGATCCATAAGATTGTAGACCCCGATCAAAATGGATTCCCGCCTTCGCGGGAATGACAATAAATCTACATAGAACCCATGCTCATCGCACTTCCCATATTCAAAATATCCATAGTAACCTCACTAAAAGCCAGAAGCTGACCTCCATGCTGAACTACAAATTGCTCTGCCTGCTCTTTTTTAGCAAACGAAGCCAGTGTTGGTCCCATCGCACCTTTCATATCAGAGCCCGCCACAAACCAGGCATTTTCAGCGTGTATCATGTGCTCGTCATTAGGTGAGTTCCAGTCACTACGGCTCATATCATGAACAAATACATCTTTGCTGTTAGGTTTGTTCTCTGGTTGTAAATACCAGCTCATTAAGTCACGGGTAGAGCAAAATTTTCTAACTTGATTTTCTCGGCCTTCAAATAGTTCGCCTTTAGGGCCTGGGAAGCCGGTGATGATCATTCCGCATAGGTGACACTCATCGCCTGATTCAATAGCGATGGGGGTGTTTGTTGTTTGCTTGGTTGCATCTTCACTACTACAGGCAGAGATGAATGAAATGGCGAAGGCTATAGCTGCTATTTTGAGAATATTAAGGTTTAACATTTTATTCATATTACCTCTATCGATATCAAATTTTTCTTCTGGAAAATGCCCAATAGGCTGCACTGAGTGGTAATAATAACCATCCAATCAACACGCCAAACAAGGTCATGTATCCAAACTCAACCTCACTGGCCATTACTAATAAGCCGCCTCCGCTTCCTTCAAACCCTACAAGGTTAATCAGTCTGAAAACATCTGTCGGGTTCAATAATAAGAGGTAAGGAAACAGTTCAGGGTTAAATTGTCCGTCGGTGGCTACAAGCAGCCCTAATAAGCCTAAATCAAAAACCAAAACAAATAGAAACCATGTGATTAATGCCATGCCTGCCGCTTTAGATTTTTCTGAAACCAGTGAGCTAATAAAATAAGCGGCCGCTACAAATACAACTCCAAGCAAGGTGGCAGATAAAATAAAGCGGGTAAAGGCGACAGAAAGCGCATACAAGTCAACGTCGCTGGCAAATAGTGCAATGATTACAGCGGCAGAACCAAAGCCCAATGCGGTTGATATGCCGAGTATTAAGCCATGACCAAGCAGCTTGCCAAGTAACAGCTGGGCTTTTGTTAGAGGGTAGGTGAGTAGCAATAATAGGGTGCCATCTTCATCTTCACCCACAATGGCATCATAGGCTAGTAATAGCGCAATCAGTGGAATTAGAAATACCGCTAGGCTGGCAAGGCTGATGATAGTATTGGGAATTGAAGTGAAGCCCACCATGCCTGAGGCTGCGGCACCAAACCAAGAAATGCCAATAGATAATAATGCGAAAACCAAAGTAATGGCGACAATCCAACGGTTACGCAGGCCATCTTTCAATTCTTTTTGAGCGATACACCAAATTGCATGCATTATTGGACTCCTTCTTTTTGCTTTGCCTGTGAGTTCATAAAATGCGAGCGGTCGATATTGCCTGTATTGACATCATTTTCAACAAAGTAACGGTAAAGTTGCTCAAGTGATGGGGGCTGAATATCTACATCTGAAACGCCAGGGTGTTTCATTATTTCTCGTAAAATGTGAACTTTCTGAGATTCAAGTGCATTAATTTCTAAGGTTTTATCATCTAACGAACTAATATCCATAGTGATATTTTCTAGTTCAGAGCAGAGGATGTCCTGGTTAAGTTCACCCTGTATTTGTATCTTTAGTGGTAGCTTTGCTTGTTTACGTAAATCACTCAGTGTGCCTAGTGCTTGTAGTTGACCATTACCCAATATGGCAGCACGATCTATGTGTTTTTCAACACCAGGTAAGACATGAGAGCAAAGAATAACCGAACAGCCAGATTTCTTTAGCTGATCGACCATTTGATAGAAGTCTTGTGTGGCGATGGGGTCAAGCCCTACGGTGGGTTCATCTAATAGCAATAATTTGGGTTCTGTTAATAATGCTTGAGCAAGTCCTAAGCGTTGTTTCATTCCTTTAGAGTAGGTTTTAACTTTGCGGTTAGCCGCATGACTAAGCCCCACTTCGTCCAGTAATTGGTACACTCTGCTTTTGTTTACTTTTTTTAGTTTGGCAAAATAAGTCAGTACTTCTTTTCCGGTCAGTTGCTGATAAAACGAAACGTTTTCAGGCAAAAAACCGAGTCGATATCGGTAATCACTAAAATGAGATGAGGTAGGTGCGTGACCAAAAACAGAAACCTTACCTTCAGTGGGTTCTAATAAACCAAGAATCAGCTTCATTGTGGTGGTTTTACCTGCACCATTATGACCAAATAAACCAAGCACTTCACCTTCGTCAATGTTTAGCGAAAGTGATTTTATCGCCGCCACACCGTCAAAGTCTTTCTTAACATTTTCGAGATGAACAACGCTCATGATGGTGCTCCTGTTGGCTGACTGGCCTGTATTGGTGTTGTTATCATTGTTGGTTTCATTAGCGGGTAACTATCGGTAATACCTGGCGATTTTAAAATTGGGAACGCTCGTTGAATCCATCGTAATGTTTCTACTGCGGGGCTGTTCATTAACACTTTTGCAGATGGGTATTTCCATAAGAGCTTATCGATGCCATCATTGGGTTCGTAAGGTATATCACCCGTGCCGTTGCTGTCTCTATCCCACCCCAGGTAGTCACTCCAAAAATTTCCTGAACCTTCATGTGACCACTCTTGGGTGCGTGTAGCCACATATTTTACTTGCTGTTTATTACCAATAAAACTGTTGCCAGTAATTACATTGTCTTCTGAGCCTGCGGTAAGGTGAATACCTAAATCACTTTCCCGCATGATGTTGCCTTCTAAGTGATTATAGAAAGAATTGTAGATAAATAGCGCCTTACCTTCAGCGCCTCTTGATGCATTGCTATTAGTGAAGACAGAGTTTTTTCGGATATTGGCGATGGCGTTATTTTTTACGGTGGAGTTGGTAATGTAATTCATCAGAATACCGTAGTTTTCATCCCACTCAGAACGGTTGTTAATGACTGTCAGGTACTTTGATTGCATGAGTGCATACCCTGTTCGGGTATGGTGAGTATAATTATTAAGTACCTTGTTATGGTAGGAGTACATGTAATGTACGCCATAGCGTAAGTGATGAAACTCATTGTCGCGGATCGTGTTTTTGTTGCTGGTGTCTATATAGATGCCGTCTCGGGTATGCCATACCTCATTAAATGCAATGTCAGCTCCTGTGGTTGCATAAAGATGAATGCCATTACCTCGGTCTTGTGAACGAGTGTTTAAATCACCCTCTATTCTGTTATGAATAACTGTTGTGTTTTGAGCAGCGTCTAAAAATACGGCGAATGAAGTGCCATGAAAATAATTGTTCTTGATGGTGGTATTGTCTGCGGTCTTTTTTACCACAATGCCCGCATCCATTTCGGTTAAATCATCACCCCAGTCAACGATGTTACAGCCTTGAATAGTTACATCGGAAGCGATGATTCTAATGATGTCTTTTTGCTTGTTTCCGTTTAGTTCAACGCCTTTTGAACAGTTTATTGTGAGTGATTTTTCGATTAGAAAATTACCCTGGTACAGACCGGGGGCTAAATTTATAGTGTTGCCGCTTTCTGCTTTATTAATCACCGACTGTAGGTCATCTTTAGGGCTTATTTGTATGATTTTTTCGTTTGCTTCAAGCTGTGCAGAAAAGAAAAAGGTTAAAAAGAAATAAGTGACTAATGCGCCTAAATGGAAAATGTTTAATTTTTGGAACATCAGTTTGCACTCACTCGAAAATAACAGAAAATTTCAGTTAGGATAAACATAAATTAAGGTTGTTTACAGCTGATTCGATGATAGAGGCTATTTTAGAATGATACGAGGAGATAAAACCTTGAGTTAGCTCAACCTCTGTTAAGAGGCTGAGCTAAAGATGCTAATTATTGGTTAATAATTAAGCTTTTTCTACTAGCATACGTCCGCGCATTTCCATGTGTAATGCGTGGCAGAACCAGTGGCAGTAGTACCAGTAAACACCGGGCTTATCAGCTGTAAAGGTGATAGATGATGTCGCCTGTGGCCCAATTTCCATACTAGCGCCGTGGTTAGTCATCGCAAAGCCGTGTGTTACGTCTTCGATGGTATCGAGGTTAGTAACAGTCACGGTTACTTCGTCGCCTTGCTTAACGGTAAACTCAGTCATGCCGTAGTTAGGTGCAATAGAGGTCATATAAACGCGAACCTTCTTGCCGTCACGAATAACCTTGTTATCAGCTTCTAGCGTAATACCATCTTTCTTAGCTCTCGCTACTGTGCCAGCAAAGAACGGATCGTCACGAGTCCAAATTTTGCTTGGCTTCAGCTTGCTGCGGTGTACCATCATGCAGTCATGTGGCTCAGCGAAAGCAGGGCCGTCATGAACTAGTTTCATTTCGTCACCTGAGATGTCGATCAATTGATCGTTTTCAGGGCGAAGTGGGCCTACATTTAAGTAACGGTCTTTAGAAAACTTACTTAGAGAAACTAGGTATTTACCATCCGCATCACGGGTTTCACCCATGGTGGTGTGGTTGTGACCAGGCTGATAGTGTACGTCAAGCTTTTGCTTGATATAGTTAATCTTCTCGCCGTTGTATGCTTTGATAGCATCTTCAACGTTCCATTTAGCAATCTGACTATCAATGAATAATGTAGTATAAGCATTACCTCGACCGTCAAATGCAGTGTGCAATGGCCCTAAGCCTAGCTCTGGTTCAGCTACAACTGTGTCACGCTCTTTGATTTTTCCTGCAAACAAGTCAGGTAGTTTGTCGATAGCAATAATAGATACTGTTGGAGACAGCTTACCGTTAGCAACAAAGTACTTACCATCAGGTGAAGTGTTTAAACCATGAGGAGACTTAGGTACTGGGATGTAGCGGGTATAAGGGCTGTTAGCTTTCTTACGACCATCTAATACAGGTACTTTTGAATCACCAATAGTGGTTGCTTTACCGCCTTT
>ENA-ORXI01002787-ORXI01002787.1-sediment-metagenome-genome-assembly--contig:-NODE-2787-length-12271-cov-3.816385_pt1 | contig 12271 bp, 10 predicted proteins | sample MGYA00237861_ERZ511468 | MGnify/ENA primary metagenome ERZ511468 (study PRJEB26299, sample SAMN06266213) | sediment metagenome | isolation source: Hudson Canyon methane seep mesocosm | place... | reverse complement strand
AGAACGACCTTTATATTTTGCACCATGCGCCTGTGCACAATCTTCAATCACAAACAAACCAAACTCATCTGCCAATGCCATCATGCCATCCATCTCACAAGGCCATCCTGATAAATGTACACATATAATCGCTTTAGTTTTGGAGGTAATGACAGCACTTACCGATTCAGGGGTGATATTCTGTGAATCTGCCGATACATCCGCAAACACCGGTACAGCACCCGCATTCACTATAGACGACACCGATGCCAAAAAGGTACGAGAAGTAACAACCACCTCATCCCCAGTACCGACACTCAATGCTTTTAAAGCCAAATCCAAAGCCACTGTCCCATTAGACAAGGCCACGGCATATTCTGTATCAGCAAACACTGCAAACTCTTTTTCGAATTCACGGCACTCCTGACCTGTCCAGTAATTAACTTTATTGGAAAGCAGCACATCATGCACTGCATTAGCTTCTTCTTCAGTAAATGAAGGCCATGGTGAAATATCAGTCTTTAACATTTAAATTCCATAATCATTTTTTAACTTTAGCTGGCACGCCAATAGCAACGACATTACTCGGCAAGTTTGATACAACTACCGCGCCTGCGCCCACAGTAACTTTTTCACCTATTAAAAGACCTTGCTTAATAACAGCACCTATACCAACCCAACCTTCATTACCAATACTAACAGTACCAGCCAAATTTGCACCAGGACTAATATGAACACCATTTCCTAAAACACAATCATGGTCAACTGTTGCACTAGTATTGATAATGCTCGCCAATCCAATAGATGCAAATGGATTAATAACAGCGCCAGCCATTACCACCGTGCCCACTCCTATTTGTGAATACTGACTTACTACCGCTGATGGATGAATAAGAGTAACGAGATTCGCTTGCTTTGATTGAAGCATAACTGTTTTATCTAAACGAATTTCATTATTGCCGATAGCAACAATACAGCCCTCAAAATCAGAAATCGATGCCAGCAGATCTGTCGTTGTACCTTTTACCTGCCAAACCTCTAATGTTGAAATTTCAGGAAAAGCATCATCAAAAAAGGTAACATTCCAGCCTAATAACTCAGCAATCTCAGCGACAACCTTACCATGCCCACTAGCACCTAAAATTGCCAACCGCTTCATGAATTATTTGAACCCATAAATTTAGACATCGTAACCTCTCCATTCGCCGAAATACCATCCTTCACCAACACTTTTCTAACTGTCAGCCACAAAATTTTAATATCCAACCAAAATGATTGATTATCGACATACCAAACATCCAGCTTAAATTTATCTTCCCAGCTAATCGCATTGCGACCATTCACCTGAGCCCAACCAGTCACACCAGGACGAACATTGTGCCTGCGAGCTTGCTCAATAGAATACAAAGGCAAATACTCAACTAACAACGGACGCGGCCCAACCAAACTCATTTCACCTTTGAGCACATTCCAAAGACCTGGCAACTCGTCAAGACTAGTAGAACGCAAAAAAATGCCGAACGGTGTTATTCGCTCAGCATCCGGTAGCAGGTTGCCATTTACATCCACAGCATTGCGCATAGTGCGAAACTTCACTATCTCGAATAACTTACCATTTAAGCCTGGACGAGTTTGCTTAAAAAGTATTGGGGAGCCCAAATTAAATCTAGCAGCTAAAATAACCAAGCAATATATAGGCGCTAAAAATGGCAAGCAAATAAAAACTAAAGAAACATCAAAAAACCTCTTAATTTTATATCTCCTAAATTATATGATCATTAATTTATTTATTTCATCAATATACTGCTTCGCTAGTACCGAATACTGTCTGTGGGAAAATATCCAAGCCCTTCCTTTCTCCCCCATTTTGATGCGTTCAGGACTTTCCAAATTAACCATATTTACTATGGCATTTTTGACATCTATAGGAACAGTAGTTTTAATAAAAACCCCACAATCAGCCTCGTCTAACATAGATTGGTACCCAGTATATGATGCAATAATAGGTTTTGCTGCTAACATATATTCAACAACTTTATTCATAGACTGTCCGTATTCCCATACTTTTGAATCTTTTGTTGATAAATAAAGAATGTCACACTTATCTAAAAAATATTTAACTTGTTTTTGTGGCATTCTTGGTAAAAAAGAAACATTATTACAGCCTATCAATTTAGCTTCAAAATCAGCTCTTAAATCACCCCCACCAACTAACATAAAGTGAATTTCTGAAACATCCTTTAATAACTCTATTGCTCCTATAAATGGTTCCAATGCATTTGTTAGCCCCATGCTCCCGGCATAACCAATTACTATTTTGTTACTAGGAAACATCTCATCAAAAGGATTTTTACCTTGATCAATATCTGGCTTATATTTATCTGGTTCAAAACCAAGCGGGGAGCAAAAAAATCTTCGTTCATACCCCAATACATTCTTGATATGTAAATCTAGTTTAGGCATGGTGCCGACGATTAAATCTGAATGCTTATAACCAAACTTTTCTATCATTCCAAGTAATAAAACTAAAGGATGCCATCTTGAGAATCCTCCTTCCTCAGTCATTGTTAATGGCCAAATATCTCTTATTTCAAAAACCAAAAAAGCTCTAAATTTCTTTTTCAAATAATAAGCATAGACTATGGAAAATAGTGACAATGATGAAACTAAAACCACATCAGGTTTTGGCAAGTTATTTTTAGGGAAAGAAAATAGTTTTATTTCAAAATCTAACCAACTCAATATTCTTGATATGGATGCAGTCTTATTATATTTTTTAGTCTTAACCCAATAAACCGGAACATTACTAATCTCTTCACGATTATATTTTTTATCTGTTTCAGGAAACGTTGCTAAATGATTAGAATCAGATGTAATTAATATTGCATTATGACCTAACTTAATAAACTCTTTAGTTAAAAAGAATAATCTAGCACCAGCCCCATAATTAGGAGGGCTTGCATATTTTGATATACACCAAATATTCATTTAATCAACTTGATAAAGTTTAGGTATCGAGTTCACTACTTTTATTACCTCTTTAAAATCCATACCCAGTACATCAAGATACCAACGAATATTTTGATATCTTGGTCTATTTTCATCTTTTACTAATTCTAAGGCCTTTTCTCTTGTCATTTGGCCTTCACGAATTTGATTGCTTCTAAATGTATCATGCTCAGTAAAACCAGCAACCGTATAATAGACATAATTATAAAAACCAGCGGTTCCATCGCCTATTCTCCACGTAGTAGAGGTATCTACTGCTGTTTCCCAATCATATTGATTAATTAACGTGTCATTAATAGTATCCTCATCCCATCGCCAATAATCAAAGATATGGTAATAATCTTTTTTCTCTGTGAAGCTTCTATAATACTCACCAGAGAGAGTATCCCAAAGTGAACTATTAAAATAACCCAAGCTTTCCGTCATCGCCTTAAATCTTTTAGAGTGATATCGTAACTGCTTCATCATTCCATGACTATAGACTTTTTCTTCTTCAAAATCAGGCTTAACTCCCAGAAACCCAGTTTTAAAGTGTGTTGTTTCAAGAGGGTTAACACCCCACAAATTTAAATTTATACCTGTTTGCTTTTTAATTGATTCCACATGTCTAAAAAAATGTTTATCTCCTGCAGTAAGTAAAGCCATCATTCCTAAATGAGGGGATTTCAGCCATGCATTCAAATTCTTGGTGATATTTTTTCTTTTTAACGTTATGTCTGCAGCAATTATAATATTTTCCACTCCCATATCACCACACATTTGACTAATATTACGGCGGCCAAGATCAGTAACCATTCCCCAGTCATAAGTGTATGTTACTGGCTTCATCTCAAGTTCCTTTATAACCAAGTGCAGGCCATAGCAACTATCACGTCCTCCAGAGAAGGGGACGATGCAATCATCACCATGCTTACGACGATAGGACTCCACCAAGTTAAATAACTCTTCTTTAGGTTTTGGCTTATTTCTAGGCTTATAATTGTGACAGTAGTTACATACCCCACTTTCATCAAAATTTATATATGGCATTGTTTCAGGTAATATACAACGCGTACAACGCTTTAAATCAGGATCAATGTATTCCAGCAGATTTTCTTCACTATTATTAAAAACAAATTCTGGGATTAAATTTTCGCTTCTTGTTGAATCATCATTAACTAAAAGTCCTTTTTGTGAAGAAGGAATGTCAATAAGAAAAGTTTCCTTTATTTTTTGTATGTCATCGCAGTCAATCTGAGTTAATGGATACTTTTCTGAAGCAAAATATATATCAGACTCATTGACTCCTACATATAAACTACCATTATTTGAAAATAGTAGAATTTTTCCTATGCTAGGCACAACCAAGGCACAAGAGATTGAACCTCGGCAAAGAGTCGTAATTTTTTCTGGCAATGCAGAAATATCACCACCGCTGTCCAAATGGTTCTCTGCAATCGCTACGATAAGTTCTGAATCAATTTTAAGCTTTCTCTCTACATTTAGTTTTTTCCAAACTTCTTCTTCATTTACAATTATTCCATTATGGATAGCACACATTCCCCCACGAACAACAGGTTGATTATCCCCCAATCCATTAGTAATCAGGCGACTATGCCCCAAAACCACTTGAGATTCATAAGGCTTTACTTTATTTAAAAGTTTTTCAATTTTATAATCCGCACGCTCAACTTTATAACTAGACTCAGCATAGAAGATCAGTCCGCTTGAATCCATTCCTCTTTGTTCGGAATGTTTCACTAGTTTTATAAGGTTTTCTTTATTGACTTGAGTTGACGAGACCTGCCCAAAAATTCCACACATAGATATTACCTATTAAATTAGCTTATTATATAATTTAATCAATTTTTCTTCTTGAGCACCCCAACTAAGAGCATATAAATCACTCGTCTTAATTTTTGGTAACTCATCCATCTCTTCAAACTCTTTTATAGCCTCATAAATACTTTGAGAATCTAACTTACAAGATTTACCAAGATTATAATGTTCAATTAACTGAGAAATATCGGGGAAATCAGATGCTAAAATAGGAATACCTGCAAAACAATATTCAAATAGCTTGTTTGGTAAGCAATAATAGTCGCTTAGAGATACGTTCTGAATAAGACACAGCCCAACGTCTGCACTTTTCACAACCGAAACCACCATCTCATGAGGAACAGCATCATGCACATGAACATTTGAATACTTTTTTGAAGCCTCTACCAACTGCTCTTTCAAAGCCCCATACCCTAAAAAAACGACATGATCATTAATATCATTTTTTTTAAACACATCTAAAATTAAATCAAGCCCCCTGCCTTCACACAGTATTCCAACATATATAAAGATGTTAACTTTATCAGGAATTTCATATTTTTGCCTTAAATAGCCAGTCTCAAACCCCTCTTTTTCAGTTAGAACAGGAGAGTTCAATATAACCGTAATATCTTTCTTGCCAATATTTTTAGCGTACCACTTTTCAATTGAAGGACTAACAACGATGAGGGCATCGACAAAACTCCACAATAACTTTTCCACAAACAAGGTTAACTTGCCCAATGTTTTTGATATTCCATTTCTGTCTGACTCAAGCTCATGCGCGTCATAAATTAAATTTGCCCCTGTTAAAATCTTCACCATAACACCCAACGGAAGAACAAGAGTATCATTACAATGTATAACACTTGGCTTGAGTTCAACAGCCCTCTTAACCATTTTGCAGGTTAGCTCAATCAATGAGCAAAAATGCCTTAAAATCGTTGGTAACACTTTCCAACTTCTAGACTTAAGTGTTATCGCTTCAATACTAATATCATTTAAATCCTCCGCCTTGCTTGAACCCTCGTCTATTGTTACGCCTATGCCAGAGACCTCCACAGAAGAATTCGCATTTGCTATCGCCTGCATTTCTTTTAAAATTCTTGAGTCTGTACTTATGTCTGTGTGCGTCAAAGATAAAACTTTTATTTTTTCCATTAAGACTTAACCTTATTTAATATCCAGCCAAACACTTTTTCTCGGAGACACAAATTATTCGAACTACTTCTTTCATTTAGATGTATTGTTGTTAACTTCATAAGTAGAAATACAGCGAGGATAATAGTTAATTTAAAATCAAATAGATGCCCAGAAAACCCCGTGATACTCAAATCTTTATAATGCAAAATAACCCATACAAGAAAACCAATTTTTAATGGTGAATTATTAACTTCACTGAAAAAAAAGCTCACAAAAAATAACATTAACCCAATAATTACAGGAACAATAAAAACACCAGCTATACCAAAATTTGCATATGCCTCGCCCCAAAACACCGCGGGCATCGTCCCTACAACACCCGTTTTGGCAATCTCTGGATATTTCCAGTTCATCACTTCGCCTGTCAAGTTATAGGATTCATAAGGTATAACTCCAGCTGGATTTGGAAAGCTTTTCCCAAGCAAATAGTTATGCTCCGCAGGAAAGAACTCCAAATAATGGTACGCTGGCTGTAGAGAGCCTGTAAACACTCGTGAGAACACCAGCTTTACAGCATGCTCGACCTTATTGACTGATTCGACTGATTCGACTGATTCGACTGATTCGACTGATTTACTTACAAAGTCATCACTAATATAAGCAACAGATAAAAAAGACAATATCACCAATAGAAGCGTGGATAAAATTACCAGTGCCCGTATAGGGACTCGCCCTTCTAAGCTAGTTAAACAGTAGGTTAGGAGTACACCGAACAATAACCAAGCAAAAGGGGCCTTTTCGAGCCCCATAATGGCACTAAAACCACTGCCTACAAATGCGATTACGAATAACACTAAAACTATTTTTTTTCGTGACAAAACCCAGGCACTAAACAATGCAAACGTTACCATGTTAAACAAATCATGCATTATCACGCTATACCAGTGATATTTTCCTGGAAAATCATTTGTCATTTTACTTCTAACCATAGCTAAGCCCTGCCCATCACCCGAAACAAGCTTATTGATTCCAATTTCTGGTAGTTTTAGCAGGTAGAAACACAAAACCAAAAAGCAAAACACGACCAGTATCACTAACCAAGCTAGTTCACCACCAGATGCAGCTCTTGGTACTAAAGTGCTTACTGAGCTTAACTTTCTACCTCCAAGTAAACGCAATCCTGCCCTATATCCTACCATTAATCCCAGCATTGCTACTGTTGAAAACAAACAAACTGTTAAGATCAACTGCCTATCGCTAACACCTACTTCAGCCCTATATTCATCCCACCCAAAATACAAAGGCAAAGCACCTATGTATGAAAATATAAATATATTAATTATTAAAAATGACGGTATAGAAATTTTCAGGAAACTCAATTCATTGCTATACATGATTTTCACTATTACCAAGGGAGCAAAAAAGTATAGCGACAAAAACAAAACATCAGACATGATAAAACCTACCACACAAAGAAATAACGACTAACATTAAATAACGCCCGCTATTTTAGAAGAAAAAAAGAGTTGCGTTAAATAAAACACGCTAAAAGATAGCGTCAATAACTGAATAACTTGCTCTGCGTCGCTAGACAATAAAAATGAAAACATCACTAACGCAAGCAACAAACCCTGACAGAATAAATTAAGCTCTTGCTTTTCCCCAATATAAAACATGAAACTCAACGGGCTTGAAATAAACTGTAAAAACAACATTGGCGAAAGAATTTCGGCATATACCCCAGCATTTCTCCATTCATCACCGAATGCAAGTATAAATATTTCCTCAGCATAAAGACACCCTATTATGGCTGGTAAAAAGCTCATAATAAAGAGTTTTTTAAACGTTCGAATATAGATTTTTTTTGCTCCTCCGGGGCGCGCCTTATAATCCCTGCTTGCTTGCTCCTGAAACACACTTAAAACAGCTGATGACAAAACCGAAACAGGGATTGTAAGAATTCTCTGTGCCAAATAAAAATAACCTGCAATTGTGGCGTTAAACAACGTATTAAATAACACGTGAATAAGCTGGTGGGATGCAACATTCAACAATGCAGACGGCACATCTACTTTAGGAAACTTTTGATACCTTTTAAGCAGTGCGTATAAAGCCAGAAAACTTGTTTTTTTAAATAGTTTACCCTCCATATTCCATACAGAAAACAAAGCGGTGCATGTTGCAATGAGCTGACCAATAACCTGACCTAAAACGAGCCCCATAGAGCCCATTTTAAGAAAGCCAAAGGCTAGGTTAGATGCTCCCGCTGAACCGCTTTGAGTAATTCTATTTATAGCTAAACACTTGTATTCTTTTTTTCTATTGAGCCAAAACGTAACGCTCTGATAAACCCCTGAAAGGAAAATTGTAAATGGCATCAAATAAAGCCACTTTGATATATCTGAATCACCTAAAACATGGGCAATATTTTCATTGAATAGCACAACAATCAATAAACAAAAAAAACTAACCATAGCGGTAATAAAGCATGATAATTTTAATAAATGTAATGCATGCTTGTCACTCTTAGGTAGTAATATGGCTAACTCATATCGCCCTGTTGTAAAAACTGATGCCATTGAAACGATTGAAATGAACAGCGCATATGTGCCAAAGTCAGCAGGCGAGTATAGTCGAGTAAGTATTGGTGTGATAGCTATTGGTATCGCTTGAGCTAAAGCTGTACCTGTCACGAGAGTTACAATATTCCTCGTATACTCTGACCTCCACTTATAAAACCTTATCAATGCCCTGAATCTCTAGACAGTTGATTCAAAGCCCATACTTGAGACTGAATCTGCCAGGCTGAATTTGATCGGCTATATCTACTGGCAGAAAAATAGCTAATATCAGCGATGCCATTTAATTCATATAAGTATTCATTTACATCTGGAAGAACCAATCCTTCCTCAACCATTCTGTGAACCCTTATGGCTAATTTAGAATTAGGGTTGTTTTTTTCTGCTTGTAAAATCGCCTTAGCATCGATTGTCCGATATGTAATGTGCGCAAGAGATTTTTTATTTCCAGAATAAGCTGGAGTATTTAAAGAAAGGTTACTACTCTCATCCCAACCATCATCCCCAAACCCGAACCAATATCGCCATATTTTTAAATCTCCATTGAATTCATTCAAAATTAAAGGCCTCATCATCTCGGCCACACTGGCATCAGAATGTTCGACACTTGACAGTATCCCATCCACAATTCCAGACGTGTAATTATATGGGACGTTGGCTCCATCGGCCCAAAATGGGTAGCCCCGTTTATAAAACATATAATTTAACTTGTTCTTTTCAACCGTGATTGCACCTCTTGATTCCACTGTGTTTTCTAGTGATCGCATCTGTTTTACCAAGCTATTAATACACTCTTCTGAATCAACAATACCTGGAACAAAATTTAAATAATCTGGTAAAATATCTTCACAATTATCTTTAATAAAGACTCGTTTTACATACGTCATAAAACCTTATTCCTCATGACTTACCGCAACATCATAGCCATGTTTTTTCAATAAGGCATGCCGCTTAGCTTGCGCAAAATCATGCGCCATCATTTCTTTAATCATCTCTGCCAAACTGATTTCTGGAACCCAGCCTAATTTAGCTTTAGCAAGACTTGGGTCACCCAATAAGGTCTCCACTTCCGCAGGTCGAAAATAGCGAGAATCAACAGCGACAATTACATCCCCCACCTTTAGAGCGCTCAGAGCAAGATTATCAACATGCTCAACAATGCCTTTTTCCTCAATACCTTGCCCTTCAAAACGTAAAATAACACCTAACTCACGAGCCGCTAAATCAATAAATTCACGTACCGAATATTGCACGCCAGTGGCAATCACAAAATCTTCTGGCTCCGGCTGTTGCAACATCATCCACTGCATACGTACATAATCTCGCGCATGCCCCCAATCACGCAAAGCATCTAAATTCCCCAAATACAGGCAAGATTCAATACCCAAAGCAATATGTGCCAAGCCCCGGGTGATTTTACGGGTAACAAAAGTTTCGCCTCGGCGCGGCGATTCATGGTTAAACAAAATTCCATTACATGCGTACATACCATAAGCTTCACGGTAATTTACCGTCATCCAATACGCATACATTTTTGCCACAGCATACGGCGAACGCGGATAAAAGGGAGTAGTTTCTGTTTGAGGTGTTTCTTGAACCAAGCCATATAACTCAGAGGTTGAAGCCTGATAAAAACGCGTTTTTTTCTCCAAACCCAACAAGCGAATCGCTTCTAGTAACCGTAAAGCCCCCAAGCCATCGACATCAGCGGTATATTCCGGCGATTCAAAACTCACCGCCACATGTGACTGAGCGCCTAAGTTATAAACCTCATCAGGCTGCACTTCCAGCAAAATTCGTGTCAGATTAGAGCTATCACTTAAATCGCCATAATGTAAAATCAAGTTGCGATGATCTACATGTGGATCCTGATACAAATGATCAATCCGTTCTGTATTAAATGACGAGGAACGGCGCTTAATTCCGTGAACTTCATAGCCTTTTTCCAGTAAAAACTCAGCTAGATAAGATCCATCTTGGCCTGTAATGCCAGTTATTAATGCTTTTTTTATCATTTTCCACCTAAAATTATTTCAAAAGTATTCCTGATTACGTATAACTTTCAGCCGATAAGCAAAATCTCTTGTAGCCCGTTATGGAGCTAGCGGAATACAGGAATTTGGTGCTTCGAACTCCCGTATTTCACTACGCAACTCTTCGAGTAGCTACGTTACATACGGGCTACTTGCTAAACAACAAAAACTTCCAACAACTTCTTTCTATACTCTTCATGATTAAAATTGGCTACTCTTTCAACCCCTTTTTGTGATTTTTCTTTTCGCAAATTTTCATCATTCAAATACATTAGAATCTTTTCAGACATATCATTAATATCGTTTGGATTAAAAATAAGCCCCGCATCACCTACTTGTTCAGGTAGAGCAACTACATTTGAGCTACAAACTGGAACCTCCAATGAAAATGCCTCATAAATTGGAATACTTACACTTTCAAAAAAAGTTGGCATTACTAACATTTGAGACATTTTATATAGATAGGGTAAATCTTCATAATCAATATATCCTAAGTGTTTTACTTTTTCATCTAACCCTAACTCATCAATTCTCTTTACAAGATAATTGTAATTATTTTGTTGAGAGCCTGTAAGTATCAAGTATATATCATCATTTTCTTTAGTTATTAACTCAAAAGCCTCCACTAGCCTAATATGGTTTTTATGAAACCAACACTGGGCAGGATAAAAAATATATTTGTTAGGTAAATTATATTTTATTCTTACTTTTTCAAATTGTGCGTCTTCGAATGTATAGTTTAAAAATTCTTCAGGTGGTGGTGATTTTATGATACTTATTTTATCTTGGTTAACGCCAGTAAATTTAACAATATCATATTTTACAAAAATTGATTCACATATTATTTTAGTAGCACTTTTTGCTAAAGTTCTGTTATTTAACCATCTAATAACTCTTTCATATCTTGAAAAAAACTCAGGATAGTATCTTTCTTGCATGTCATGAAGAGTAAATACAAAGGGTTTATTCATATAAAAGTGTGGGTATGCAGAAATAGCAGGAGACAAAAACATATCTATATCACCAAATATATCCAATTCATTTTTTGTAAAAAAATATGGCTTTCTTAGACAGACTGAATGCTGAAAAGCTCGTATTATTTTTTCTATTACATTGCTTTTTGGCTTATCTATTTTTCTAACTTCTAAGCCATAATCATCAAACCTACTATCATCATTATTTACAAAAATAATATATTTTTTTGTGTTCTCTTCTTTTAAAGCATCTATGATTGATTGAGTGTATTGATATACTCCTCCATCACCTTTATCTCCAAAGGCCAAAACACCTATTTTTTTCAACGATCACTCCAACTTAAGATATTATATAAACGGTACAAAGACACCGGAATATAATTGATTCGCTTAATTTTCCCATTGTTTAATATTCGTGTAACCCTTATTATTTTTCCATTATTATGTAAATCAATCCCACCCCAAATACCAATTAGATGTTTCACCTTTTTAATATCTTGCACTGATGAAAAAAATAATAAGGCTTTCTTTTCTTTCGAGCCATAATAACTTGCCTCGCCCACTTGCTCAGCCCCGCTATAACCATTACAAATTAAATTTAAAACCACCCCAATACGTTGTGAAGCTTTTTTTGTTTTAATCACTTCATTCTCAAAGGAACTTTTAGAATAATCTATCTCTATCTTCTCTTGAAATAGTATCTTCCCATCATCTACCTGTTCATTAATGTAATGAAACGTATACCCTGTATATACTT
>ENA-ORXI01002786-ORXI01002786.1-sediment-metagenome-genome-assembly--contig:-NODE-2786-length-12271-cov-4.691652_pt1 | contig 12271 bp, 11 predicted proteins | sample MGYA00237861_ERZ511468 | MGnify/ENA primary metagenome ERZ511468 (study PRJEB26299, sample SAMN06266213) | sediment metagenome | isolation source: Hudson Canyon methane seep mesocosm | place... | reverse complement strand
TTGCATTGAAGTAACCCTTAATACAGTTAAGTCCTCTATTAACAGGAGCTGCTGGATCTCCTTTTACTGCAACGATTTGACCATTTTTAGTTGCAAGCATAATACCACAACCTGTTCCACAAAATCGACAGGCTGCTTTATCCCATCTCCAGTCACCTTCTGCTTTATTTGCGTTTGCTTGAAGCTCAGATGGTACACTCATACCAATTGCAGATGCAGCTGATGCTGCTGCTGAACTTTTTAAAAAATCTCTTCTAGATAATGCCATATATATTTTCTCCTAACATGTTTTTTACAATTTAAAGTCGAAATTCTATCACTAAATATTTAAATAAACTTTGACTTTAATCAAATTTATTAATCTTAAATTAAGACAAAAAAACTCCACTTTGATTGGTAAAATATTACCCAAAGTTATATAAAGTTACTATAATGTGACTGAAAATCTATTCATATTTTTTGGAATCAGCCGTGGTATCGAGCTTTGGTAAATAGTTATTAATTTGTAATATGTTTCATTTTTTTCACAAAAATAAAAATGTATGCATTTATGTGACTGTAAAAATAAACTTAAAAAATTAGGGCAAAATAATCATCTAAATATTCATTCTTATAGTTTTTTATGCATAAAAATATTTTGCTTGTTTTAAAAAAAAGAGTGAGTAAATAGCGATTGCTTCGATGCTTACATAATTTATACATAATTTTAAGTTATAAATATATCTTGTTTTGAAGACTAAGTTGATAAAATTTAGACGTTGTTTTATAACCAAATTAAATCAAAAGGGAGAAATTTGCAAATTTAGGTAATTTTTTTTAAAATTTACAAATTTCTTGTTACATTTTTGTTTTATTTCATGTCGTATAAGTCTTTTTTCTTCAAATCTCCATGATAAACGATGTCTTCAGCTTTAACACTGTCATCATTTAAAAAAGCAGGAACAACATCAGCATTTTCAAGTTTTTCCATATGTTCAGCTAATTCATCTTCACTGTATGCCATTTGCATATCAGCAGCAATTATATGAGGAATTCCTTCTATGACTCTAAGTTTTGTTAACTCTTCACCAACATCTTTACCTTCAATCGTAACGATAATTCTACCTTTTTCATCATGTAAATGATAATCACAAACGGGACACTCTTTTAAAGCCTCGACAACTTCATCTAAAAATTTTGGAAGTGTTTGTACTACGATACTTGAAATATTCATATTGTTATCCTTTAGTCTTGGCTAATATTTTACATCATTAACCAATAAATATGTTAAAAAAATACAATTAGTATTTCTTTAATATATTTACGTTAAATTTCTATTTTAATGGCATTGGTTGGGCATTTGTTAATACAAAAACCACAAGAGGTACATTTATCATTTATTTCTGGTCTAAACATAGCTATGAAGTCAATAGCATCATCAAGACATGGGTCTTTACAAGAAAAACACATCGTTTGATTCCAACTTAAACATTTTATAATATCAATTGAAATTTTGGCATTGATATTTTTTTTATTTTCAATATTTAAAACATCCGTGGGACATGCTTTTGCACAATCATCACAATAAGTACATCCAGAATTAGAGAAATCTAATTTAGGCGTATTGTCTTCTTGAATTAATATAATATTTAATTCACATGCAGCGATACATTCGTTGTTACATGTTTGACAATCTGTATGAAAATCAGACTGATCATTATAGTATGGTGGTCTTATTATTTTCTCTTGACTTTCATCTTTTTTAAAAGATGAAGCAAGAGAGCTAAATAGCTCTCTTCTTTTCATTTTAATTTACTTCTTTAGTGTATCTAAGTTATCTAAGATAACTTCATCCCAGCTTGATTTTACAGGACCATCTAATCTTGTATAATTTGCTTTAAAAGTACTTTCAACAGCTAAGTTTCCATTAGTTTGAGGAGCATGACATTGAGTACAATTAAATCTTGCACCTGCTAATTTAGAAATTGGTTTAACTGAAACTTCATTCTTCATGTTATCTACTGATTTAGTAAATGTTTTTCCATCAAAATTATGTTTAGGTCTAAAATCTATAAAGTGAGATTTTGGAATAGCAGTTGCTTCCATAGAAGGAGCTACCACAGGGTCATGACAACCTAGACATGAGTTATTGTTAATAGTAACTGGTAATAAACCCTCTAAACTATGAGGAATCATTGGTGGTGCATCTTGAAAAGCTCTATCATGCATAGTAGAACTTCCTGGAGCATCTTTTGTATATTCTGTTTTATTTGCAGCTGTTGTATTTTCTGCATAAATTGTAGTTTTTCTTAAACCTAAAGATGCTTCTGTTACAACATCATTGCTTACAACTGCATTTGCATCTACTGTTTTATTCATTGAACAACCACTGATAAAGATAGCTGCACTCACAGCTAATCCTAAAGTTAAAGTTTTTAACTTCATTTTTTCTCCTAATTTTTTATTCAAAAAGGATAATCATAAATCTATTAATTAATTTATGATTTCCCTTATTATTTTTTATATTTTTATACTGCGTAAATTTTAACTGCACATTTTTTAAAGTCAGTTTGTTTTGATTGTGGACAAGTAGCATCTAAACATACTTTGTTTATAAATACTTTTTCATCAAACCAAGGTACAAATACTAACCCTCTTGAAGGTCTGTTTCTTCCTCTTGTTTCAACTCTTGCTTTAACTTTTCCACGTCTTGATTCAACCCAACAAAGTCCACCTTGTTTAACACCATATTTACTTGCGTCTTCTGGATGCATGTAACATAATGCTTCTGGAACTGCTCTATAAAGTTCTGGAACTCTCATCGTCATTGTTCCTGAATGCCAGTGCTCTAAAACTCTTCCTGTTGATAACCAGATTGGATATTTTTCATCAGGCATTTCTGGTGCATCCATGTAAGGTCTTGCAAAAATTTTCGCTTTATTTTTAAGAGATTTCTTATTTTTATCTGTGATACCTTTTAAGTCACCTTGTGCAAGTTTCTTAGCCAGTTTACCATAGTATGCAAAATCACCATTATTTTCTTTTGCTGCATATGGGTCATACTTAGAGTTAAATCTCCATTGTGTCTCAACACCATTTACAACTGGCCATTTAAGACCTCTAACTTTGTGATATGTATCAAAATCAGCTAAATCATGTGCATGTCCTCTTCCAAAGTCAGCATATTCTTCGAATAAATACTTTTGAATAAAGAATCCATAACCATCAAATACTTTACCATCACTACCAACAACACCTCTAGCATCACCACTACCATCTGTATTGTCATATCCAGCTTGGATTGAATCTTCAGCATCTAGTTTGTAAGACTTTGCTTTATCATTTGCAAATAGTACTTCGTACATAGTTGTATCTTCAGAATAACCCATTTTTTTAGCTTCTTTAATTACATTTGGTAATGTAACTTTTCCACCTTTAACTTTTGACTCACCCCATAATTCTTTAACTGTAAATCTTTTTGAATACTCTACCCATTGCCATGTATCAGACATTGCATCACCTACTGGAAGTACTTGTTGTCTCCAGTGTTGAGTTCGTCTCTCAGCATTTCCATAAGCTCCCCATTTTTCAAACATCATTGCTGTAGGAAGGATAAGGTCTGCAACTTTTGCTGAAATTCCTGGGTATCCATCTGAACAAACAATAAAGTTATCAAGCTCTCGTGCTGCTTTAATCCAATGTGTAGCAGATGCAGAGTTTTGGTATGGATTACAAACACTAATCCATGCAAATTTAACTTTACCATCTTCAATATCTCTATGAATTTTCATAACGTGTTGAGTACCAACACCATTTAAAGTTTTTGCTGGAAGTTTCCATGATTTTTCACAAATTGCTCTGTGTTTAGGATTTTTAACCATCATATCTGCTGGTAATCTGTGTGTAAATGTTCCAACTTCTCTAGCAGTTCCACAAGCACTTGGTTGTCCTGTTAATGAAAATGCACCAGAACCAGGTACAGATTGTTTATTTAATAAAAAGTGAACATTGTATGCTAAAGTATTTACCCAAGTACCACGTGTATGTTGGTTCATACCCATAGTCCAGAAAGAAACTATTTTTCTTCCTTGCTCTATGTAAAGGTTAGCTAATGTTTTGATTTTTTTCATAAAATCTGCATCTGATTCGTCAGGATTACCCTTAGAAACAGATGTTACATATTCAGCTGTATATGGTTCTAAGAATTTTTTGTACTCTTCAAAAGAAATTTCCCAGTGTTTAAGACCGGCTGGTTTATTAACCATCACATCACCTTCTTTGTATCCATAAGGTGCTAATGCTGGGGCTTCATCTTTTGAGACTATTTTAGAAACTTCTTTATCCATAATTTCTATTTCTTCATCAGAGTATTTATCCATAGATTTAGATTTTTTAGGATTTCTCATTCCATAACCCATGTTAACAGGAGAGGCAGCAAAAACGATATGTTTTTTAACAAAATCCCAATCAATTGCATCAGGGTTGTTATATACAATTTCTCTTGCAATATAATTCCACAATGCTAAATCTGAGTTTGGTTTAAAAATAATTTCAATATCAGCTAAATCAGAAGTTCTATGTCTGTAAGTTGAAAGATTGATTACTTTTACTTTATCAGGATTTGAAAGTTTTCTGTCTGTTACTCTTGACCATAAAATAGGATGCATTTCTGCCATATTTGATCCCCATGTTATAACAGTATCAGTTAATTCGATATCATCATAACAACCTGATGGTTCATCAATTCCAAATGTTTGGTAAAAACCAACAACAGCAGATGCCATACAGTGTCTTGCATTTGGATCAATTGCATTAGATCTGAAACCTGCTTTCATCATCTTTTGAGCAGCATATCCTTCCATAACTGTGTATTGACCAGAACCAAATACACCAACACCTTCAGGACCACTCTCTTTTAATGCTTTTCTAGTATGTTTTTCCATTTCGTCAAAAGCTCTTTGCCAAGAAATTTCTTTAAAATCAGCTTTTTTATCATATTCACCTTTATCATTTACTCTTAAAAGTGGTTTTTTAAGTCGGTCTGCACCATACATGATTTTTGCATTGAAGTAACCCTTAATACAGTTAAGTCCTCTATTAACAGGAGCTGCTGGATCTCCCTTAACTGCAACGATTCTACCTTCTTTAGTTGCAAGCATAATCCCACAACCTGTTCCACAAAATCGACAGGCTGCTTTGTCCCATCTCCAGCCACCTTCTGCTTTATCTGCTTTTGCTTGAAGCGCTAAGGGTATACTCATACCAACAGCAGCTGCAGCTGAAACTGCTGCTGAACTCTTTAAAAAATCTCTTCTCGAAAATGTCATAAATTCTCCCTGTATAAATATTTTAATGTAAATTAAATAACCTTTGAGCACTTAAAAAACACTTGCTGTTATTAACAATTTTATACTAATTTGGATTTGTATGAATAATAATTTTAATGTAATATAATACTTTAATTTTTAATCTAAAATAGCCTGAGATATATAATGATTTTTTGGGTTTAATTTCATTAAAGCGTTATAATAAAGTGATATAGGCATATAATAATTGTTATGTTTAGGTTTGATATGTTTTTTTGTAAAAAAATGAAAGTTTTGGTATGAAGAGTATCTTTGATTGAGAAAAACAGGTTTTGTTTTTGAAAATAAATGTGATATAAATGAAGTTGGTTAAAAAAGCCCAGCTTTTACATACGCTGGGCTTTTTTTTATTTGTCTTTATCTAAATTTTTAGCAAAATCATGTAAGTCTTTTTTCTTTAAATCCCCACCGTATACAATATCTTTTGCATCAATAGTATCATCATTTAGCATCGTTGGAACCACATCTGCGTTTTCCAATCTTTCCATATTTTCATTGATTTCATCTTCTGAATATGCCATTTGCATATCAGCTGCTGCTATATGAGGAATGGCTTCGATGACTCTGAGTTTTTGTAATTCTTCACTGACGTCTTTTCCTTCAATGGTAACAATTACTCTTCCTTTTTCATCATGCATATGATAATCACATACTTCACACTCTTTGAGTGCTTTAACTACTCCATCTAAAAATTTTGGAAGGGTTTGTACTACGATACTTGATACGTTCATTTTATTATCCTTTTATTGTTTTAATTTGTAATAGTTGATATTTTTATCATCACTTGCGATAAGAATTTCTTTTTCATTAATAAACAGTATATTGTTTAATGTCATTTTATTTCCCAAAAGAGTATATAAATCTCTTTTTGTTTTTGTATTAAAAACTGTTACATCATTGTTTTCATTGGAGGAGTACGCAGCGCGATTTGCGCTGGGACTTAAACCACAACTGTAAATCAAAAAATCTGATTGCTTGTAGTATGTTTTGAATTTACTGTAAACAACTGCACGCCTGTCTTGACCTGCTGTAATAATGATATTGTTTTTGTAATCCACTTGAAAAACATTATCCAAGTTTTGACCTTTGTATGATTTTTGGTGTTGACCACTTGTTACCTCATACTGCTGCAAATCACCACTTTCATCGGCAATGATAATTTCTTTTTTATTTTCATTTAAAACAAAGTTGGAAAATTTTGATTGAGAAACTTGTTTGACATAAATATTTTTTTTATTTTTTAAATCATATAAATAGAGCTGATTGCTCAAAAGTGAAAATACTATTTTTTCATCATCTACAAATTTTGCTTTGGCAATAAACATTCTTTTTTTATCGGAGATAATATTTTCTAATTTCCCATGTCTGTAAATGTCAATATTTCTTCCACCTTTTTCACCTTGAGAAAGTATGAGGATTTTGTCTTTTAAAATATCTACAGAATAAATTTTACTGTCAATGACATCTCCCATAAAATCTTTTATTTTAGGTATTTGAATGGATTTGATGAGTTGTTGGTTACTTAAATTAAAAATATCAACCCTGCTGGAGCTAGTTGCCACATACAAAGCTTCATTTGCTATGACCATATCATTGACGCCACCACTGGCTTGGAGTTTATATGTTGGTTCTAGAGTTGATGCATATAATGAACATATTAAAAAAAACAAACCAAATATACTTTTTAAAATATTCATATTACACTCCTAATTTAATCGCGTTTGCAGGACAAACTTTGATACAAAAACCACATGATGTACATTTATCATTAATTTCTGGTCGAAATAAACCTATAAAATCAATGGCATCATCAATGCAAGGGTCTTTACAAGAAAAACACATCGTCTGATTCCAACTTAAACACTGTATAACATCAATACTAATTTTGGCATTGATATTCTTTTTATACTCTATATTTAAAACTTCATTGGGACAAGCTTTTGCACAATCATCACAATAAGTACATCCTGAATTACTAAAGTCAAGTTTTGGAGTTTTATCTTCTTGTATGAATATAATATTAAGTTCACAGGCATTCACACATTGTGAATCACATGTTTGACAGTCAGTTTGAAAAAGTGATTCATCTTCAAAATATGGGGGTCGCATAACTTTCTCTTGCTTCTGCTCTTTTTTAAAAGATGAAGCAAGAGAGCTAAAAAGCTCTCTTCGTTTCATTGAATTACTTAACACCCTCGTTGATGTTATTAACTAAGTTAGAAGAACCTTTTGCAGCAGAACGTCTAAATCCACCTTCAAAAGTATTTTCAACAACTAGTTTACCTGTACTTTGAGGAGCATGACATTGAGTACAGTTAAATCTAGCACCATTTAAATCTTTAAGTGAAGTCCCCATTGTTAAGAAATCACTTGTATTGTCAACTTCTTGACCTTCTTTAGTAATTTTTCCATTGGCTGCAATGGCAGTTGATGGTCTGAAATTAGTAAAGTGCGATTTTGGAATCGCAGTTGCTTCAACAGATGAAGCAACTGCTGGTAAATGACAACCAGTACAAGAGTTACTATCAATTGTAATTGGCAACATTCCTTCTACGTCATGAGGAATCATTGGTGGAGCATTTTCAAATGCTCTTGTAATCATCTTTGATGTACCAGCAGCTTTTGTACCATACATAGTTTTATCACCAGTTGTATTAGCAGCCTCTGTATATAAATCAGTCTTTCTTAAACCTAAAGATTCTTCTGAAACGGTATTAGTACTACAACCAGCCGTAAAAATTGCAGCTGCTGTAGCTAATCCTAAAGTTAAACTTCGTAACTTCATTTTCTTTCTCCTATGAATTTTTTTATCGAAAAATTTAGTGCATCATCATCACAAACTTCTATACATCTTGCACAATTTGTACATTCACCTGAAAGCACCTTCATGGTTTTTTTACCTACCATATGAAGGACTTGCCCTTCAGGACAAACTTCTTTACATTTCATACATTCCGTACATTTGTCTACGTCATGACTTACTTTTATAAAACTAAAATTAGCAAGTATGGAATAAAATCCACCTAAGGGACATATATAACCACACCAACCATTTTTTAAAACAAAAAGGTCAAATAAAAATATAACCAGCATTGCAGCCCAACCAAAACCTAAACCGAAAATCAAACCTCTGTGTATCATCGAAATTGGCGAAATAAATTCAAAAGCAGTCACACCCAATGCAAACGAAATGATAAGAGAAATCAGTATTACATAATATCTCATATTTCTGCTCGCGGGTTGTCTTTTTTGAATGGCATTGAACCCAGCTTTCCTTCTGATATAATTACTTAAATCTGTAATCATATTAACAGGACAAACCCAAGAACAAAACGCTCTTCCCCCAACTAACATATAAAACACAACTATTATTGCCACACCGATTAACAAATCAGCGGATATAACAGCACCTGCTGCAAACATTTGTAATGCTGCATAAGGATCACTTAAAGGAATCATTCCCAAAAACAAGGATGAACTCAGATTACCCGTTAAAATATTGACTCCCCAAACATTGGCTGCAATGTACAAAGCCATAATGCCTATTTGGGTAAATCTTCGAAGGATAAGATATTTGTTTTTACTAATCATCTAGTATCCCTCCCAAGTCATTCAACGAATCGATAGCACTTCTCTTACTAATTTCTGTAGTAGTCGTAGTTGCTGTCGCATTTTCTAATCTTTTTTCATCCTTTTCATCCCAACTTCTGATATAGTGGTCTCCCGCATGTCCAAGTGCTACTTCTCTTGGAAGTACAAAAATTGCTGCTTTTTCAGTGACACAGGCTTTTTCACATAAACCACATCCTGTACATGCATCCATATGCACAACAGGCGTCATTAATGCGTGTTTTCCCGTTCTTTCATTCTTTGAGTACTCAACACTTATTGCCTCACCCAAGAGTGGACAAGCTCTGTAACAAGCATCACATTGAATTCCCCAAAAAGCAATACAACTGTTGTTATCAATGATAGCAAGACCCATGTCTGCAACATTGATATCTAACTTCCCATTCGTAGTGACACTTGATTGATCCAAGGCTCCTGTAGGACATACAGGAACACATGGAATATCAGGACACATATAACATGGTATTTCTCTAGGAGTAAAATAGGGTGTACCTATTGGTTTATTATCTCCTGGTTTTGCTAACAATAATGTATCAAAAGGACAGGCTTCTACACACATCCCACATTTGATACACGTCGAAAGAAAATCATCCTCTTTTAAAGCTCCCGGGGGTCGAAGCAGTAGTGATGAAGCCGTGACTTCATCAACATATGCACTCCATACCAACCCTCCAAGAGAGACAAGACCAACCGTTCTTGCCATATTTAAAAGAAACTCTCTTCTTGTCAAATTCTTTTGACCTTTTTCAGGAATGTTATTGCTCAAGACAATACTCCCTTTTCTTGAATTGATAAATTTTTAATTGAAAACGGATAATCATGGCGCAAGTAAAGATTGCTCATTAATTTTCCATTTTCCATTTTCAATTCTCCTATTTACTTTCTATGCTGGGTAAACTTTAACCGCACATTTTTTAAAGTCTGTTTGTTTTGACTGTGGACAAGTCGCATCTAAACATACTTTATTAATAAATACTTTTTCATCGAACCAAGGTACAAATACAAGTCCACGTGATGGTCTGTTTCTTCCTCTTGTTTCAACTCTTGCTTTAATTTTACCTCTTCTTGATTCAACCCAACAAAGTTGACCTTGTTTAATACCAAATTCTTCAGCATCACTTGGGTGAACATAACAAAGTGCTTCTGGAGCTGCTCTGTATAATTCTGGAACTCTCATAGTCATTGTTCCTGAATGCCAGTGCTCTAAGATTCTACCTGTTGATAACCATGTAGGATATTCCTTATCTGGCATTTCAGGTGCATCCATGTATGGTCTTGCAAAGATTTTCGCTTTATTTTTAAGCGATTTTTTCTTTTTATCAGTAATCCCTTTTAGGTTACCTTGTGCAAGTGCTTTAGCCAATGGTCCGTAGAATGCGAATTCACCGTGGTTTTCTTTTGCTGCATACGGATCGTATTTAGCATTAAATCTCCATTGAGTCTCTTTCCCATCAACAACTGGCCATTTAAGTCCTCTTACTCTGTGGTAAGTATCAAAGTCAGCTAAATCGTGTGCATGTCCTCGACCAAAGTCTGCGTATTCTTCAAATAAGTATTTTTGAATAAAGAATCCGTAACCATCAAATACTTTACCGTCAGATCCAACAACTTTTCTGCTATCACCAACACCATCAGTGTTGTCATAACCAGCTTGAATAGGATCTTCTGCATCAAGTTTAAAGGCTTTACCTTTATTTGCAAAAAGGATATCAAACATAGTTGTATCTTCAGAGTAACCCATTGCTTTCGCTTTTTCGATTACACTTGGAAGTTTGATTTTCTTACCTTTTTTAGTAACAGTTGCTTCTCCCCATAGATCAGCCACTGTAAATCTCTTAGCAAACTCAGCCCATTGCCAAGTATCACTCATAGAATCACCTATTGGCTCAACTTGTTGTCTCCAATGTTGAGTTCGTCTCTCAGCATTTCCATAAGCTCCCCATTTTTCATAGATCATCGCTGTTGGTAAGATAAGATCGGCAACTTTTGCAGAAATTCCTGGGTATCCATCAGAACAAACGATGAAGTTATCCATTTCTCTTGCTGCTTTAATCCAATGTGATGCAGACGCAGAATTTTGGTAAGGATTACAAACGTTAATCCATGCAAACTTAACATGTCCATCTTCAATATCTCTGTGGATTCTCATGATGTGTTGACCCATTTGACCATTAATAGTTCCAGCAGGAACTCCCCATGATTTTTCACAAATAGCTCTATGTTTACCATTTTTTACCATCATATCTGCTGGTAATCTGTGAGTAAATGTTCCAACTTCTCTTGCAGTTCCACAAGCAGATGGTTGACCTGTTAATGAGAATGCCCCTTCACCTGGTTTGGATTGTTTGTTTACTAAAAAGTGAACATTGTATGCCAATGTATTACACCATGTTCCTCTTGTATGTTGATTCATACCCATAGTCCAGAAAGATACTACTTTTCTTGATTTTTCAATGTATAAATCAGCCATTGCTTTGATTTTTTTCATAAATACAGCATCAGACTCATCAGGATCACCTTTTGAAACTTGTGTTGTATATTCAGCAGTATATGGCTCTAAAGATTTTTTGTACTCTTCAAATGAAATTTCCCAGTGTTTTAATCCCGCTGGTTTATTTTCCATTACATCACCTTCTTTGTACCCATAAGGTGCAAGTGCAGGCGCTTCATCAGCAGAAACTACTTTTGAATGTTCTTTTTTGATTGTTTCTAATTCTAAATCAGTATATTTTCCAGCTGCAATAGAGATATCTTTTGTATGATTTCTCATACCATAACCCATATTTACAGGAGATGCTGCAAAAATGATATTTTTCTTAATGAAATCCCAATCAATTGCTTCAGGATTATTATAAACAATCTCTCTAGCAATGTAGTTCCATAAAGCCAAATCTGAATTTGGTTTAAAGATAATTTCAATATCAGCGATATCAGAAGTTCTTTGTCTAAAAGTCGTTAAGTTAATGATTTTTACATTTTTAGGATCAGATAATTTTCTATCTGTAACTCTTGACCATAAAATTGGGTGCATTTCTGCCATGTTTGATCCCCAAGTTAAAATCGTATCAGTTAACTCAATATCATCATAACAACCAGAAGGTTCATCAATACCAAATGTTTGATAAAAACCAACAACCGCAGATGCCATACAGTGTCTAGCATTTGGATCAATAGCATTAGATCTAAATCCAGCTTTCATCATCTTTTGAGCGGCATAACCTTCCATAACAGTATATTGTCCAGAAGCAAATACACCAACACCTTCAGGACCACTTTGTTTTAAAGCTTTATTAGCA
>ENA-ORXI01002782-ORXI01002782.1-sediment-metagenome-genome-assembly--contig:-NODE-2782-length-12286-cov-1.830699_pt1 | contig 12286 bp, 12 predicted proteins | sample MGYA00237861_ERZ511468 | MGnify/ENA primary metagenome ERZ511468 (study PRJEB26299, sample SAMN06266213) | sediment metagenome | isolation source: Hudson Canyon methane seep mesocosm | place... | reverse complement strand
GCGCGATGTAACCGACGCGGTCGATACCGGCGACCAACCAGCCATAGCGGCGACACTATTCCGGCTGCTGCGCGTGGGCGAACGGTCGTTGACTGCCGTTTGGGAGCAGCAAGACCTCTCGGTCTGATTTAACATCGAATAATCCTTCAGGCAGGGCTTGCGGACGGCGTGGCGCCAGATACTCTGGGACGAAATTGTCCCCACATCCGGAGTATCGTGATGCCGCCTGTCTTTGCCCCGCCTTCGGATACCGCTTTACCGCTGCACGTTATTGATCAGGACAAATGCAAGGACTGGCTGCAACAGCAGCCGGTCTTTGTTGCGGGCTGGGCGCAGGCCAACGGTTTCACCGGGGCATGCGGTCAGGCGCTGCTTATTCCCGGAGCCGACGGCAAGCCCGACATGGCGCTGGCAGGCTATGGTACCCCGGCACAACGGGCTCGCCGCCGGTTTGTGCTAGCTGGTGCGGCCGAAAAACTTCCCAAAGGTGTATACACTATTGCATCGGGGCTGGACCAACGGGCGTTGGGTATCGAATGCCTAGGCTGGTTATTAAGCAGTTATCGCTTTGGCCGCTATCACAGTCAGGGCGAAATGGGCGCTGCATTAATGGCACCCGCAGGTGTTGATTCTATTGCTATTGAATCGCTGGCAACCGCCGAGTGCCTAACCCGTGATCTGATCAATACGCCGTCCTCGGACATGGGGCCGAACGAGCTGCAGGCGGCGGCTGAAACGCTGGCCCAGCAGTTTGGTGCTTCTATGTCGGTGACTAAAGATGCAGCCCTGCTGGAGCAGAACTTGCCAATGATCCATGCGGTTGGCCGTGCCTCCGACCGACGACCCCGATTAATCGATATGGCATGGGGGACATCAGGCCCCAAGCTGACGCTGGTGGGCAAAGGCGTTTGCTTTGACACTGGCGGGTTGAACCTGAAACCCGGCGCCAGCATGGGGCTGATGAAGAAAGATATGGGTGGTGCCGCCGCTGTGCTGGGTCTGGCCCGGATGATCATGTCCGCAGGACTGCCACTACAATTGCGAGTTCTAATCCCGGCGGTCGAAAACTCCGTCTCCTGTAATGCATTCCGCCCCGGCGATGTGCTGACATCGCGCAAGGGACTAACGGTTGAGATCAACAACACCGATGCCGAGGGCCGTCTGGTGCTGGCCGACGCGCTGGCGCTGGCGGATGAAGGCAGGCCGGATCTGCTGATCTCGATGGCGACGCTGACCGGCGCTGCGCGGGTGGCAGTTGGGCCGGGCCTGGCACCGTTCTATACCGATAACGAAGAAGACGCGGCCGCACTTGCGTCCGTAGCCAATGCTCAGGCTGATCCGGTTTGGCGGATGCCATTTCACACCCCTTACGAAACCAAGATCGAACCGGGCATTGCTGATCTGGACAATGCTCCTGCGGGTGGCTTTGCAGGATCGATCACCGCCGCATTGTTCTTGCGCCGTTTCGCTGGCGAAAGCCGGTACATGCATTTTGACATCTATGGCTGGAACCCCACAGCTGCCCCTGCCCGCCCCAAAGGCGGCGCTGGTCAGGGCGCGCGGGCCCTGTTTGCCGCCCTACCCAAGATGCTGAACCTATGAGCAACCACCAGATCATCCAGCCCGTGGTTGATCTGCTAAGTCGACCAGACGGCCCGCGCGAGCGGCAGGTGATCTGGGGCGAGCAGGTTACAGTTGAGGATGAGAACAACGGCTGGGCGCAGATCGTCGCAGCCAAGGATGGCTATACTGGTTATGTGCCAAGCGCAGCGCTGGGGGCACCTGCCCCGATCACCCATTGGGTCAGCGCTCTGGCGACTCACGTTTACACGCAGCCGGATTTTAAATCCGCCGACCTGCGCAGCCTCAGCTTTGGCAGTCAGGTGCAGGTACTGTCACAGGATGAACGCTTTGCCGAAACGCCGGAAGGCTTCATCCCCACCCCCCATCTGTCACCACTTACAACACAGATGACAGACCCGGTTGCCGTAGCCGAGTTATTCCTTGGCACCCCCTACCTGTGGGGCGGCAACAGCCGGTTGGGTATTGATTGTTCCGGTCTGGTACAGGCCTCGCTGCTGGCCTGCGGCCTCCCGTGCCCCGGCGATAGTGCCCCGCAGGAACGTGCCCTGGGCAACTATGCCTCGCCCAATGGCAGCGGCTACCAGAGGGGCGATCTATTATTCTGGAAGGGCCATGTTGCATGGGTGCTGGACAGTGAAACACTGATCCACGCCAATGCGTTTCATATGGCCGTAGCGCAGGAACCGCTACAACCCGCTATCGACAGAATCCTTGCACAGGGTGACGGACCAGTGACGGCGCATAAACGGCTGACCTAGGTTTCAGCCGCTATTTCACCGCGCGGATTAGCTGGCGTTCCAGGACCCGAAGGACCGTTTTCAGCTCGTGACCGCGTTTCAGGATCTGTCCGTCCGTGCTGACCACCGAATACATCCCCTGCCGTTGGCGCAGTTTGGGGCGTTTTTCGATCCGGTATAGTGCGTGCTCTGCTGTCCGTTTGAACACTGAAAACACGGCCAGTTCACGCAAACAGGAAATCCCGTAATCGCGCCATTCTCCCGCAGCAACCATACGCCCATACAGTGGCATGATCACCGAAAGTTCGCGCCTGTCAAAGGCAACCTGTAAGGGGAGGGATGGGCTTGGAAACGGCGATGTTTTTTGAAAGCTCATGGGGTAAGACTTGCCGCAATTGTACAACAAATCAAGCCTGTTTGCATATTCACATAAACCGTGGTCGATTTTCAGCCTTCCATACAGTGCCGTCTGATGGGTTGGACATCACCCTATTGGGCCGCCAGTCTACCCTAGGCCAGCTCGGCGGGGCGAAAGTCCAGAATTTGGTCAAATGCCGCCCTTCCTGGCGCCGTCACCAAGAGCCCGCGTTTATGGGCATGGCGCTGCAACCAGCCTGCGTCCATCCCGTGACTCAGGATTTGCCGTCCCAACGGTCCCGCCACATGCGGCTTGCGTTCGGTCCAGTCCAGGCAGGGCCGGACAAAGGGCTGTCGCCCCACGCGGTCGGGTAGTGTCACTCCGATCCGCTGCCATATCGCGGAGGCGACAGCACGATAGCCGCCGTTGTCTTCGACCAGCATACCGTGAGCCAGAAACGCCTTGGTCAAAGCCACCGCTAGAGGACCAGCCAGATGATCATAGCAACTGCGCACCGTGGCCAGATCACCCGCCTTGCGCTGTTGATTACGGTAGAGACTGTCCGCTGGCGCAATCGCCGCCAATTGCTCTAGCGCCTGTGCGACCTCGGGGCTGGTAAGCCGATGATAAACACAGCGACCGCTTTTCTCTGCTGTGACCAGCCCGGCGTCCTGCAACATTCGCAGGTGTGCGGTGGCGGTCTGCGGAGTGATACCGGCGGCGCTGGCCAGTTCTTTGTTTGTGTAGGCACGGCCCTCCATCAGCTCGCACAGCATACGAGTGCGGCTGGCGTCGCTGATGGCCTGACCAATGATATCAAAACGAGGTGTTGTCATGACACTAGTCTAACGTGGGCCGGACTGAGCCCCTATCAAAAACGTTTCGCCGGGGGACGAAATGTCAGGCAAAGCTGCCTTGGCAAAACCAACCCGACGACAACCCTCCGCCATGGGCATAGAACAGCCACAGCCGCGCCCCGGATGAGGTCAGCACCACCCAATAATCCCGTACTCCGCTTCGCCAGTTGGGATCATCCAGCCACCATTCCGGGGCGATCCGTTCGGGCCCCTGCGCCTGGGCCAACTGCCAGTCCTGTCCGCGCCAGCGAAACTGGACTGACAACACCGGGCCGTCACCGGCGTTGACCAGTTCAGGTGCCCACAACAGCAGCGGCCGTGGTTGCGGTGCGGCGGGCCAGTTCGCTGCTGGTTCGGACCAAGCGGCTGCCAGTACCTTGGCGGTTTTTTCCGGGATGTGGGTATCAACCGGATGATAGCGGGTGATCGCTTCAAGCCCGACCCGTGCGCCCAGACGGCCAATCAGATCCTCTAGCCCGTTGCCACCCTCGGCACGCTGTTGCGCCGCTGCCCCAGCCTGCACATGCCCCGCCACTGTACGCGCGTGCATCGGCTCGACCTGTAGTGCCTCAAGCCGCAGCATATCAATGCCATAGCCCGCATCTATCTGATCCAGCTTCATTTCCAGCAAGGGTCGAATGCGGGCTGGATCGCGCAGGGGACGGGCCAGCCCCACCACCACCACCTCGGCGGCCTGATCGGTACGATGCGCCTCAAGCCGCAGGCTGCGCACCCCCTTGCCGCGCTCTTCGAGGCGGGCACAAAGGCGTGGCAACATGCGATCGATCCCAGCCATCAGGTCGTCAATCAACCCTATGGGTTCGGGCAATGTCAGCCGCACCGCAAAGTGATCGGGGACACGGCCGGGCGAGACTGGTTCAGGTGCGCTGCCCATGGCCTGATCCATCCGCATCACCAACCCACGGCCAAAACGGCGGGCCAGACTGGCGCGGGGCTGATCCATCAATTCACCAATCCGACGCAGGCCAAGACGGTTCAATTGGGCCACCATCGCCCCCTCCAGCCGCAGCGCGGTCACTGGCAGGGGTGCAAGCGCGCCATAGGTCTGCCCCGGTTCTGCGATTCGGGCTACCCCATGCGGCAAAGACATCGTCTGCGGCGCCGCCCCGCCACGGCTCCAGTGTCGCCGCTTGGCGCTGTCCTTTGGGGTGCGTTTTTGCGCCTTAGCCCGAGTCGCGCGGGCTTCTTGCGAGATTGCATCCCCCGACCGGTCCGACCCTGCCTGCACCCCGGCATAGCGCGCCAGAGCCCAGGCCGCGCCTAATGTATCCGCCATGCCCAATTGCACGCCAAGCCCCATGTCGGTGCAATCTTCCTCGATCTGGGCCAACACCCCGGTCTCACCACCAAACAGATGCGCGCAACCGGTCAGATCAATCACCAACCCGTCCGGCTCCTGCTCTGCCACCCAGGGACTGTATTTGCCCGCCCAGCGCCGCAGTGCAGTCAGAAAGGCCGCTTCGGCCGGAACATTACGGCTACGGGTCAGCAAATGCCCACACATGGCATGCGCGTCGCGCACCGATTGCCCGACCGACAGGCCTTCGGACAAAGCCGCACTATTTAGCGCAGAAATAACCTGCGTATTGGATTGCTCTTCGACCACGGCCAGTGGCCCAGCGATACTGCCCCGTTTTGTCCGCATGATGCGATCAGCACCTAAACGCGGAAACCAGAGAGACAGAATGCGGCGATGAGACATGGCGGGTAATGTGCAGACTTTTGACGCGGAGCGATGAATATTAGGGTACGATCATAGGTGAGACGATACATGTTCTTCTTTTGTTCCAATTATTCGATTCGGTCAATGGCACTACTCAATCGAGGAGATCACTTGTGAACCACCGACTTTTACGGGCTTCTGCACTGGCCTTGCTGACCGTGACACTTGCCCTGACTGTGCCAAGCCTTAAGGCGCAGGAGAAAATTACCAACAAAGGCGTAAAGAAACGTGTTGCCCTGATGCTATCCGCCCAGGACGCCGCGACCACCCTGACGGATATGATGGCAGGACGGATGGCATTTCACGCCGGCAAAGCCCGCGCAGCACGACGTGTTCTGATCCAGACCAGCAGCAGCACATCCAGACGATTCAAAAAACCACATCAGGACCCACAGTCCAACGCCCGTCCCGAAATCTGGACCTATTGGACCGACTTCAGCTCCCACGCGGAGGTTTCAAAGCAAGCTGCCAAACAGCTCAATGTCTATTCGCTCAATGGGCTGAATCGCACCTTGCCCAATGTGTTGCACAGTTGTCTGAGTTGCCACGAGCGATTTAGAATAGAGCCTAACGAGTTTATTACCCATTAGAACAAGGGACGCGCCTTAAGCTCCGTACCGTGCAAGGAAGGTTTCGACCGCGCCCGCAATCACCCGTTCACGCTCGGCCTCGGTAAATTCAGTATCGATGTTGAAGACCAAACGCGGAAACAAGTCTGCCTTGCACAGCTCAGCCAGCTGGTCAGCCGCCAAATCAAAATCATTGATCCTAAGCTCTCCCCGTCCGGCAGCCTGTTCAAGATATTCTTTAACCCGCGCCCGGACCATCATCGGACCACTTTCATAGAACTGGCGTCCCAAATCGGGAAAACGATCAGCCTCGGCCACACAGATGCGAAACATCTTTTGCCCAAAATCCGAAAGAATCACCGACAGAATTTGCTGGGCTGCCACTGTCAGGGCTTCATGTGGTGTGCAGCAGGTTTCAACCATATCAACCGCATCACAGGCCTGACGCGCACACTCATTCCTGGCGACTTCCATGAACAACAAACGTTTGTCTGGAAAATAACTATATAATGTGGCCTTAGAGACCCCAGCGGCACGGGCAATATCATCAACACTCGCACCTTCGAACCCATCCGCCATAAAGACATCGCGTGCGCCTTCCAGCACCTGATCAAATTTGCGGCCGGTCCGCAGAATGTTGGCAGACTGATTCATCAAGGCTCCTTTTAGGCACAGGCCATAGTCTAGGTCGCCAACTTAGCCCGGCAACCCTGCGTTCAACAACCACCCTCGCGCAGACTTGTACCCTCTCAAAAAAATGATACTTCTGGAATCATTCTAAACAAGAGGGTCAACATGCGCTTTTTCTCACACCGAAAGCACTTTTCCGATCTAGGTGAGCAAGAAATCATCGCCCTAGCCATCTCATCTGAGGAAGATGACGCAAGAATTTATCGCGGCTTTGCAGAGCGCTTACGCGGCGAGTTCCCAGCCACTGCCACTGTGTTTGACGGAATGGCCGCAGAGGAAGACCAACACCGTGCTTTGTTAATCGCACTGCATCAAGACCGCTTTGGCCCCACCATTCCATTGATTCGCCGTGAACATGTGGCTGGGTTCTACGCCCGCAGACCAGTCTGGCTGCAAAGCACCCTGAGTCTGGAGCGGATGCGCGGCGAAGCCAAAGCGATGGAACGAAATGCCGAGCGGTTCTACCTGGCTGCCGCAGCCCGCAGCCAGGATGCCAACACCCGCAAACTGCTAGGGGATCTTGCGGCCGAAGAAGCCGGACATCAAGTTGCCGCTGAGGGCTTGGAGAAGGCCCATCTATCCGAAGACACATTGGCCCACGAAGACGATACCGCTCAGCGGCAATTCATCCTGACCTGGGTGCAGCCAGGATTGGCCGGGCTGATGGATGGCTCTGTGTCGACTCTGGCACCTATCTTTGCCGTCGCCTTTGCCACGCAGGACACCTGGACCACCTTTCTGGTTGGTATTGCTGCCTCGGTTGGTGCCGGTATTTCAATGGGCTTCACCGAGGCCGCTTCGGACGATGGAACCCTGTCGGGACGCGGCTCTCCTTTCAAGCGGGGTTTCGCATCGGGGGTTATGACTACAGTGGGTGGGCTGGGGCACGCCTTGCCCTACCTGATCACAGACTTCCAAACTGCTACCAGCTTGGCAATTGCCGTGGTTTTTGTTGAACTTTGGGCCATTGCCTGGATACAGAACAGATATATGGAAACCCCTTTTTGGCGTGCGGTCCTGCAGGTGGTACTGGGGGGCGCACTGGTTCTGGGGGCTGGTGTGTTAATCGGCAGCGGCTAAATTATCGGACCCAAAGCGCTCCCGCATTCACCAGATGTGAATTTGGGCATGACGCCGCGCCAGCGCGGCGCAGCCGGGGCCAGCCCCGAACCCCGAGGTATTTCAGACAAGAAGAAGCGAAGTGCCAGAGTACCCTTGTGCGGACGTTGCAGGCCATTGGCAACATTGACCCGCCGCGCGTAAGCGTGGCGCCGGGCCCAACGGGAAGAGCGTCTCCGTCAGGAGACCGATGACGGGCGGGAGCGCCAAGAGCCATGAAGTAGAGAGCCTGGACCATTGGCAAAGATCGAATTGAGCTATGCCTTTGCATCCCGGCGCGGTAGCACTGGGCATATGATAGACATCTTCTTTAGAACACTGCCCTTTTTCGCCATTATTGGTCTTGGCTACGGGGCTGGGCGTACGCGATTTTTTAGCGCCGAAGCGACGGCCTATCTGACCAAATTTGTGTTCTATTTCGCATTGTCGGCGATGATCTTTCGTTTTGCCGCCAACCTGTCTTTTGCCGAAATTTTCGACCCAAGGCTGATTATTGGTTATCTGGCTGGGACCATGGCAGTCTATTTACTGGTCACGCTGGTTGCCGCACTGCGAGGGCTGGATTTGCAGACCGCAGCGGTTGAGGCGCAGTGCGGGGCCATTGGGAATGTTGGATTCCTGGGGCTGCCGATGATGGTGATCCTGTTTGGGGAGGCCTCGATCGGGCCGATGATGCTGGTGCTCAGTGTGGATCTGGTGGTATTTTCATCACTGATCGTCATCCTGATCAATGCCGATCGCGGGTCTGGTTTGGGTCTGGCGACACTCAAGTTGGTGACGGCAGGGCTGGTCAAGAATCCAATGATCGTCTCGATCTGTGCCGGATTGAGCTGGTCCGCATTAGCCCTGCCAATACCTGCACCCGTGAATGAATTTCTGACCATTTTGGGCGGTGCGGCAACGCCGGGCGCATTGTTTGCGATTGGAGCCTCGCTGGCGGGCAAATCGGCCGAACGGGTACAGATCGCGGTTTGGCTTAGCTTTGCCAAGCTTGCGCTGCACCCGTTATTCGTAGCCATCGCAGTGTCGTGGTTGCTACCACTGGATGCCTATTCGGCCACTGTTGTGATTGCAGCCTCGGCACTACCCGTGGCCGGGAACGTCTATATGCTGGCCCAGCATTATGGGGTAGCTCCACAGCGGGTTTCGGCGGCCATTTTGCTCTCCACCATTGCCTCGATCCTGACTGTTCCGCTGGTCATCAGCGGGATCGGTGCTTGGGCTTCTGCACCGTGAAACGGCCTATTCAGCGGTACCGGACTAGAAACCGCACAAAAATCCTTGCTGCGACCGTGCATCCTCTGGACGCTAGGGCCACTGCCGGGTAGCGGTGGGGCAACAAATCAGGAGGCGATTGATGGAAACCCTGTCAGAGAACCGAGCCTTTGGCGGCACACAGGGTGTGTACCGGCATGCCAGCACGGCAACCCAATGTGATATGACCTTTGGCCTGTTCCTACCCGAAGAGGCAAACGACGGCCCGGTGCCACTATTATGGTACCTGTCGGGGCTGACCTGCACCCATGAAAACGCCATGACCAAGGCAGGCGCACAGGCCTGGGCAGCAGAGCAAGGGATTGCTCTGGTTTTCCCTGACACCAGCCCCCGTGGTGAGGGCATCGCCGACGATGACGCCTATGATCTGGGTCAGGGCGCGGGGTTCTACGTCAATGCAACACAGGCACCATGGGCACCTCATTTCAAAATGTGGGACTATCTGGCCGAGGAACTGCCTGCACTGCTGGGCGAAAAGTTTGCTATAGATTTAGATCGCCAGGCGATCACCGGGCATTCGATGGGCGGCCATGGCGCGCTGACACTTGCTATGGGGCTACCGGGACGCTTTCGCTCGGTCTCGGCCTTTGCGCCGATTTGCAACCCAAGTGCCAGCGACTGGGGCCGCAAGCAGCTGTCTGCCTATTTGGGCGACGACGAGGCCACTTGGGCGCGCCATGACGCCACCCAGATGATGCGTAAAACAGGCTTTGACGGGCCCGTCTTGATCGACACCGGAACGACCGACCAGTTCATCGATCTGCTGCAACCTGAAGCACTGGCGCAGGCCATGACAGCACGACGTCAGCAGGGCACGCTACGATTGCAGCCTGGCTATGACCACAGCTATTTCTTTGTCTCCACCTTCATCGAAGAGCATATCGCTTTTCACGCTGACGCGCTTTATCGGGACTGACCCATGACACAGTACGACTATGACCTTGTCATCATTGGCTCTGGCCCCTCAGGCCGGACCGCTGCCATTCAGGCCGGCAAACTAAAGCGCCGGGTTCTGGTGATCGACCGTCAGGACCGGCTTGGCGGAGTTTCGGTGCATACCGGCACGGTGCCGTCCAAAACCCTGCGCGAAACGGTCTTGAATCTCAGTGGTTGGCGCGAGCGCAGTTTCTATGGCCGGTCCTACCGGGTAAAAGACCAAATCGCCGCCGAGGATCTGAAGGCGCGTCTGCATATGACGCTGGATCACGAGGTGGATGTGCTGGAACACCAGTTCAACCGCAACCATGTGGAATGGCTGCCGGGATTGGCAAAATTCGTCGGTCCAAATGAAGTCGAAGTGGCCACCGAGGCCGGCGACACTAGCCGGGTGACTGGCAAAAACTTTCTGATCGCTACCGGCACTCGCACCTACCGCCCCGACGATGTGCCGTTCAACGGAAAAACCATTGTTGATGGCGACGAGTTCATTGAAATGGCTGAAATCCCCCGCTCATTGATCGTGGTTGGTGCGGGTGTGATCGGGGTGGAATATGCCACCATGTTCTCGACCCTGGATGTGCGTGTTACCCTGATTGAACCCCGCGACACCTTTCTCGATTTCATCGACAGCACCTTAATTCAGGAATTCACCCATCAAATCCGCGAGAATGGCGTCGACCTGCGACTTGGTGCGGCAATCGACAAAGTCGAGGATGCCGGCGGTCACGTCGAAGTCACCCTGGACAACGGCCGCCATGTACGCGGTGAAATGCTGTTGTTTGCCGCTGGCCGTATGGGCAACACCCAAGGTCTGAATCTAAAGGCGGTAGGGCTGGAAACGGATCATCGTGGACGGCTGAGCGTTGAGCGCAAAACATATCAGACCGATGTGCCGCATATCTATGCAACCGGCGATGTGATCGGCCACCCATCGCTGGCCTCGACATCCTTGCAGCAGGGGCGTGTCGCCGCCTGTCATGCGCTGGAAACTCCGACCCTACCGGAAAGCCCCTGGTACCCCTATGGCATTTATTCGGTGCCCGAGATGTCCACCTGCGGTATGTCCGAGGAAGAGCTGCAGGAGCGCGGCATTCCTTACGAGGTTGGTGTGGCCCGGTTCCGTGAAACCTCGCGCGGGCATATCATGGGGTTGGAACACGGCATGCTGAAGATGTTGATCAGCCTGAAAACCCGCCGGGTTCTGGGCGTGCAGATCGTTGGCGAAGGCGCAACCGAGCTGATCCACATTGGTCAGGCGGTGATGAACCTGCAGGGCACGGTGGACTATTTTGTCCAGAACACGTTCAACTACCCAACTCTGGCCGAGGCTTACAAAATCGCCGGTCTGGACGCCTTTAACCGGATGCCAATTCCGGATGAGTTCAAGGTGAGAAGTGAACCTGAACCCGAGAAGAAACCTGCTGCAAAACCGGCTAAGGGCAAAAAGTAATGGCGCTCTACATCGATGCGGATGCCTGCCCGGTCAAGGAGGAGGCCGAGCGGGTCACCACCCGCCATAAGCTAAAGATGTATGTGGTTTCCAACGGTGGATTGCGCCCCTCGCGCAATCCATTTGTGGAAAATGTCATAGTGGACGCCGGGGCTGATGTGGCGGATATGTGGATCGCTGATCGCTGCGGCAAAGGCGACGTGGTGGTGACGGGCGACATCCCATTAGCCGCCAAATGCATCGCAACAGGTGCGCGCGTGCTGCGCCACAACGGCGAGGCCTTCTCTGAGGCGAACATCGGCCAGCAACTGGCCATGCGCGACCTGATGGCCGATCTGCGTGCTGCCAACCCACTGGGGGCTGGCGGCAGCGGCAAAGGGTTCACCAAAACGGATCGGTCGCGGTTTCTGGAGGCACTGGAGCGGGAGATTAGGGCGGCGGCGCGCCACAAGTAACGGTGTTCTGTCTCGTCTAAAGCTTTGTTGCCTGAATTAATTCACTGACATATTCTGCCCCTATCTGCGCTTTACCATAACTATTTGAACTGCCAAAATTTGGAAATCCCGCGCGGACATTGACCTGGAGATATGTCATGGCAAAACCGCAAAAAGCGACCAAAGAAGCAGACAAAAGAGCCAAAATCTTCATCAGCTTCATGAATAATACCTACAAAAAATTACACTCTGACGCCCAACGAACTCTTAAAACCGGTCTCGGTGTCGAATCCGGTAAAGACCCTGAATATTACGAAAAATTCCCAAAGGTAACGTTTTCCATGAACCGAGGGAAAACCAAATTACAGTCACCCCTGCATAAGGCTATTGGGCTGTCTGCCGGACGCACGAGTGTTTGTTGGAGTGCGCATATGGTAGACAAAGCTCGGCACATCAACACACATGTAAACGGCGAAACTTGCAACCAAGCCCCAAAACAAATGAGATTATTGGGGATATATCATGACGAA
>ENA-ORXI01002779-ORXI01002779.1-sediment-metagenome-genome-assembly--contig:-NODE-2779-length-12297-cov-12.186989_pt1 | contig 12297 bp, 5 predicted proteins | sample MGYA00237861_ERZ511468 | MGnify/ENA primary metagenome ERZ511468 (study PRJEB26299, sample SAMN06266213) | sediment metagenome | isolation source: Hudson Canyon methane seep mesocosm | place... | reverse complement strand
GCATCAATATAGGATCTAATGGGCTATCAAGAAGCCAGACTGTCGATTGATTATAAGAATGCATACGCGGTCTCCTGCAATGGATGGATTACCACTTCAAAATACCAGTAAAATTATGTCAAGTTAATGAAAATAAAATTTGTCTATAACCCAATGAAATAGCGCTTCTCCGTCAGAGACCATTTGCAAACTACACATAATTGGGATCTACACATAAGGGTCGTTATGTTAATCTACACATAACGACCCAAAGGAGACGGAAGAAAACTTAAATGTAACTTAACTAAGATCGATTATTTAAAATGAATTTATTTTACAAGAAAGGACGCTTATGATTTGTGAAGGAAGACTTTGAATTGAATTAATCGAATAATTGAGAATTAAACCACTGACTAATTTTAACTGCAGACTGATATTTGAAATTCATTTCCAGTTCCCTTTGCACATGATTGACAATAAAATCAAGCACAGGAACATTTGGCAGCAACTCTGCTAGACTTTTACTGACATAATGCTTAACGCTGACAAGCTCTGATGGCTCAATTTTATTGTAAATCAAGGCTATGTTTTTAATCCCACGTTGCTGCATAAAATTAACCGCTAAAATCGTATCGTCTATAGCTGACCCAATGCCAGGTTTGCCGATAAAAACCACAGGCGCTGCTAGTGAACGGGCTATATCTACATTGGACACGCCAACCACACTACCTGTGCTGGGACCACCTATACCATCAATAATCACAATCTCTTTGTTTGCGCTTATTTGTGATATTTCCGCTAATATATCTTTCAGCAAACGGTCTGAAGTTTTTGTTAAACCATCAATAAAATCTTTGGTGAAGCCTTTGTTGAACACTAAACTGCCAATACTTTTATGTGCAATATGGTTGTTCTCACAAAATACGGTTACTGCTTGTATTTCGACACATTGAGTCATAGGTTTGATATAAGCCAATTGTTCAGGTTGGTAGCCATCAAGTAAGCATTGCGACAATAAGGCTTCGCATAAGGTTGATTTCCCAACACCTGATGACGACCCCATAATATAAACATGCTTAGTTTTCATTGTCAGTACATGGCCCAATAGTTTTTCAATTCAATATCCCGGTTTAAGGTTCATAATTGGTAGTATTTAAATTATTTTTACTCATTTTTTAACTAAGCACTTGCTGTTGTTTTATAAAATGATTAGCTGCCATATCAGAACCAATAATATGTTCACCCCATTCATCAACAAAATCTTGCACTTCATTTTTATTCCACTTATCGTCATTAATTTTACGGTCCATTTTGGTCAGTTTTTTTAACATTTTGGTATGTTCTTTTTCATGAGTTTGATAATCTCGATAACCCAGTTTTTTCATTAAGGCTTCTTCCTCACTAAAATGTTCTTTAACATGCAAGTAGATAAGTTTAATATTTTGTAGTGATTCTTTTTTTGTGTAGGATGCAACTAGTTTTTTAGCCAGGACAAACAGGTTTTTATGTTGATTATCCATTAACACATCATCCATTTCATATTGCTGTTGCCAAACGAAATGGCTCATACTGCCTGCCGATGGTTTGCTACTTAAACTTTCTTTTTGGCGATGCAAAGCAATGTTTTCCGGTGTTTTGTTATCACTAATTTTGTAGACAAAGTTTTTCCTTGCCTGATGGTATGCATCATTTCCATAAAAATTGGCGTGCATTTGAGTCAATTCAAATTGTCGATAAGAAGCGAGTGCTTTTTTTGACTCATCAAAACAACGAGTTTTAGCTTTATCTTTTAGCGTTTTTTGTAATAAGGCTTTATCTGAAACATAGGTATTGGCTAAATGTTTAATTTGAGCTGTAAATATCGTATGATTTTTATCCAGCACTTTATCAATTAAACCTATATGCCACGCCTTTTTGGCACTAACAGGCAATCTTTGGTCTTCGGTTAAAGTCGCTGCCATTTTTTTGCCAACGCGTTTCGGTAATAAATACGTCCAGTATTCAGAACCAAAAAGCTGACCCATATTTTTATAATGCGGATTTAAAATGATACCTTCTCTAGCAAATGCCTTATCGGTTGCCAGGGCAAGTATCGCTCCACCCGCACCCGCACTACCAGCAACAGCTGAAATGGTGACTTTATCGAGCGTGTTAATGATTTGCAGAATAATGTCATCAATGGCGTTAATATTAAGCCATGATTCTGCTGCTGGGTCGTCAGCCACTTCTATATGATTAAGATGAATCCCGTTTGACCAACATTCTTCTCCACCCATTAACACAATTACATCCACATCTAAGGTAGTGACGTGTTGATATACAAAAAGTAATTGTTGGCACTGTTCTGTACTCATGCCGCCATTGTGAAAGGGTGAATAAATATAAGCGATTCTATTTTTGGTGTGAAACCAGACTTCTTGACAGGGAAACTGCTGTCCTTCTTTTGCGTAATCAATGTCGATATAATTTATAGGTTTAGTTAATAAACTACCCAGGAATGAAGTTGAGCTATTGGCAGGTGGTAAATAGTCTTTTAAAACAAAAGTGGCGGGTAATTTAATCCCTTTTTCTCCTGAAGCTAGCTTTGGTTTTAAATGGCCTATCCAGATAGCACCATCAACCGTTGCTCTACATATAGCATAATTCGCAGTTGCGATAATTTCTCCTGCTTTCCCTGTTAAGTTTTCTTCTTTATGGGCATTGTATAAAAATACAGATTGTCCATAGATTTCATCTAATACACCGGGACTGCCATCAGCCGCATGAAGGTGCTTTAAAATCTCATCGCTTGTTTGTTTTTTCCAGTCGATAGCGCGGTCTTTTTGCTTCATCATCGGCTGCAATTGCCCTTTGACCTTGGGGTTATTGTAATCGAGTGGTGAAGGTTTAAAATCAGGGGAATCAAAATAGGTGAGCACTTCCCATAAACAATCTACAGCCGCTTGGGTGACTTCTCGGTTAAACAAACTGCTTTTGCTTGTATTTCGCATGGGAAAGGTTTTCTTTGCCCAGATATCCCCCATATCCATTTCTTCTTGCGCTTCTAGCAAGGTTACGCCCCATTCCGTTTCATTATTTTGTATTGCCCAGTCAAGGGATGATGGACCTCTATCACCTACAATGCCAGGGTGAACAACTAAGCATTTATAATGATCATAAATTTCAACTGGAATTTTTTGGGTTAGAAAAGGACAGATAATTAAATCTGGCTTAAATAAACCAACGCCCTCCATGAGTTGTGGAATATTGCCATGATGCAATTCAACAGAAACGACATAACCAGCATCATTGAGTTCGGCATAAAACCGCTGGGTTAATCCTGAGAATGCGGATGAAAGTAATAAAATTTTCATAATACTTCTCCTAAATACAAAATAGAAAGTGGTTATACACTTGCCTGCTAATGGTTTTCCCTGATTTTCTGGGCAGATATAATGTTATTTGCATTCCTTGTCGAAGGTTTTCATTGCTTTATCAAGGTTCGGTGATAGATAAAATAGCTTGAATTTTCAAAGCCATATTTAAAACGGTAGCAAGCAAAGGCTATTCAAAAACCGTTATTAACGGTTGTTGTTAATTATTCAGCGTGTGGTTGCCGAATCGTTTACGGTAATCTCTTGGATTCACACCAAGTTGCCGTATGAAAGCTCTACGCATGTTTTCTGAATCTTTGAAACCAGAACTATCAGCAATGTTTTCAATAGGAAACTTTGTCAATTCTAGTAAATTCCTGGCAGCATCGATGCGAGACATCTCAACAAATTTAGCTGGAGTCATGCCCGTTTCAGTGAGAAATAGCCGCGAAAAATTACGAGAACTCATTGCCATGCGTTCTGCTAAGGCGTCGACCCTCAAATCTTCTTCAGGGTTCTGCATAATCCATGATTGTAGATCACGAAGACCACTGTGTTTTGATGCTTCCCTGGTAAGATAACTGCTAAACTGGGATTGTCCACCCGGTCGTTTAAGGTATACAACCAGGAATTGTGCGACTGCTAAAGCTAACTTCTGCCCCCAATCTTCTTCCACCATCGCTAAGGCAAGATCAATACCTGACGTTATCCCTCCAGAAGTAAGGATATTACCTTCCTTAATAAATATTCGATCTGGTTGGAGATTCACCTGGGGATATTTCTCTGTGAACTCAGTACAGTAATTCCAATGGGTTGTTGCCCTACAGCCATCAAGTACTCCACTTTCCGCTAGCAGAAAAGCGCCTGTGCAGACAGAGACAAGTCTACGTACTTTAGGTTTCATGTCATTTATCAATTCCACAATTTGAGTGTTGGCCAACACTACTTCTGGATCACCACCAGGAATCAATAAAGTATCATAGCTTTTGTCTATTTGATTAAAGCTTTGATCAGCAATAATTTTAAAACCGGTCATAGTAGTCACGGGGCCAGGTTGTTCCGCGAATACCGTGACAGGGTATGCAGCCTCCTGACAGATACCTTCTTTTTGCAAAATCATGTTGGCAAAGGTAAAAACTTCATGTGGACCGGTAATATCAAGAACCTCTGCACCTGTAAATGCCACTATCCCGATAGACCTTATTGGAGCTGGTGTATTCATTGTTATCGCCATTTATAAAGATAAACTGAAAGCTATCAAGAATAAAAGCTTATGCTGATAGTTAGACTAACTATCCTCCACAAACTCATAATGCACAATGTCAATTTTCCCTCAATTTCTGCCAAAACCTAATTTAATCCCTTACTTAAAGAGCTTGAAAAAAAAGTGTTGTCCGAAAATGCGCTAAATATGTCATGGTGCCAACAAAGCTATTGGAGTACATTGAATTTAGGGTGTTTCTCTAGATAGAAAATTGATAATCAGCATTCCTGATATGAAATCAACAATAAACAGACTAGCAAAGGGCTATGTGATTAATTTTTGAAAATTGTACAAGAGATGTTTTTGAACATTAAAAATAGAATATAGGACAAGCTCTTGGAATTTATAAGTCAACGGAAACAGCCTCAGCCACCCAAATAATGAGGATATTAATATGAGTACCTATAACAAACAATTTGAATTATCAATTAAAGATGTCGACTTGATCGAGCGTTCAATGCGTTTTCAAATCAGCGATTTAGCCCGCACGGAAGCTTCGGCCCCAACTCAGGAATCGATAGAAAACCATGACAAAATAATTGAGTTAATGAATGTGCTGAGTATATTTCATAACCAAAAAATATGGTACGGTCAGACTCACCATACAGGTGTACCTCTTGGTTGATATATACGATATGGGAGAGTAGGAAAATGTGGACTTCTATGTCTGCTTTTGTCTTTAGACGATCAAAAGTTGATAATTCTAGCTCTTACGATGTTATCAACATAATTCAATACTATACTTGTATATGTCCGATTAAGTTTTTGTAAGTATTAATCGTCCCAAAAAGTTTCCGCATAAGATTTCCCCCTCATCCCTGCCTTCTCCCTTTGGAGAAGGTAAATTAGTACTGCGAGAACTTTTGGAACTATTTATACCGCTGGTGCCTTTTTAACTAGTCATCAACTATAAGACTGGTTGTTCATACATCTCTCGTTGATTCCATAACGTTTTCAAACTATCAGATGCACAAATCATCTTTATTGCGCAAAACCCAACGACTAACGCCCACCACTGCCTGACAAACAGTCAAAGCAACGTTCCAGAGTCTAGAGGGATGTTCAGGTCTTTGATTTCTGATTCTAGTACTGTTCACTTCACTGGTAATAGCGTAATAGTCATAACTCTATAGTAGACCCCGTGCGACATAGCTCTGGGTATTTCTTTTTTATCTTATTGTTTTGTAGTACATAAAATAACAAAGTGTTTTATTTTGTTTCAGATTTAGTTTATTTGGGAGAGGTTTTGGTGCAGCAATGATATTTAGGGTGAAAAATTGAAAATTAGCTGAATTTTTCTGTTAGTGAAATACTGAAATAGTTGGTAGGTAAGCTTTAGTCAGTTTTTTTTACAGTTTATTTGGGTAGGGTGTTACCCCTATCAGGTAATAACAAGAAAATTTCACACAAACTACATGATTATAAAGTGTTTATTGGTTTCTGCTTTGTTAAAAGGGGATGTCAAAAAGTTTTACAAAATAAGATAAGTTGCTAATGTATGTTTTTATAAGGTGTTATTTTAAATAAAGGAAGTTTATGCTGGCTTATTTATTGCCTTTATATTCGGTTCAGTATTATTGTAATCAGAAGATAATAGTATCTCGTACCAGGCTAGCAAGAGGGAGGCTGGTTTGATTTACCATTTAATGGGCTTTAAATATAAGCTCAATAGGCCCGTGAGGGCATCTTTTGGTAATTGTTTAAACATTTCATGGTGCTACTACAAGCATAATAGCTAACTAGAGGGAAACATATAATGAAGTTCAGAGCTATATTTTGGTTGATATTATTATTTCCAGCCTTAGGACAGGCAAATATTGCAATTGTTACCGATATTTTAAAAGTACAGGTATCTGCTCTTGGTACAACTTCCAATAGAACGGCTAATCAACTTGCCAGTAATTTAGATACTCAAATAGTCAATTTGTATGAAGTTACTGACGGAGATTTAGCTTATGATCCACACAACCCCAATATGCTGCTTGATACGGTTGACTATATTTATGGGCATCCTGTCTTTGACTCACTATCAGGTTTAACTACTAGTTTAAATGGTGTTAGTAGCTTTGCTGATGATTATGTTTTCATAAATGATGCTTATTCCGCCACCTCAGGAATTGTCAGTAGTTTGAAGGCCTTTAAAAAGGTAACTCAACAAGTTTCATCCATTTTTAAACTGGGAGATACTGCAGAAAAATTACGACTACGCTCACATATACTTAATAATTTGCTGCAATATGGAAGTGGTAACAGGAATACTTACCTGCAATTAAAAAATAACGTTAATGATTATCTTATTTTAACCAATCAGGTAAATCAATTTTCTGAATTTGTTCAATATTTGGTTGCACTAGGCGATGCCGGGTCAAACTCCTATAAAGCCTATAAAGCTATTGATGCACTTGTTGCAGCCCTAAAGCCTCAAGTTGCCTCAGAAACGCTGACGAATCTTAAAAATGGTGAGTGGGCTAAGCTAGTTTTACAAGATTTTATAATTGACCGTTGGCGAAAAGAAGGTAAAGACTTTAGTGGTATGAATGCCTATACAAGAGATGGTGATGCATGTCTTGGTTTGTTTAACATATCACCTTGTAAGGTAAAGACAGGTGTTACTGTGGATGATGTTTATATTTCAGATACTAATAATTACCCTGAAAGCTATTATGATTTTGAAGTTATAGTGACTCCTAGTGTATTAGCAGGCCAAGATAATACTTTTGTTATTGAGCTGCCTGAATCCATTGTTAACCACCCAGTACTTGGTCAGCCAGTTTCAGTTACCTATCGTGTTAATGGTGTGGATATTTTACAAACTTATCCAACATCAGTTAGTTCAATTATATCTATTTCAAGTAGTTCTGCTGTTCAAGCCTTTTCTTTTGATTTAAATGCTATAAAAGAGTTTGCAACGCTTGAAGTGAGTGTGCAATATAATTCAGGTCTACCATTACTGGCTCTGGACTATTTAATCTTTAAACCTCAATTAAGCGAGTTATCTTTCGTTGAATTGCCTGTTGCACCCGTGACTGATGGTTTTTCTATGAAGATTAGAATTTGTGGTGATCCTGTTAACTATGTCAACCTTGCTTATAAAAATCTTGAGCAAACAGTGTGGCAACAAGAATCTTTTAAATTAATGGGTGGTATAGCAGAAGGGACAGATTGTAAAAAATATACCCTTAATATTGATGGCTGGGATATTCATCGTTATACCTCTTCAAACAGAGATATCCAGTTTGTTTTAGGAGCAGCGGGGTTCATTTCATTAACTGAAACTGTGTTCTTAACGAATAGCAGTGATGTTGATTATGACGGTATGAAGGATTATTGTGAGCAGCAATATTTTGGAGACTTATCCAAATTGCCTGACGACGATGCTGATAATGATGGTGTGAGTAATGGTCGTGAATGTAAATTGGGTTCTGACCCAACTATTGCAGGTGTTGCAGGAATTACACAAGTCTTTAATGTAAAGCCTTTAGTGATGTCTAATGGCTCACTTTTGAATGAATGCTCATTAAACGAAAACTATTGGGCGAATGTCAATATACGTTGCAATACTACTTTATATGAGGATGTAGTCATTGTAGGCAGTGTAAATTTACAAAATTATACATTTGATTTGAATGGCTATACCTTAAAAGTTTATGGTGATTTAGTGCATTCGGGAGGCACTTTAAATATTAATGCAGGCAGGCTGGTAGTAGAAGGTGACTATCGAGTACAGAGCTGGTCAGGAACAAATTATTCCTATAGCTCTGGTGTTTTGAAGATGATTAACAGCACTGACAAAGTTATAGTTGCTGGTGATTTTGTGATGGATTCAACTCAAAATCATAGTGCTAATTTAACCGCTGGAGAGCTGGAAATAGCCGGTGACTTTACTCAATTATCGACATATAGCAATAGTTACACCCCTTATAATTTTAATGCAACGGGAACACACAGGGTTAAGTTAGTAGGGAATGACCTGCAAACAGTCAGTTTTTCTGACACTGGCGTATCTCATTTTAATTATATGGATCATATGAATAGTTCTGTAGCAGGTGTTGAATGGAGCAGCCAGATTGCAATCAAGTTTCCTTCTGGATTAGTGGGTAATAATATATCGCTAGTGTCAGGAACACTGGATTTACATGGTGAAACAGTAACAATTCAGGGAGATCTGATTCAGCGTGGGGGAAGTATCCATATTAATGGAGGCAGCTTAATCATAGAAGGAGACTATCGAATACAGACCCCGTCTGGAACAGATTATAGTTATAGTAGTGGGGCTTTGATAATGACAAATAATGCTGACACAGTCAGGGTTAGTGGTGATTTTGTGATGGATTCAACTAAAAATCATAGTGCTAATTTAACCGCTGGAGAGCTGGAAATAGCGGGTGACTTTACTCAATTATCAACCTATGTCAATAGTTATACCCCTTATAATTTTAATGCAACCGGAACGCATAAAGTGAGTTTATCAGGAATCAGTGCGCAAACACTTAGTTTTGCTGACCCGGGTTCATCTCATATTAATGTATTGCAGAGTAACAATGATTTTAGTACAGAGCCTGTTTGGGCGAGTGCTATAGCCGTTAATGAAATTCAGGCATTAGCTGGGACAGTGGTTAAATCCACGGTACCGCTAATCAAGGGCATGAACTATACATTGTCACAAGATAATGAGTTTAAGGCAGATGCTAATGGCAATGTGTTTTTATCAGGAGCTACTCTTAACCTAAATGGCAAAGATTTAACGGTTAAGGGGAATTTGATTCATACGGGAGGTACGTTAAATGTTAATGGTGGCAGGCTGGTAGTAGAAGGTGACTATCGAATACAGAGCTGGTCAGGAACAAATTATTCCTATAGCTCTGGTGTTTTGAAGATGATTAACAGCGCTGACAAAGTTATAGTTGCTGGTGATTTTGTGATGGATTCAACTCAAAATCATAGTACTTATTTAACAGCTGGAGAACTGGAAATAGCCGGTGACTTTACTCAATTATCAACCTATGTCAATAGTTATACCCCTTATAATTTTAATGCAACCGGAACACACAGGGTTAAGTTAGTAGGGAATGACCTGCAAACAGTTAGTTTTTCTGACCCTGGCGTATCTCATTTTAATTATATGGATCATCTAAATAGTTCTGTAGCAGGTGTTGAATGGGATAGTCAGATTGCAATCAAACTTCCTTCTGGATTATTAGGTGGGAATATTTCGTTAGTGTCAGGAACACTGGATTTACATGGTGAAACAGTGACTATTCAGGGAGATCTGATTCAGCGAGGGGGACGTGTCCATATTAATGGTGGCAGCTTAATCATAGAAGGAGACTACCGAATACAGACCCCGTCTGGAACCGATTATAGTTATAGTAGTGGGGCTTTGATAATGACAAATAATGCTGACACAGTCAGGGTTAGTGGTGATTTTGTGATGGATTCAACTAAAAATCATAGTGCTAATTTAACCGCTGGAGAGCTGGAAATAGCGGGTGACTTTACTCAATTATCAACCTATGTCAATAGTTATACCCCTTATAATTTTAATGCAACAGGGACACACCGGGTTAAGCTTGTAGGGGGGGACTTGCAAACTGTTTATTTTGCAGACCCTGGAGTATCCAGGTTTAATGTTTGGGAACTGAGAAACACATCAACAGCGGGTGTGGTTACAGTTGCAAAAACGATTGTTTCAACGCTTTTTGATCATCATCGCAATGTATTTACTTTATTTGATAATGCCAGTGCTAATTTTGTAGATTATGATGGCGATGGTATTAAAGATCACCTTGATACATACCCAACAGACCCTCTGAATTTAGTTGATAGCCTAGATGATGATAACGATAATATTCCAGATCTTGTTGAAATAGCCAATGGTTTAAACCCTTTAAATAAAGATGATGCATTATTGGATAAGGATGGTGATGGTTATTCAAATATAGAGGAATTTTTAGCAGGTACAGATATTAGTGATAGTAATTCTATGCCTTTACCTGAAACACCAGTAATTACACCTGATTTAAACACTTTGCATAGTCATATTGCTGTTAGGCTGGAAATGCCAAGCAATGATTTACCTATTTATTACACACTTGACGGAAGCGCCCCTACAAGTGCATCAACACTGTATTCAGGTGCATTTTTAGTCGATTCAAATGCGACTGTTAAGGCCGTTGCTATTCATAGTTCAGGTTTACAGGGTAATATTGCAAGCCGTGATTACACGGTACTTAATAAAGCGGTATGGACGCCAATCCCAGGCTTAAGCTGGCAATGGCAACTACAAAATGCTTTTGATTTCTCAGTAGCTGCCCGGGTTTATGATATTGATCTGTTTGATACGCCTGTAGAAACGATCAGTACTTTAAAATCTTCAGGTTCCAGAGTTATTTGTTACTTCAATGCTGGTGCATGGGAAGATTGGCGAACTGATGCAGCAAATTTTCCTGAATCTGTTAAAGGTAATATGCTATCTGGATATGCTGATGAAAAATGGCTGGATATAAGGCAGGTAGATAGTTTGGCTGATGTGATGCTTGCGCGTTTTGATTTGGCAGTGGCTAAAGGTTGTGATGCGGTTGAGCCAGACAATATAGATGGCTATAGCAATAATACGGGGTTTGCATTAACTGCTCAGGATCAAATTAATTATAATTTATGGTTGTCTAACCAGGCTAATGCCAGAGGTTTATCAATTGGTTTAAAAAATGATGTGGAGCATGTACAAGAGCTAGAACCTTTCTTTGACTGGGCTTTAAATGAGCAATGTCTAGAATACAATGAATGTGATACTTTGCTTCCTTTTATCGCTTCAAATAAAGCGGTGTTTGGAGTGGCTTATGTGAATAATGGGCAAGTGTATGATGCACAAAATATATGTTCAGTTACTGATGCTAAAGAATATAGCTGGATTATTAAACACTTTGATTTAGATAGCTGGCTAGATAGTTGTGCTGATTATCGTCCTGCAGTCGATAGCGATAATGATGGTGTTGTGGATTATGAAGATAATTGCCTGGCAGTAGATAATTATTCACAACACGATAGCGATAATGATAATTTTGGTAATCAGTGTGATGCTGATTTTAATAATGATGGTTTTGTAAATGCTAATGACTTGTCAATATTTAAGCAGCATTTCTTTTCAGCAGATTTAAATACTGATTTGAATGGTGATGGTTTTGTAAATGCTAATGACCTGGCTATTTTTAAAGGGCTATTTTTTAAGCAGCCAGGGCCAGCAGCAGGGCAATAAATAGAATGGATGTTCGATGCAGAAATGAATCGAATATTTTAGTGGGAGGGAAATGATAAGGGCATTTCTGGAGAGGATCTAACAACTTTTTTGGAGCAGCTAAAATAGCAACCCCCATTTTTGTCGGGGTGCTGTAGAATTTCTGTTTATGAGTCAATCGATATAGGTGGCTGCAGATTACAGCTTAAATTGCCCTTCAGAAACCATTACCGCTTCACCACCGAAAGGCTAGAGCGAAAGGCTTGCCCCTTATATCCTTTCCCCTCAGCCGGCATTGATTTGGTTTCTAGGGTCACAGTGGTTTCCAGGGTCTTTGATTTCTGATTCTAGTACTGTTCACTTCACTGGTAATAGCGTAATAGTCATAAATCAAAGGCTTGCCCCTTATATCAGCAATTCTCAATTTAGGATCATCAATATAAATCAATTAGTTACAGTTATTTTAA
>ENA-ORXI01002778-ORXI01002778.1-sediment-metagenome-genome-assembly--contig:-NODE-2778-length-12300-cov-24.805040_pt1 | contig 12300 bp, 12 predicted proteins | sample MGYA00237861_ERZ511468 | MGnify/ENA primary metagenome ERZ511468 (study PRJEB26299, sample SAMN06266213) | sediment metagenome | isolation source: Hudson Canyon methane seep mesocosm | place... | reverse complement strand
TAAAATATTTTAAAAAAATCAGTTTTTTATTGGCGGTATGCGTGTTAACAGCTTGCAATACAGTTGGTTATGGGTTTTCTGAGATGTTAGGGCTTTCTTTTTTACATGATCGTCGTGAGAGTAAAGCGATTCTATTAGATGAGCATATTGAAGATTCTCTGCTGTTTGAATTACGTAAATTAGAGCATGTAAAAGACCGTTCGCATGTTAATATAACCGCTTATAACGGAAAAGTATTAGTCACCGGTGAAGCGGAAACTGACGTCATACAAGAGCGAATTATTGCCCAAGTGCGTATTATTGACGGCGTTAAAATGGTACATAATGAATTACGAGTAGCCCCTATGTCATCAATGGCTGCACGCAGTACCGATTCAATGATAACGCTTAAGGTTAAGAATGCCTTAGCCGATGAAATAAAAAATCAGCCAGGTTTTGATGTGACGCGCGTGAAAGTGGTGACGGAAGATGGCGTGGTTTATTTGATGGGATTAGTGCATAAGCCAGAAGGCGATGCGGCTGCAAAAGTAGCACAAACAGTAAAAGGTGTACGTAAAATCTTAACCGTTTTTGAATATATACAGTATTCAAGTAAAAAATAATTTAACGTTAAAAAATAGCCTAAAAGGATAAATTAGGTATTTAAAATTAAGCTGATATATCAATGTGCTAACAAATTGATGTATATTATTTGTGTAAAGAGTTGTTAGTAAGGCGTGTGAATAGAGAAATAGGACTGTTTTTAGGCTATTAAGGTTTGACATCAGCCTGCATTTTGTTTTAAAGTTCCGTTCGCATAAAAATAAAAGTATGTAATAAAATTATAACTAAAATCGGAGTAATAACATGGCAACACCATTAATTCAAATGGCATTAGATTCTTTAGATTTCGACGCAACTGTAGCACTTGCTGAGCAAGTAGCTGATTCTGTTGATATCTTCGAAATCGGTACACCATGTATCAAACATAACGGTATTAACTTAGTCACTGAGTTAAGAGCTAGATTTCCAAATCATTTACTTTTAGTTGATTTAAAAACAATGGATGCAGGCGGATATGAAGCGGCTCCTTTCTATGAAGCAGGTGCTGATATTTGTACTGTTTTAGGCGTTTCTGGTCTAGCAACATGTGCAGGTGTTATCGGTGCAGCTAATGCATGTGGTGCAGAAGCACAAATTGATTTAATCAATGTTGGTGATAAAGCAGAATGTGCTCGTGCAACTGTAGAAGCTGGCGCTCAAATCGTTGGTGTTCATACAGGTTTAGACGCACAAGCGGCAGGTCATACACCATTTGATGATTTAGCGTTAATTGCTAATCTAGGTCTAAATGTACGTGTTTCTGTTGCCGGTGGTATTAACCAAGCTACAGTTCAAGATGTTGTTCGTGCTGGTGCAGATATTATTGTTGTTGGTGCAGCTATCTATGGTGCAGATTCTCCTGCTGAAGCCGCTCGTGAAATTCGTGAGTTAGTTGACGCTGCATAAATCGAGGTAATATTATGTGGCAACAAGAAAATCAGCAATTGGTCGTCAATAAGATTTCAGAAATTCTTGATGCGACTAATTTAGCGTATGCAGAACAAATGACAGCAATGTTTGACGGTGCGAGACGTATTTTTATCTCTGGTGCCGGGCGTTCTAAATTGGTTGGAAACTTTCTGGGCATGCGTTTAATGCACAGTGGCTACGATGTTAGCATGGTTGGTGAAATTGTTACGCCGAGTATCAAGGAGGGTGATTTATTAATCATCATTTCAGGGTCTGGCGAAACAGAGCAACTCGTTGCATTCACCAATAAAGCAAAAAGTGTCGGTGCTAAGATTGTTTTAATTTGTTCAAAAGAAAGCTCTTCTATTGGCGATTTAGCTGATGGCGTGTTTCAAATTGGTAAGCAAGAACTGTATCAAACAGTGAAAGGCATGCCGATGGGAACGGTTTTTGAACTATCAACTTTATGCTTTTTAGAAGCCGTGGTTGCTCATCTTATTTGGGAGAAAGGTATTCCTGAAGAGAAGATGAGAGAAAGACACGCAAACATGGAATAACAAAGTGAGCGGCTCTAGGCCGCTTATTTTTTTATGGCTGTGAAGAATCTATAGAATAGACATGAAATTTTCATGTCTATTTTTCGTTTAATAAATTTAAAAAATTCTGGAGAATAATATGTCTTCGCGTAGAGAACTTGCGAACGCCATACGCGCTTTAAGCATGGATGCTGTTCAAAAAGCAAAATCAGGTCATCCTGGTGCACCTATGGGTATGGCGGATATCGCCGAAGTATTGTGGAATGACCATTTAAAACATAATCCAACTAATCCAGATTGGGCAGATCGCGATCGTTTCGTGCTGTCTAATGGACATGGATCAATGTTAATTTATTCATTATTACATTTGTCAGGTTATGACCTGCCGATGGATGAATTAAAAACATTCCGTCAATTACATTCAAAGTGTGCGGGTCATCCTGAATATGGTTATGCTCCTGGTGTTGAAACAACAACAGGTCCTCTAGGCCAAGGCATCACAAACGGCGTAGGTTTTGCAATGGCTGAAAAGCTAATGGCAGACCAATTTAACCGTCCGGGACATGATATTGTTGATCACCACACTTATGTATTTTTAGGTGATGGTTGTTTAATGGAAGGTATTTCTCATGAGGCTTGCTCACTAGCGGGTACATGGGGCTTAGGTAACTTAATTGCTTTCTGGGATGATAATAACATCTCTATTGATGGGCATATTGACGGCTGGTATACCGACGATACAGTAAGACGTTTTGAGTCTTATGGTTGGCATGTTATTTCTGTCGATGGTCATGATGCCGATGCGATTAATGCAGCGATTGTATTAGCAAAAGCTGTGAAAGATAAGCCTTCAATGATTTGTTGTAAAACAATTATTGGCTTTGGTTCACCAAATAAAAGTGGCAGCCATGATTGTCACGGTGCAGCATTAGGTGATGATGAAGTTGCGTTAACACGTAAAGAATTAGGTTGGACAGCGGCACCTTTTGAAATTCCAGCAAATGTTTATGCAGGTTGGGATGCTAAAGAAAAAGGCGCGTCAGTTGAATCAGCATGGGATGCTAAATTTGCAGCGTATGCAAAAGAGTTTCCTGAATTAGCGGCAGAATTTACACGTCGTATGGCGGGTGATTTACCGGCTAACTGGAAAGAAGCAACCGATGCGATTATTGCTGATGTTAATGAGAAAGCTGAAAAATTAGCCTCTCGTCAAGCATCACAAAAAATGATTGCAGCATTAGCACCATTATTACCTGAATTTTTAGGCGGTTCTGCTGATTTAACCGGTTCTAACTTAACCAGTTGTGCAGATTTCAAACACGTAAGTGGTAAAGAAGCCGGAAATTATATTTCTTACGGTGTACGTGAATTTGGTATGTATGCAATTATGAATGGTATGACTTTACACGGCGGGTTAATTCCTTTCGGTGGTACCTTCCATATGTTCTCTGATTATGCAAAAAGTGCGTTCCGCATGGCTGCATTGATGAAACAACGCACAATTGCTGTTTTAACTCATGACTCTATCGGTCAGGGTGAAGATGGTCCAACACATCAACCTATTGAGAATACATCCGCAATGCGTTTGATTCCTAATATGGATGTTTGGCGTCCTGCGGATTCTGTTGAAGTAGCAGTGGCTTGGGCTTCTGCTGTTGAACGTGCTGATGGTCCTTCAAGTTTAGTCTTTAGTCGTCAAGGTTTAGCGGGACGTAAGCATGATGCTGCTGATTTCGAAGGCATGCGTAAAGGGGCTTATGTGTTATCAGAAGCAAAAGGTGATGCGGCTCTTATTTTGATTGCAACCGGTTCAGAAGTTGATTTAGCGGTTCAAGCACAAGAAGCACTAGCGGCAACAGGTACTAACGTACGTGTTGTGTCTATGCCATCAACGAATGTATTTGATCGTCAAGACCAAGCTTATAAAGACAGCATTTTAACACCAGGTGTTAAACGTGTTGCTATTGAAGCGGGTGTTACCGATTTCTGGCGCAAATATGTTGGTTTAGAAGGCGGTGTTGTAGGTATTGATACTTTTGGTGAGTCTGCACCAGGTGGCGTACTAATGGAACACTTCGGTTTTACAGTTGATAACGTTGTTAAGACTGTTAAAGAAGTACTGTAATCTAAAGTACGTATGGTTTTAGAAGTGTGTTAAGCACTTTATTTACGGACAGCCACTGATTTGTTATACTTAAATCAGTGGTTTATACGTTTCTTACAACATGATTAGGTGAATTGCGTGAAAAATAATAATATAAAAAAAGGCATATTTACAGCCTTATTGCTTGCCAGTCCGTTAACGATGGCGGGTACTCAATATCCAGCAGCAGATTTTAAACCGACTGTTGTTTATCAAGATAGTGATTACCAGCATCAAAGTTCTAGTACTTCAGCGGCAAGTGCTTCATTTGGTGAAAAAGCAGCAGATGATAAAAACTATCCTGCAGCTACTTTTAAGCCTCAAGTTCTATTTCAAGATTCTGATTACAAACATGCTTCAAAATCAGTTAACAATAACTCTATTCCTTTAGCTGTATGGGAAGAAGCGGTTGAAGAACAGCGTGCAGATGTTGCTGCTGAAGCAGCTGATGCTGAAAATGAAGATTCAATGAATGTGTTATTTGCATTAATGATTTTAGCGGGTGCGGCTTTTTTATATCGCAAAAAAGGCAATTGTGGTAAAAAAAGTAAAGCAACAGCAAAAAATACAGATGGCTTAACCGGTGTTGCAAAATACTTACAGAATAAAGCACCTAAATTATCAGGTGTTGCAGCCTATTTAGAAAGCAAGCAATCAGCACCAAAATCAGGTGTTGCTAAGTATGTTGCTAAAAAAGCGGTCAGTAATAGACAGGCGGCAATTGACAATGCGACAGGCGTTGAAAAATATATGCGTAATCAAAAAAGAGGTTAATTATGTTTGGTTTTTTATCAGGTATTATTTCAGGCAAGTCTTCTAAGCAAATTAATGTAGCGACTCATAACAATGTGAATCGACCTGTTAAAGAAGATGGCTTAACCGGTGTTGCACGTTATTTAAACACTCAAACAGGTGCCCCTAATGGTGCAAGCAGTGTTGAAAAGTATTTAAAAGCACGTGAAGCTAAACAAGTGAGTGGTGTTGCTAAATATGTTGCGAGACAAGCAGTGGCTGCTAGACGTGCTGAAAAAGTTGTCACGCCTGAATTAACAGGTGTTGCGGCTTATTTGAAAAATAATATTGATACAAAGCCAGCTAAAAGTGGTGTGGCTAAATATTTATCCAATCGCAAAGAAACAAAAGTGAGCGGTGTGAGTAAGTATTTAGTAAAACAATCACTGGCTTCTAAAAGTAAGCCTGTTTCGGAAAAAGAAACAGCAACAGGTGTTGAGCAGTATTTAAAAAATAAACCTGTTGTAGTCGCGAGTGGTGTTGCTAAGTATTTAGCAAGCCAAGCGTTAATCGCTAAACAGCAACAAGCTGAGCTTATAGCCACTAAAAAGGAAGCAGAGGCTATAGAGCCTGTTGTTGCTTTAACAGGTGTTGAAAAATATTTAAGTCAACAAGCACGTTAACTTAAATATAGCATTACATTGTCATTACTTTCTTTTTATTGGAAAGTAATGATCGCACTCATTCTAAAATACAAAACGATGCAATCTAGGGGCAATTCCTATGATATTAATGCATGGTTTTTATTGTCTTTTTATTCTTAAGTATAACGATTTATTTAATATTATATTTTAAGGATAGCATTCTATTTTTATAAAACTATTCAAGGTAATTATTTATGGCTAATTTATTAGATCAACTTAAAGCAGTAACGGTTGCGGTAGCTGATACCGGTAACATTGGTGCAATTGAGCAATTTACACCACGTGATGCAACCACTAATCCATCGTTAATTACCGCTGCTGCTGAAATGCCAGAATATCAAGGTATTGTTGATGATACATTGAAAGCTGCCCGTGCAACAGTCGGTGCTGCTGCGTCAGCAACTGAAGTGGCTACATTGGCTTTTGATCGCTTAGCGGTTTCTTTTGGTTTAAAAATTCTTGAAATCGTACCAGGTCGTGTTTCAACAGAAGTTGATGCACGTTTATCTTATGATACAGACGCAACCATTGCTAAAGGTCGTGACCTTATTGCACAGTATAAAGCGGCGGGTGTTGATAGTGACCGTATTTTAATTAAAGTTGCTGCAACATGGGAAGGCATTCAAGCGGCAAAAGTGCTTGAAGAAGAAGGTATTCATACTAACTTAACATTAGTATTTGGCTTGCATCAAGCGATTGCCTGTGCTGAAAATGGCATTACCTTAATTTCTCCGTTTGTGGGTCGTATTCTTGATTGGTATAAAAAAGATACCGGTCGTGATTCTTATGCACCGGCTGAAGATCCAGGTGTGGTTTCAGTCACAGAAATTTATAACTATTACAAAAAATTTGATTTTAAAACTGAAGTAATGGGCGCAAGTTTCCGTAATTTAGGTGAGATTACTGAATTAGCAGGGTGTGATTTATTAACCATTGCTCCAGCATTATTATCAGAATTACAAGCAACAGAAGGCGATTTACCACGTAAATTAGATCCTGCTGCAGCGAAAAAAATGACTATTGCTGAAATCAATGTTGATAAAGCAATATTTGATAAAATGCATGCAGAAAACTCAATGGCAACAGAGAAACTAGCTGAAGGCATTAAAGGTTTTGAGAAAGCATTAGAATCTTTAGAAGCATTATTAGCGAAACGTTTAGCTGAAATTGAAGCTTAATTTTTAAGCTTTTTGTGCTAAAAAAAGAGGTCTACTGCGGTAGGCCTTTTTTTTGCTTGAAAATTAAGATAAACGTTTTGTTAATATAGTGTAATCTTTTTGTATTTGATAATCAGTGGTGCATAAGGTTTGTACGCGTTTACAGGCACTCATTACCGTGGTGTGATCGCGACCACTAAAAGCTTTGCCAATTTCGGGCAAGCTGTGAGAGGTTAATTCACGTGCTAACAGCATGGCTATTTGTCGAGGGCGGGTTAGCGATTGTTTACGGCTTTGAGACAGTAAATCCACTAATTTAATCTCGAAATAATCAGCCACAGTTTGTTGAATAAGCTCAATATTAACGACTTTTTTTGAAATACTCATTAAGTCATATAAAGCATCTTCTGAAAATTTAATGGTAATAGCTTCGCCGGTAAATTTTGAATTAGCAATCACGCGTCGCAAAGCACCTTCTAAGTCGCGGACATTTGAAGGAATACGTTCAGCGATAAAACGAGCGACATCCTTATCAAGCTTAACATCTGTTTCAGCCGCTTTACTCAGCAAAATAGCGGTTCGAGTTTCTAGATCAGGTGGGTCAATAGCAGCAGGCAGCCCTGAACTGAAACGTGATTTTAAGCGCTCATCTAGTTTTTTAATTTCTTTTGGATAACGGTCGCAGGTAAGAACAATTTGTTTGCCACCCTCAATTAAGCTATTAAAAATATGTAAAAATTCTTCTTGGGAGCGTTGTTTTCCCGCAAGAAATTGTACATCATCAATAAATAAAGCATCAACACCGCGAAAATAGTTTTTAAAGGTATCAATTTTATCTTGTTGAAAGGCTTTCACCATTTCCCGTACAAATTTTTCAGCATGTAAATATAAGATATTGGCATTCGGATTTTTATCTAAGGTATCATTGCCAATAGCGTGCATTAAATGCGTTTTCCCTAAGCCTGATGCCCCATAAATAAGTAATGGGTTGTAAGAGCCACCCATTTTATTTGCAGTTTGTAAGGCGACTGATTGTGCGAGTTGATTGGTTTTTCCGACCACAAAGTTTTCAAAGGTAAACGCTTTATTGATAAAATTGGGCGTTTTAACTGCTTTTTTGGCAGGTTCTTTTTTCTGCTTGGTTTTTTTTTGAGGAGTTGCGGTTACCTGAGTTGATAGGGGGTTGGATACTGGTTCTGGAGCCGGTTCTGGAGCCGGTTCTTCAGTATCAATAGAACCAATGCCCATTCTAACTTTATATTGACCACTGGAAAATTGGTAAACGGCATCTTCAATTTTTCCCAGAAAATTATCAATAACATGATTAATAATAAACTGATTAGGGGCAAAAAGTTTGATAAACTCTTTATCTTCTTGTGCTTGCAGGGGTCTAATCCACGTATTTAGGTCATGGCTTGATATTTCATTTTCAAGATGGGAGAGGCAAGCACGCCAAATAGAACTCATTAATTAATTAGTCTCAAGCAGGAAGTAAAAGGTAAGTGTAGGGATAAACAAGGCACTGGCATTTATGCAGTGGGGTGAGTAATATAATCAAAGGTTCGGCATAATGCAAACAATATTAATTTCAGGCTGTTCAACAGGTATTGGATATAACACCGCGATAATTTTAAAAAAACGCGGTTATCGGGTAATTGCATCGGCACGCAAGCTTAAAGATGTTGAGCGTTTGCAGGCGATGGGCTTTGAAACCTTGCAATTAGATTTAGCGAGTAGTGAAAGTATTCAAGCTGCGGTGAAAACATTGATTGAATTAACCGGTGGTAAATTAGATGGTTTATTTAATAATGGCGCTTTTGGGCAGGTCGGTGCGGTAGAAGATTTAAGCCGTGAGGTATTGCGTGAGCAATTTGAAACCAATGTATTTGGTACGCAGGAATTAACTAATTTAATTATTCCTTTAATGCGTGAGCAAGGGCACGGGCGACTTATTTATAATAGTTCGGTATTAGGCTTTGTGGCGATGCCTTATCGCGGCGCTTATAACGCGAGTAAATATGCCCTGGAAGGTTTGGTTGATACTTTGCGATTGGAATTAAGAGGTACAAATATACAGCTTTCTTTAATTGAGCCAGGACCTATTCGGACTGAGTTTAGAAAAAATGCGTTTTTAAGTTATCAAAAAAATATTAAGGCTGACTTGAGCCATCATAAGGTAGCGTATCAAGCAATGGAGGCTCGATTGCAAAAAGAAGGAGCAGCAGTGCCGTTTACCTTGGAATCAGCCGCTGTTGCTGAAAAAGTGATTCATGCAATGGAAGCCAAGCAGGCAAAAATTCGTTATTTTGTCACCGTGCCTACCTATGTATTTGCCTTTTTAAAACGTATATTACCGATGAGATATTTAGATTTTTTGTTGGCAAAAGTATCGTAATTTAGTGAACTAAACCCAATCCATTTAGAGATGTGTAGTTTTTAAAAGTGATATATTGGGGCGTAGGCTTTAGCCTACTATTTCAAAAAGTAGACTAAAGTCTACGCCCCATACAAAAATACGATTTTCAATATGGATGGGGTTTATTAATAGGAGAATAATATGAGTCGTATTGTGATGTTAGTTGAACCTGCTGAAGGGCATTTTAATGCATGCGTGCCTATTATTTCTAAGTTAGTGGAACGACAGCATCAAGTTATTTGCATAACAGGCCGTGGCTTTAAACAGCGTGTTGAAAGTTTGGGGATTCAATTTCACCCCTTGCCGACTCAATGGGATCCTGCAGAACAAGAAATTTATGAATTTTTTAGCGAGTTAAAACAGCTAAAAGGTTTAGCTCAGATTAAGTATTATTTAAAACATATCATGTTTGATCAGGTGCCTGATGTCATAGCGGTTTTAAACGAAGTATTAGAATCGTTTAAAGCCGATGTCATTATCTGCGATACCTTTATGATTGCGGGTAATTGGATGACAGAATTAAAAGGCATTCCCAGCGTTCGTTTATCGGTGTTACCGTTGAGTTTGCCCTATAAAGAGTTTGCTCCTTTTGGTTTAGGGCTTCCGCCTGCGGATTCATTTTTATCGAAGCTAAAAAATAATGCGTTAAATATGATGTTTGAAAAAGTGTTATTTAAGGATGTGCAAAGTCATTGCAATGCAATACGCGAACAAGTTGGGCTACCTCATTATGATAAGTCTTTTTTTGTAAAAGGCTATGAGATTCCTAACTTGGTGTTACACGTTTCGATTCCACAGTTTGAATATCCACGGCCTTATTTTCCTGATAATTTTCGTTTTATTGGTGCGGTATTAAACGCCCCGCAAGTCAATTATCAGTGGCCTGACTGGTGGTCTTCATTGGATAAAAATCGACCAACGGTGTTAATTAATCAGGGAACAGTGGCTAAAAATCATCAAGATTTAATTGCGGCAAGTATTCAAGCATTAAAAAATGAAGCCTTAAATATTATTATTTTACCTGTCAAACAAGGTGACATATTAGATTTACCATCGAATGTCTTTACAGCTGACTATATTCCGTTTGGTAATTTACTACCTTATATTGATGTGATGGTGACTAATGGCGGTTTTGGAGGCACTCAGCAAGCCTTGGCTCATGGGATTCCATTGGTGGTTGCCGGTGCGACAGAGGATAAAATGGAGGTTGCCGCAAGAGTTGATTATGCAAAAGTGGGCATTAATCTAAAACAGCAACAGCCGAGTGCCGAGTCAATAAAAACAGCTGTATTAACTGTTTTGTCCGCTACTGAATATAAACAAGCGGCAAATGCTTTAAAATCTGCTTATGCTGAATATGATGCCGCCGTGTTAGCCGTCAAGTATATTGAGGCGCTTATAGAGCCAATTTAACACCCATCGCAAATAATAAGATGGCAATACCACTCCGTAACCAGTGGTCAGGAATATATTTTCCTAATGCACTGCCTAGATAAATAGCGGGAATGCCGCCTATTAATAAACTGGTTAATAAATTGAAATCAACGGAGCCATAATGTAGATGCCCCATGCCTGCAATCGCGGTTAACGGCACGGCATGTGCAATATCGGTGCCGACAATACTAATCGGTTTTTTATTCGGGTAAAGTAGAAATAAAATAGCAGAGCCAATCGCCCCAGCCCCTACTGATGAAATAGTGACTAAAACACCTAAGGCAAAGCCTGATAACACGGTAATGTGGGGGCGATATTGTTTTAAGGTAGTGACGAAAGCGGATTCACCATGATGGTGTGAAACATAATTCACTAAACGGGCTTTTATTAAGATAATAAAAGACGTTAGAATCAACATAACGCTCAATGTTAGCATCATAAAGCGGTCAGAATTGAGGCCGGCTGCTTTAAGATATTCTAATGAGGCAATGGTTATCAAAGAACTGGGGATACTGCCTAATGCCAGCAAGCCAACAATTTTCCAATCAACATGGTTATTTTTATGATGAAAAAAGACGCCACTAAATTTAGTAATCGCCGCATAAAGTAAATCTGTGCCGACAGCAACCGCTGGTGAAATACTGAATCCTAGCACCAGAATAGGGGTCATTAATGAGCCGCCGCCAACACCCGTTAAACCGATAACAAAGCCGACTAGACTGCCCGCTGCAATAAAAAGCCAATTAATAAGCGATAAATCGATATTCAGCGTGGCTAAGAGTTGTGTTATATCCATTATTGTTTATCAAACCATTGATGACTGATAAAACCAGCATAAATAGCGATAACCATGACGACGCCTTCTAGTGAAAATAAACCTAAACTTGCGACAGCAGGGCCTGGGCAGTAGCCGGTCATTCCCCAGCCGATACCAAATAATGCAGAGCCTATTAATAGCGGTTTAGTAATAATGGTTTTTTTAGTAATATGAAATTCAGCACCAAAAACAGGTGCATCACGTTTAAAAATAAAGCGAAAACTAAGTGTTGATACGGTTAAGGCACCGAGCATGACAAATATTAAACTCGGGTCCCAGTTTCCGGTGACATCTAAAAAATTCAAGACTTTATCAGGGTTTATCATTTGCGATAGCGCTAAACCCAAACCAAAAATAACCCCAGCTATTAATGCGATAAGATTGGTTTTCATGCTGTTAGTCCTAAAATATGTTTAATAATAAAAACGGTGAGCATACCACTCAGCATGAAAGTGATGGTTGCAGCAATGGAACGTACTGATAGATTAGCAATACCACAAATACCATGTCCGCTAGTACAGCCGCTACCCATTTTAGTACCTAGACCGACTAAAAATCCGCCAATAATGATAAGGCTAAAGGGATAATTTTCACGTAAAACCAAAGGGTCAGGCGATAGTTGTTGAAAAATAAACGCGCCGATAATTAATCCCCCTAAGAATAAAAAACGCCATATATGATGTTTTGTTGGTTTGATTAAACCACTCATAATGCCACTAATACCTGCCATGCGGCCGTTTAATAATAATAAAATACTGACACTTAAGCCGATTAAAGCACCACCGAGTAATGCCGAAATAGGAGTAAAATTTTCCAAAGTGTTACCTTAGAGATTGACGTTGAATAATAAGGATATTATAGCGGTTTTTT
>ENA-ORXI01002776-ORXI01002776.1-sediment-metagenome-genome-assembly--contig:-NODE-2776-length-12308-cov-4.581473_pt1 | contig 12308 bp, 8 predicted proteins | sample MGYA00237861_ERZ511468 | MGnify/ENA primary metagenome ERZ511468 (study PRJEB26299, sample SAMN06266213) | sediment metagenome | isolation source: Hudson Canyon methane seep mesocosm | place: USA:Hudson... | reverse complement strand
ATTCCGATAAATAGAGATGTCGCGTGCATTTCTTGTTATTTTCCAATTTTGGAGAAGAGTTACCTTGCTGTAGATTTGTTTTTCGTTCTCAGTGGCTATATATTGACATTGGTATATCATGAGAAAATCTTTGATTCTCAAGGTACTCTTAATAGATCATCAGTTTTACTTTTCTTGAAAGCTAGGTTATTAAGGATCTACCCATTACATTTGTTCACACTACTTGTTTTAGTTTCATGGGTAGGGTTTATGAATAGTTCTTTCCCTGATTATTTGATTTTATCAAGAAATAATATTGAAACGTTTATTTATAATATTTTTTTAATTCAGTCTTGGGGCGTGTGGGGCGATGCTAGCTGGAATAATCCATCATGGTCAATCAGTGCTGAATTCTTTGCATATTTAATTTTTCCTTTTTCTATGGCTTTTTTAATAAAGTTCTATAGAAAAAATATGGCCATTATTTTAATAATAATATTCATATTATTAATTATCTTTAGAGGGCTTTATGATGCTAATAGTTTTGGGTTTGGAGATGGAGAAGCATTATTTCGGTGTTCAGTTGAGTTTTTTTACGGTGTTCTAGGCTTTGTTCTTACTAAGAAGAGTAAGTTTAGAGTAATATTTTTTTTGGAAAAAAACTTTATACAATTTGCAATATTGATAATGCTACTTAGTCTGATTACCCTTTCAAACTACGATAGCCTAGTGATCTTGTTATATCTACCATTAATAATATCAATTTCACATGATAATGGAATTATATCTAGTTTTTTAAAGTATAAGCCCCTTCACTATCTTGGTCTTATATCATATTCTATTTATTTAAATCATGCTGTAGTTCTATATGTATATAGAGGTATAAGGGTCTATTATTTTGATGCTCCCAGTTCATTAGGTTTAGTAAACGAGTTGATTATATTTCTTGGGCTTTTTGTTTGTACACTTTGTATTTCGCATCTAACATATATTTTTATTGAAAATAGCTTACGCAAGAAAATAAGGTTAAAGGTACCCAATTAATCATAAATACCCAGTACAATTAGGTTAAACTCTTAAATACCTATTTATTGCGCCAAGTGAATATAGATGTTGCCACATAGTTCCAGACTGTACCAAGAATAATCCCAGCAAAAGCAGCAAGTTGCCAAGTGTAATTCTGGTCAAAGACATAGCTAGCCACACCAACATTTGCAATAGCACCAAGACTACACACAGCATAGAATGAAAAAAGCCCCCATAATAATTTAATCCCTTTTAGACGCATATCTCGGTATGTAAATAGATTATTCATAAAGTAATTACTAGTCATTGCAAAAATTGTTGCAACTAATTGAGAATACATGAATATGTTTTTATCTGGGATGTTAATAAATGGATAATCAATATTTATTGCTGTAATATTGAAAAAAGGGATAGCCAAATTCATCGTCAAGAATAGAGTTATGTAGTGAATGATAACCCCAGTACTTCCGACGAATGCAAAGAGAGCAAAACGAACGGGAATTATCTTACCGATGGTTTTATCGAGAATAAGCATTAGGTACTCCCACAAGACCATAGTGTCTAGTTTACTTTCTCCATGTTGGCGCAGGGAAAAAACATAGGGCAGCTCAGAAAATTCTAATGGCTTGCGAGATGAGGCAAAAATATCAAGTAATATTTTAAATCCAGCACCAGATAGGTCACGTACGGCCCCATCAAACGCTTCTCTTGTTACCATAAAAAAACCACTCATGGGGTCTGACAAACTAGCGGGTGTAATCAAGCGACTAACCTTTGTCGCAAATGCACTCATTGCAACTCGTTCTTTATCCCAGTCACCCAATCCCCCACCATTTACAAAGCGACTCCCTATTACGATATCAACTTGTTCTTCTTCTTTTATTTTGGAGTACATGCTAGGGAGAATTTTCTCATCATGTTGTAAATCGCCATCAATTACGGCAAATACAGGGGCACTTGAGCTAAGAGCTCCCTCGATGACTGCAGAAGATAAGCCTCGGCGACCAATACGTTGAATACATCGAACTCGCGGGTTATCTATAGCAATTGCTCGGACAGCATTTGAGGTACCATCAGGCGAATCATCATCTACAAAAATAACCTCCCAATCTAGCCCTGATAAAGCGGTTTGTAGTTTTTCTACCATGATGGGGACATTTTGGCATTCGTTGAATGTGGGTACAATAATGGATAATTCTGTCATAATTTTAGTCCAGAAGTGATGGTGTAAGTTATTAGCAGATTGTAAATATTCATGGCATCAAATTAATTTTTATCAATATATGATCGTTTTTTAATTCGGCTATATATCCCCAACCTTTTAGTATTCTAAGGTTGAAGTTGTCTTGAATACGATCAAACCCCATGACAAATACATATACATTGTCCAGTTGAGGCCAAGATTTACTCAGTAATTTCTCTTTGATTTCTAGTAAAAATATTTCTAACTCATGCGCGGTATATGTTTTTCGTGGGGTGTCACCTTGAAATTCTTTTACAACCTTATATTTACTCACTATATTCAGAGGTTGCTGAGTTGGGTTGACAAAAGTCATAGGCACAAATTTAGGCCCTGTGAGGACGGCATATGAGGCAACGTGTTTTAATGGTGGGTTCCAAGCTGCGCGTCTTTCAGGAGAGTCTGTGATCAAATGTGTAAAGGGCTGCGTTGTTGCACAAAAAATTGTTGCACCTTCTTCTGTTTTATTGAAGGCCTTAATAATCTTAGATGTTTTGTTATTAAAGTCATGCCATTGAGTGCTTATATTTGTTGATATTAAGATAGCTATTAAAACAGCTAAGCAAGCAACGAGTCGATTACTGTTAATACTATCAGCTTTTATATCAATGGCAGCAATACCAAGTAGAGCAATAGCAGGTCCCAGCCTGACATCTACAAAAAATGCCCCCATCATACTTGAGGGTAATACCATGAATGCTAGTGACATCATGAAAAAAGCAAGTATCAAGGGAGGAGAAAATTGAATACGCTTAGTTGATAATAAAAAACTAAAGGTGATTACTATGCTAGAGAAGATAAAAATATCTAATGCTTTGATACCCGTTAAAATGCTATATAAAGCACCAAGGGGTTTTGCTCCTAAAAAACTCGGATAAGCAATTCCCTGATTTGCAACTTCAGCTGTCGGGGATAGTAATATGAATAGAGCTATAACAAATAGAAACGGGGAAGCCGCAACCAAAAGTTGAAATATAGAAGATTTCGAGCCTTTAATACGCCAGTGAAGATAAGCAGTATGAATTTCAAATGAACCAATAATAATTGCAAAGACAGCAAAGGCAGAAAAATGGAGTAGAACAAGCAGTAGCGATGCAAGTAATGTAAAAAGCATTCTAAAATAACAAGGTCGCATACACAACCACAAACCGGCAACAAAAAATGCAACCCCCACGCCAAAAATATAATTTAGAAAACCAAAACGAAAAATACCATTAAATAAAAGACTAACTGCAAGTAAAGGCCAAGGTGAAAACCTTTTATGAGCCCCCTTGTGTAGCATCATTGTGCCACCCAACATGGATAACAAACAGAGCATAACAAAGATGCGAGAAGCAGTTTCTGATCCTACAAAGTTGGCCAAAGGAACGGCAATCATATCCATAGCCATGTTGGGTAGTAGAAAGCTTCCTTGTTTGTAGAATTGACTGTAAACAGGGTTCTCTAGATCAGAAAGAATGACAATACGAGCTAGATGAAATGGATAGTCATTAAGAGGTACTAATGGGTTTAAAATGACAGGAGTAATCATTAAGCCCGTAATGATTAGAGAAATTAATAAGCCGCTAAAGGGTGACCAGTGTATCAGTCCTTTTAGAGTTAAATTCATCATATTAATATTTTTCTGGGCCCATAAATATGCGTGCTGCAAGTACACATAGTTGGGCTTCTGTGTACCCCATAATCCAGCCTTCAACATTAATAATATTTCCTAAGTCAAAATCATTTACTGTTTGTTGTTTGAGCTGTAGGGAAAGTTCTTTTTTTGTAATTAAATTAAGTGAACGGGAGGATAGATTAAGGCTGTACATAACTGTAGCAGCAATATTAGATAGTTGTAATTCATGTTTGGGCAATATTAAAATTGCCTGACCAATATTAATAGAGGAACTTTTATTTAATATGGAAATTAATTTGTTTTCGTTTTTTTTTGTTGAAATGCTATTGATTGCGAGAGTCTTTCTTGACGCTAAAGCGATATATAACCCCAAACTTGTACGAATGAAATTTCGTCGGCTCTTATTTGTATGGTTAGATGGGTGTAATGGTTTTTGCTTTATCACGATAGAACCTTATATAAATGATCTGCAAGTTTCAAAGATAATGCCACAATAGTCAGCGTTGGGTTGGCATACCCACTGGTTGGGAAAACGGCACTTCCTGCCACATAAAGATTTTCTATCGAATGTACGCGACAATCTGAATTAACAACTCCTTGCTTAGGGTCTAATGCCATTCTAGCCCCACCCATGTGATGATTACTACTGGTTATTAGTGGCGGCCAATTGGGCTCATTACTCTCGAACTCAGAAGGAATATGTACACGGCCAGCATTAATGCGTCCAAATTCCTGAGCCACTGTGTTTAAAGCTGTTTTTGCAGTATGCCAGTCTGTGTCGTGTAAGCGCCAGTCTAGTTTTATCTGTCGCTGACCAAACGCATCAAGAGGTGAGTCCAATGTCAGGCGGCTTTCTGAATTAGGACGTTGTTCTATATTAAGATCAATAAATGCGCCAAGGTAAGGGTCGCTAGGTATTGATTTATGTGCGAATGGAGAGTCACGAACCTGAAATAATGTTTTATAGGCTGCATCAGTAATTATATCTGCATCAGCATATAAATTTGCAATATGGTCACCTAAATCATCAGCAAGCTGCCCCTGCTTTAGGCTTCTAATAATTGTACGGGCGGAATCAAGGCCGGCAGTTGAGGTTCTGGTGGGTTGTAACCATAAGCGAAACCCTCCAATTTTTTTGGATTTTTTTAATTCAGGGGCAGGGGTAAGCGTACCAAAAACTCGAGTGTTTGCGACTTTAGTTTTGTCAAAATAAAGCGGCCAATTTGTTCCTGCCTGCTGAAAACGTAGGTTGCTAATAGAGGGTAGCCAAGGGTGATCCATAAAATACCTTCCTACCAAATCATATTCATTGCCTGCACCTTGCGGATGTACCTTGTTGGATAAGAGCAGTAGGCGGGAGGTTTCAACTCCGCCTACAGCAGTTACAGTCGCGCGTGCATTAACGGTAAACTGTTTATTATCTAATGTACTTACCAGCGCACCTGATATTTTTTTTATGGAGGAATTTATTGAGCTATCGTTTGATTTTAATAGCTCCAAAGCTGTAGCATTTAACAGGACTGTGATATTTTTAGCTTGTTCAAGATCCTTACGGTATGTTTCCCCAAATCGTGTTGGGGGGCTAATTTGGAAAATAGCGCTCAACAATCGAGTATTGTTTGTATTTAATTTATTAAGGTGACTTCCGCCAGGTTGAGACTGCCAGAAATCTAAGTCGTCGAAATTTTTGCTAGCTAACTGACATATTTTAGTTGCTTTATCATAAAAAGGCTTAAGATCATCCAAAGAAATCGGCCAGCCACTTTCTGGCCAATCTTCCCTAACTTCAAAATCCTCTCGCTCAAAAGGTCTGCACCATCCAGCCCAGTGATTAGATGTACCACCAAACAAGCGAAGGCGTGAGGCATCAAGTGGCTCAGCATGTATGCCTGTGATAGCACCTCGGTTAAGGTCCTGGGCATCATAGTTATAACCATCACCACCACTTTCTAAAAGAGTGACACGAATGGATGTTCCTGCAAATTTCTGAGCAATAGTAATTCCAGCGGGGCCGGCACCAATAATGAGTAAATCTGTTTCAAAAATTTGATCAGGTTCAAGTGATCTTGCATCATAAATCATAAGACTATATAGAATTAATAATGAAATGTGGTAGTGATATAGTTTTAACTAGTATCGATGTTGATGTTAATTTAAAATACTAGAACATAAAATGTAAAATTTTACTACACTAAATGAATTGATATGGGTATAAATGGGGCGCTTGTTTAATGTGGTTTATCACCGTCTCGTTAATTTTGATAAAAAAGAAGGTAGTCAATGATAGAAACTCTCACGTTTGGTATGCAATTACTGTGTATAGCTTACTTATGCTATTGGGCAAATAAAAAAGAACAGGACGATGAATAACACATTATGAGGGATATTGTCTTAGTAAGTTTATTACCTATCTTGGTTTTTTATGCTTATAAACGACCTTTTATAGGGGCTGGGTTGTGGCTGTGGACTTCTGCATTTAATATTAACCAATTAGTGTATAGTTTTGCCGCATCCATTACTTACAATCGATTCTTTGCAATAATTACTATTTTGTCCTATTTGGTTAGCAAAAATAAAGCAAAATTCACACTGGATAAGCTTTCTTGGTTAATTCTGCTTTTTTTTATATGGACAACGCTATCATCAATAATGGGTGGGGCTAACGCTGATATCATCTGGGATAGGTGGATCCAACTCTTAAAAATCATGACCTTTTATTTTTTTGCAATAGCAATATTACAACGCAAGCATCATATAGATTTTATGGTCTGGGTACTTATTTTATCAATTGGCGCATTGGCTGCGGCAGAAGGTTTAAAATTCGTTATTTCGGGTGGTACACATAGAATTGGTAACTTGGCTGGTATATCAGGAGATAATAATTTTTTTGCTGTTATGGTGCTTGCAGTGATACCTATGGGGTTTTATTTAGTTACACAAACACAAACAAAACTCATTAAAAATGGTTTAATTGTTGTCGTTTCACTAGCGATGTTAGGCATAATAAGTACATACTCTCGATCAGGTTTTGTAGGACTATCAGTTTTAACGATTTTTGCGGTAAAAAGTAGTAAAAGGAAGTTACTTTGGATATTAATAATATCAATCATTATTTTCACATCAACTAATTTGTTGCCTGATGAATGGTTTGGTCGTATGGATACAGTAGAACATGCTGAGGAAGATGGTTCATTTATGCACAGAGTGATTGTATGGAAAATGTGTACTGTCATAGCAATAAATAATCCATTTTTTGGAGAAGGTTTTAACGCAATTGAAAATATATTAATTTGGCAACAATATGCCCCTGATTACCACCTATTAGATTTTATAAAAGCGCCTGATGTAAATTATTATGAGCGAGTGCGAGCGGCACATAGTTTTTACTTTCAGGTATTAAGTGATCATGGTTTTGTTGGCTTATTTTTATTTCTACTTATACTCTTTTCTGCATACGTTAAAATTGGTTTTATTAAACGGAGAGCAAAAAAAAATAAATTGGATGAGTGGGTGTTTACTTTGTTAAACATGCTTAGAGTGTCAATTGTTGTTTATTGTGTTTCAGGGGGAACTGTGAGTGTGGCATATTTTGATTTTTTGTATGCAATCTTTGTTATTATCTATGTGTTAGATAACCGTATTGTTACTAAAGAAAATAATTTTGAGGTGCTCAATGGAAGGTGAAAAAATGTATGATCTTTATGTCGATTTAGATGGTACATTAATAAAAACGGATATTCTCTATGAGTCTGTCCTGTTATTGCTTACAAAAAATTTATTATATCTCTTTATATTGCCGCTTTGGTTATTAAGAGGAAAGAGCTATTTAAAGCATAGAATTTCTAATGTAGTAGATATTAACCCTAAAACCCTGCCATATAATGAATCATTCTTGGTTTTTTTAAAGGAACAAAACCAGCAAGGTAGAAATTTAATATTAGCAACAGCAACAACAGAAAAATATGCACAAGCAATTGCAGATTATCTAGGTATTTTTAGTCAAATTATTGCCAGCACAACAGATCAAAACCTTTCTGGGAATACTAAGTTAAATAAAATAAGGGCTTATACAAAAGAATTTACTTATGCAGGGAATTCAGTAGTTGATATGTCTATTTTTCCTTATGCCCAAGAATCAATTATTGTAAATCCTACCTATGGACTTAAACGACAACTACTTAAATTAGATAATATTTCACAGACTTTTAAAAAGGAAAGTAATGGTTTTGTGGCTGCATTTAAAGCAATCAGAATGTATCAGTGGGTAAAAAACAGTTTGCTATTTGTACCCTTATTAATGTCGCAACAATTTACCAATGCCGAGGCTGTGCTGAATGTAATAATGGCATTTATCTCATTCGGTCTGCTTGCTTCAGCGACATATATCATAAATGATCTTATTGATATACCTAATGACAGAGAGCATAAAAGAAAAAAGAACAGGCCACTTGCTTCAGGAAACCTAACTATTCCAGCGGCCTTTTTAATAGTTATATCACTATTTATAAGTTCTTTTTTGCTTGCCATAAATGTAAATATAGCCTTTGTATATGGACTTATATTTTATCTATTGTTAACGTTAATGTATTCATTTAAGCTTAAAAGCTATATATTAATCGATACTATTTCTTTATCACTACTGTATACCACTCGAATATTTGTAGGAGCATTGGTTATTAATATTATGCCTTCAGTATGGTTAATTGTCTTTTCAATGTTTATATTTTTAAGCTTGGCACTTGTTAAACGCTGTAGCGAGCTACAACTGTTAGAAGCAGAAAAAAAATCACGAACCCCTGGAAGAGACTATACAGTACAGGATACATATATTTTAGCTTGCATGGGAATTACTAGCGGATTTGTGAGTATTCTCGTAGTGGTATTGTACTTAAATGATACTCAAAGTATAAGCCAGTACACACACCCTGAGATTTTATGGTTGGTCTGTCCATTATTACTGTATTGGATCGGGAGAATGTGGATTAAAACATTTCGAGATGAAATGCATGATGATCCGATAGTTTTTACAATTAAAGATAAGGGAAGTTTATTAACTATATTTAGCATACTTACCGTTATTATTGCAGCGATATTATTATGACAATTAAGATATTTAGTTATATTGTATTAAGTGTTTTATTATCTGCTATAGCGCAGATAACATTAAAAATGGGGATGGGTAAATACAAAGTAGTTGCTGAACATGCGGAAACAATCGCGCATAAAATGTGGCTAATAGCAACAAATTATTATGTATGGGCAGGATTGAGTCTATATGTTCTGGGAATGGTTGTTTGGTTAGCTGTTTTAATTCATATAGATGTTAGTAAGGCATACCCTTTTGTTGGATTAGGCTTTATTTTTACTATGTTTCTAGCTTATTTTATTTTAGGTGAGCAGATTAGTTTAATTAGAGTGATAGGTGTCGTTCAAATCATTATTGGTGTGATACTGGTTAGTAGGAGTTAAATTGAATATTAAATTTTTTTTAAAAAATAAACAGGATTTTATTGCTGCAGCTAGTATTTTTGTACTAAGTTTTATATTTTATTATCTAGGATGTAAAGACCTCTTAGCTTCAGGGTTTTATGAGAAAATAAATATAGCCTTTGATTTGGATCAAAGTTGGTATTTTGACACAATAGGACGAGATAGCACCAATTGGCTGTTTAAAACGGCCACTGATATAAAACCATTACTAATAAAACACCCTTTTATATACTTATATCATTATGTCGTACTTGTTATGAATACAATAGGTATTTCTAATGATATGTCAGTCATCTTACTCTCGCAGTTTTTTCATTCTGGAAGCTTAGTTATAAGTTATTTTATTTTTCGGAGTATCGGTCTATACACACTACAAGCTAGTTTTTTAACATTCGGCTTAGCAGGTACTTCAACTTATATAGCAACAGGTCTAGTGCTGGATATATACAGTTTATCCATTTTTTGGATTTCAGCTATTTTTTTAATCGTGTGTAAAGCTGTTTATCAAAAATATGACAGCCCCGTATGGTTACGTGTTGGCATATCAATAATGGCTATAGGCACAACTTCTTACTTGATTCTTTTAGTTTTAATGATGGAATTTAGTCTTGCTAAAATAGGTGAAGGCAAATTGCTAGGTCGCTTGAGTGTTATTAATCTATACAAACAGTTTTCTCGAATATTTCTGTTGGGTATTTTTATATTTGTTTTAATATATTTTGATGTACTTATAGAGGTTATCAAAAACCCAGTTAATCTTTTAAAGCGGGTTTTTTGGGCGGTAAATCGGCCAGGTGAAAAGGAAGGAATACTTCAAGTCATATCAGTTTTTACCATGTTTTCTGTTTTATCGCCTAAGATCTCTAATATTGGCCTACCTGAAGGTATCACTATGATAGATCTTCGGGTAATGGATTTTAGTAATATTGGTTGGAGTGTAATTTTTATAATAAGTATTTTTATTTTTTTAAATTTTAAAAAAAACAATTATAGTGGCATTGTATTTTTCAGCTTACTTTGGATTATTATTAATATATTTTTTCATACTGTATATCAATACAGAGGGAGTTTATTTCTTTATAGTGGTCATTTTATATTGGCTGTTTGGATTATCTATTTTGTACCATTTAAAAATTATGATAATGAAATAGTATCCAAAATTCCAAATAGGATAGCTATATATATTGTTCCATTATTAATTTGGTTAAATAACCTGTATTTGTATAATAAAATAATAAGCATTTAGTTCCCCTCTTAGGAAAAGAGGAGTAGGGGATATTTTATTAGACAAAGCCCCCCTTAACCTCCATTTTTCACTGGGGGATGTGAGCGTTTACTCTGAGTTTTAACGTAATCGCTAGACTTTAAACTCTTAATTAGTGGAGCATATTGCATGGCTTTTTTTGTACTTTCTAAAATTGAAAAAAATAATGCAGAAAAAATCAATAAAATAATAAAAAGGTTTGACCTAAAGGTCAGTGAACATGTTTTTCCTGAACTTGATAAAACATTACAATTATTCACCTGGAAAAGTACAGAAACTAGCCATGCCCTCACCCTAGATAATGGCGATTTTATTGGCTCTATTGGAACCTTTATTTATAAACAAGCCTATGGGGATGCTGCCTTAACTGAACTCTATAACGACTTTTTTAATGATCAATTCAAACACTCAGAATGTACCGGGCACTACAATTTAATTATTAAAAAGCAAAACAAACTCTACCTATACAACGATATTTTAGGTGCATGGAAAATATACCAAAGCAGCAACGGGCTCATTTCCAGCTCATTTTATATGCTCCTAGAACTACAACAAGGTTTAAGCTTAAATCAGCAAGGTGTTTATGAATATGTACTCAATGGCTGTACCTTTGGGCAAAAAACCATTGCAGAGCAAATTACCAGTTTAGCTGCCGAACATTACCATGTAATAACTGCAGAAAAGATAAAATCAATCGCCATAGAGCGAAGTTTAGTACAACAACCTGACCTACAGGGTAAAGGAATGGCTGAGTTGGTTGACGATTACAGTAAGCGACTAGAAATACTGTTTAAAAAATATCAAACCATTCCCACAACGGCCTTCCGGTCAGCCATATCAGGTGGATTTGACTCACGCCTAATACTGAGCTGCTTCTTAAAAGTAAAACAACCTCCAGAGCTATATGTTTATGGTAAACCCAGCGACAAAGATGTTGTTGTCGCCATTGATGTGGCGGATAAAGCAGGGCTAAAGCTAGATTACATAGATAAATCCCAGCTAAAAAACAACTTAAATAAAGAAAACTTTGCCGAGATAGTCGAACGCAATCTATTTATGTACGATGGCTTACCGTATGATGGAATATTCGATAATGGTAATGATTATTTTGACCGCCTAAGTCGTGCCAAGAATAATAAAGTATTAGTCAATGGTTCGGTCGGTGAGATTTTTAGACACTTTTATTATATAAATAATAAAACAATCAGTATCAAGGATTTTATTAAAAGTTTTCATAGCCGATTTGATAATAAAGCGATGGGTGAATTATTTAATTATGGCGATTATGTCGATCAATTAACCGAAGATATACAGTCAGCATTACAGATAAATTCTACACATTTAAGTAGGGTAGACGTAGAAAAATTATACCCCTTATGGCGCGCCCGTTACTGGTCAGCAAATGATATGGTTAATAATCACCGCTTTGGGCTGGCTGTTTATCCTTTTTTTGAAGCGAGTTTAATAAAAGGAACGAGTACAATACAGTATAATAAAAAATTATACGGCCATTTAGAAGCTAAGTTAATACAGTCATTATCTCCTGAAATAGCGGCATGCAATAGTGATTATGGCTATGCATTTAATGAACAGCCTACAGCTAAATATAAAATAAAAACACAAATACTGACTTACCATCGGCCCGTGTGGCTAAGAAAAATAAGTTATAGCTTAAGAAATACAAAAGATAG
>ENA-ORXI01002775-ORXI01002775.1-sediment-metagenome-genome-assembly--contig:-NODE-2775-length-12310-cov-16.743726_pt1 | contig 12310 bp, 11 predicted proteins | sample MGYA00237861_ERZ511468 | MGnify/ENA primary metagenome ERZ511468 (study PRJEB26299, sample SAMN06266213) | sediment metagenome | isolation source: Hudson Canyon methane seep mesocosm | place... | reverse complement strand
CCCTGTAGCTCAGTTGGTAGAGCGGGTGACTGTTAATCACTAGGTCGGCGGTTCGAGCCCGTCCGGGGGAGCCATATTTAAGAAAGGTCTTAGAGAAATCTAAGGCCTTTTTTTTTGTTTAAAAATTAGGGAAGTATCGCCTAAAGAGCATGGTTTGTATAGTATTAGCTTAATGTAATGTAAATAATTAAACCTTACTTTAAGGATAAAGTATATAATACGCGAGCAAGATAACAGAGAATATAAAATTATATTTATTAAGGTAGCTAAGTATATGAGTTCTTTAGAAATTGAACAAAAACAAGCCGAATTATCGTTATTAAAATCGACGTTTGAGACGATTGTAGATGATATTAATTCACAAAAACAAGAGCTTGAGCTTATTATTGATGATTTTGATCAAATGGTTATTTATTCTCGCACTGATTTAAGGGGATTGATTACGCATGTTAGTGAAGCATTTTGTAAGATTAGTGGTTACGAGCCTGAAGAATTAATAGGTAAACCTCATAGCATAATGAGGCACCCAGAAACACCCACTTCTATATTTAATGATGTTTGGCAAGCGTTACAAAAAGAGCAAGCCATTAAAGTTGAATTTAAAAACTTAACCAAGCAAGGCAGTTTCTATTGGGTCGAATCACATTTTAAGCCAGATTATAATCGTGCCGGTGAATTGATTGGTTATAGTGCGACTCGACAAGATATTACCGATAAAAAAGCTTTAGAAATTTTAAGTAAAAATTTAGAATTAAAAGTAGATGATGCGGTTAGGGAAATAGAAGCAACACAACGCGAAGTTGTTTTTCGTATGGGGGCGATTGCTGAAACACGTTCGAAAGAAACAGGGAATCACGTTAAACGTGTTGCACAATATAGCTATTTGCTTGCAAAATATTATGGCTTACCTGAAGAGGAAGCACGAATATTAAAGGAAGCGTCACCGATGCATGATATTGGTAAAGTTGCGATTCCTGATGCTATTTTAAATAAGCCTGGACGATTCGATGCCGCTGAACGTAAGATTATGGATACCCATGTTGATTTAGGTTATGAAATGTTGCGATATTCAAATCGACATTTATTGAAAATGGCTGCAGTTGTGGCTTATGAGCATCATGAAAAATACAATGGTAATGGTTATCCTAATCAGTTAAAAGGTGAAAATATTCATATTTATGGGCGGATTACAGCATTAGCTGATGTGTTTGATGCTCTAGGTTCTGCACGGGTTTATAAGCCTGCATGGGATGATGAACGTATTTTTAAAATGTTTAGAGAGGAGCGAGGTGAGCATTTTGATCCTAATTTGATAGACATCTTTTTTGAGCATTTAGATGAATTTTTAGAAATTAGAGAAAAATTAAATGACAGTGTCCCCGCTGAATAACGTATTATTTAATCACTAAATATAAATAGCGTTGTCCCCGTTGTAAACGTATCAATATTTGTTTTTTGGAATATTTTGCAGCCCGTTGTAAATCATTCAAACTACTGATTCTTTGTTTATTAACCGATAAAATAACATCCCCTTGTTGTAGCCCGAAGCGTTCTGCTTGACTATTGTGCTGAATATCAGTGACTAGTAAGCCATTACTAATCCCTTGGTAAGGCTGACTAGCAGTCAATACTTGCAAGGTTGCCCCCTTTAATAATTGATTATGTTGGCTGTTAGCTTGCTGTGTATTCGTATCACTAATCTGTGTTTTGAAGACGAGAGTTTTTTTATTACGCAATAACTGTATTTTTATATTTTCTCCTGTGCGAATTAATCCAATAGTGGTGCGCAAAGCACTAGAACTAGTAATTTTTTTAGCATTAATCGCCGTAATCACATCACCAGCTTGAATACCGATTTTATCAGCGGTACTATTCGGCGTAACCCGTGAGACTAATGCCCCTTCCGTATTTTTTAACTCCATCGCATTGGCTAAATCAGGGCTTAAGTCTTGAATCTGTACGCCTAATAAGCCGCGTTTAATGGCACCATGTTCCAATAATTGAGCCATGATTTTTTTTGCCATGTTAATAGGAATTGAAAAGCCAATCCCCACGTTACCACCTGCTGGGGCAATAATTGCAGAATTAATACCGATTAATTGTCCACGTAAATCAATTAAGGCACCGCCTGAATTACCAGGGTTAATTGAGGCATCAGTTTGAATAAAATTCTCATAACCTTCAATGCCTAAATTGGTACGCCCTAATGCACTAATCATTCCTGAGGTAACGGTATGACTTAAGCCAAAAGGATTGCCGATAGCAACCGCAAAATCACCGACTTGTAAGGTATCAGAATCGGCTAAAGGAATATCATGTAAATTGCGTGCATCAATTTGTAACACCGCAATATCGGTTTCTGAATCGGTGCCAATCAATTTTGCTTTAAATTTTTGTTTATTTTTTAAGGTGACAAAAATGGTATCAGCTTTAGCAATGACATGGTTGTTGGTCAAAATATAACCGTTTTTAGCATCGACAATCACACCTGAGCCAATGCCTTGTGTTTGTTCAGGTCTTTGCGGTATTTGTTGTTGCGGCATATTAAAAAAACGTTTAAATAACGGGTCTTTTAATAAGTCATTGAGTGGATTTTTTGTAGCAGCGGCGTGTCCTTGTGTTGATATATTAACAATGCTGGGTAATACTTTTTTCAACATGGGAGCCAGTGTTGGCACTGCTTGATTAGGTGAGGCTGTATAGTTTTCACCCATTGAAAACAAGGGTGAACTGATTGTTAAGGCAATACTTAAGGCAAGGTATTTTTTCATTGCAGTTTATTTTAAATTAAGAAAAATGCTAGGATAGAATTGACAGGGGATTGAGTCAACTGATTTTAATCCTGAGTAAAATAATCAAGTATTCGCTTGTTAAAAATAAATATTAGTATATAATTTAAAACTAATATAGTGATTAACTATAAATAATAAGAAGAATATTAAAAAAATTGGAAGGCGTGGTTATGAAAAAATTATTAGTAGCAAGTATTTTAGTCGGTTTGACGACAGGTTGTTCATCTATGAGTAGTAATGCTCCAGCCGTTGTTGAAAAAGAAGCGGTTTATAATGAAGTAATGAATCCGCGTCAAAAAGAATATCCGAATCATTTAGGCTTTAATGATTTACATATTCAAGCGATTAGACATATGAAACCTGATACGCATGATATTCATGATCCTAAATTACAAATGATTGTTCATCATCATTGTAAAGCGTATGAAGATAGCACTATGATTTGTTTGATGTTTCATTCAGGGATGAAAGATCAAGATAAGCCAATTGGTTTTGAATATATCATTACCACTGAACAATTTAATGGCTTACCTGAAGCAGAAAAAGATAACTGGCATTATCATTTAATTGAAGTGCCTAGAGCAAAAGCAACTTTCCCTGATTTAACCGCTGCAGAAGCGGCAAAAATTTTACCAGCGGTTAATGAAACCTATGGAAAAGTCATTTATTTCAAAAATATGGATGATGAATTTCCATTAGGCGATCCATATATTTTAAAAGTTCAAGATATGCCAGAACAAGATTAGTATCTTGATTGTGGTGTAATCTTAAACGTAATAAAGAGCCCTTGTTAAAAGGGCTTTTTTTTGAGTATTTTTCAGGAGCATTATAATGATATTTTATTTTAGGCTAGTCGTGCTGTGGTTATCTATATCGATAAGTTATGCAGATAATTTATTGGGCTTACCGCCATTAGTTATTCCTATTGATAATCCTCAAAGTGCTGAAAAAATTAGTTTAGGCAAGCAGTTATTTAATGATGTGCGTTTAAGTGCAGATGGCACGGTGAGTTGTGCGAGTTGCCATCAAGATAATAAAGGCTTAACTGATGGTTTAAAGGTTGCTCAAGGCATTAAGCAATTAACCGGTTTTAGAAATGCCCCAACGGTTATCAATGCGGCATTTTATAAGACCTTATTTCATGATGGGCGAGCCAAAAGTTTAGAGGAACAAGCGTTAGGGCCTTTTTTAAGTCCAGTGGAACATGGGCTAAAAAATAAAGCTGCTTTAGTGGCATTGGTTAAACAAGATTCTGATTATCAACAGCAATTTTCACGTGTTTTTCAGCAGCCAGATGCGATTACGATTAAAACGATTACGCAAGCCATTGCTAGTTTTGAAAGAACCTTGATTGCAGGTAATTCAAAGTTTGACCGTTATTTATTTGGGCGTGACCATACTCAGCTTAGCGAAAGTGAAGCACGCGGGATGCGATTATTTCGACGTAAAGGCAATTGTGCAAATTGCCATGAAATCACCGGTAAAGATGCGTTATTTATGGATAATCGCTTTTATAATTTAGGGGTTGGTTCAAGCCTAATTAATGATGAGTTGGCTGATTTTGTAAAAAGTTTAAGGCAAGGTGATAGGTTAGCGGACTATGATTTTTCAGCCGCACAAAAAGCAGCATTAGGGCGATTTGTGGTGACTAATGTGATTGCTGATATCGGTAAATTTAAAACGCCAACAGTAAGAAATATTGCGTTAACGGCACCGTATATGCATGATGGTAGCTTGCAAACATTGGAAGAGGTGGTGGAATATTACAATAAAGGCGGTGAAAAAAATGCTTTTTTAGATGCCGCGATTTTTCCTTTACACTTTACGGAGCAAGAGAAACAGGATTTAGTCGCTTTTCTTAATGCGTTGACCAGTAAAGCTTATGTGCAATAGTTGATAGATAGTGTATTATTTACCCTATCTTTTTGTAATATGAAATAAAATACAGTGAAAACACAAGCTCCGATTATTAATATAAAACCTTATGAAGAGGCGAAGCAAGAGGCCGAGCTGACAACGGCTAAAAAGGTTGAGCCGGCAAAGAAAGTGCCTGAACAGTCTGAAACAGGTGAACGCGTGCAGAAAGTATTAGCACGTGGTGGCGTAGGTTCGCGGCGCGAAGTGGAGCGTTGGATTAAAGAAGGCCGCTTAATGATTAATGGTGCAAAGGCGGAGCTAGGGCATCGTTTAGTCGTCGGTGATAGCTTACAATTAAATGGTCGTCCGTTGAAATGGGATAAATTTATTGTCCAGCCAACACAGGTGTTAATTTATCATAAGCCAACCGGTGAAGTGGTGACGCGTAATGACCCTGAAGGGCGTGATGTTATTTTTAGTCAATTACCTAAATTACAAGTCGGGCGATGGATTGCAGTGGGGCGTTTAGATATTAATACCCAAGGTTTATTATTATTGACTAATAATGGTGAATTGGCGAATCGATTGATGCACCCTTCTTTTGAAATTGACCGTGAATATGCGGTGCGTATTTTAGGTGAAGTCACAGAAGAGCATTTGACGCAGCTAAAACAGGGTGTAGAACTTGAAGATGGTTTAGCAAAGTTTGACGATGTGGTTTTTAATGGCGGTGAAGGGGCAAATCGTTGGTATCATGTGACGGTTAAAGAAGGACGTAATCGACTCGTAAGGCGTTTATGGGAAGCTCTAGAGTTTCAGGTAAGTCGTTTAATGCGTGTACGTTATGGCCCTATCTTTTTGCCTGATGGTTTAGGGGCGAGACAATGCCATGAATTAACCGCTAAAGAATTAGATGATTTGTTGACCTTTGTGGGTTTGCCGACTGAAAAGCAAAAAGCTGCGGTGAAATATGTAAAACCACAACAAACTAAGCAAGAGTCAAAAGCTAAACATCAGCAAAAACGTAAAATCCCTGAATTTGAAGCCCGTCAACGACGTTCAGAAGCTAAACGAATGACTGAAGACAGAAAACCACCTTCATCACGTCCTCGCCGTAGACCGTAATAACATTTCTTTTGCATGAATAAGGGTGGATTCGGTTATTTCTAATCCACCGAGCATTCTAGCGGTTTCATCAATACGCTGTGCTGGCGACAGTGTTTTGACGCTAGACGTGGTCATTTCATCATCATTACTTTTATAAACAAATAAATGTTGATGGGCTTGTGATGCAACTTGTGGCAGGTGAGTCACACATAAAACTTGTGATTGTTTGCCCAAATCGCGTAATTTCTGTCCAATAATTTCTGCAATCCCACCACCCACACCTGAATCCACTTCATCAAAAATCATGGTAGGCGTGTTGTGACTATTGGTACTGACTTGGATGGCTAAACTAATACGGGATAACTCACCCCCTGAAGCGACTTTGGCGAGAGGCTGCAAAGGCAAGCCTTTATTGGCACTGACTAAAAAGTCTATTTTATCCATACCATGCACTTTAGGAGCTTGATTTTCTTGAGCGGTCACACGAATACTAAATTCACCATGTGGCATGCCGAGTTCTTGAATCATGTTTGAAATCAGTTGCGATAATTTAATCGATTCTTGGCAGCGTTGCTCATGTAGTTGTTGGGCGACCTTAAAATATTGCTGTTCTAGTTCAATAATAAGTTGTTTTAATTCAATAATACGTTCATCACTATTGCTCAAAGCGTCTAATGCAGTGATTAATTCTTGTGCCACCTCAGGCAGCGATTCGGGTTGCACTTGATGTTTACGAGCAAGCGTTTGAATAATTGCAATATCCGCTTCTAGGCTTTGTAATCTTTGTGGTTCAAGTTCTTGAGCTTGTAAAAAATAGCTAAGCTGTTGAGTTGCTTCTTGAATTTGAATTTGTGCTTCAACTAATAGCGAATGCGGTTCCGTTAATTCTTGAGCGAGCGGACTGAGTTCAGATAGGCTTTGAATAACCTGATTAAGTTGTGAATTAATCGCATAGTCCTGCTGGTCTAACTGATTTAATTGTTCTTGTCCTTTTTGTAAAATATACTCTAAATTAGCTAATTTTAGATGCTCCGTAATCAGGGCATCATAATCATAGTTTTGTAAGTCTAATTGTTCTAATTCAGTGAGTTGATAACGATATAATTCTTCGCGGTGTTGTTGGTCGGTGGTATTTTTAATGAGCTGTTCTAATTCTTGATGCGTGCTGTGCCACTGTTGATAGCATGCCGAAATTTCATTAAGTAGACTGTCATTATTGGCATATTGGTCTAAAAATCCCCGCTGGGTATCTGCATCGAGTAAGGTTAAGTAGGCGTGTTGACCATGAATTTCAACAAGTTTAGAACTGAGTTGTTTTAAATGCTGTAGCGTAGTCGGTCGTCCATTAATATAAGCTTGTGAACGCCCATCTTGACGAATAGTACGGCGAATAATACAGTGATGCTCATCATCAAGTTCATGGTTTTTTAGCCATGTTGCTGCCACGGGGAGTTGACTTAAATTAAAGCTTAAGTTAATTTCAGCGCGTTGGCAATTTGGACGTATAAACCCGGCTTCAGCTCTATCCCCTAGTGCTAAGCCTAAGGCGGTTAATAAGATAGATTTCCCTGCACCGGTTTCACCTGTTAACACAGATAAGCCTTGATTGAGGTTTAAGTCTAAGGATTCGACAATGGCAAGATTAATGATATTAATATTTTCTAGCATAATAATTTAGATATGATAACCACTGCTCCAGTTGAGTTTGGAGCGTAAACAGTGATAAAAATCGTGACTTTCGGGATGCAAAATCGTAATAGGGTGTGGGTCTTTTTTAATAATAATGGTGTCACTGATTAAGACATCAGGAATAGCAAGGTGATCGCAGGTGACTTGGGCTTTTATTTCTTCGGTTTTAATAAAACTGATTTCAATTTCAGCCGAATCATTGACCACAATGGGACGATTAGAGAGCGTATGCGGATTTAGGGGGACTAACACTAAGGCATTCAGTGACGGATGCACAATAGGCCCACCTGCGGAAAGTGAATACGCGGTAGAGCCAGTTGGCGTAGAAATAATTAAGCCATCTGAGCGCTGGGTATTAAGGTGTACACCATCAATACAGGTTTTAAGTTCTATCATGCTCGGCGTGACCCAGCGATGCACGACAACTTCATTAACGGCAGTTTCTTCGTGAATAATACAGTGGTCACGGATTATTTTAGTGCGTAATAAATAGCGTTTTTCTTCGCGGAATTTACCTTGTAAAATAGCGTGCAGCTTATCGATGAGTTCATCGGGGTAAATATCAACCAGAAAGCCAAGCCGCCCTAAATTAATACCAATAATAGGGGTTTGCGATTGGGTTGTAGTCCGTGCAGCGGTTAAGAACGTGCCGTCTCCACCGACAGCAATTAACACATCACAGTGTGCGGCTAATCCATTAAGCTTATAAGTTTTCCCTGTAAAATCAGCAATTAAAGCTGCACTTTCTACGTCAATAATAATCGCGTAGTTGGGTGATAGGTATTGATAAAGTGTGTTGAGAGCCCCCTTAATTTTAGGGTCACTATGTTTTCCTAAAATACCGACGGTTTTAAATGTATGTGGCATAAATTTTTTAGTCTGTATCGGATAGGCTAAGGATTATAGCTTATAATTTCATAGTACGGCAGCTAGCCTTAGATGCTTTTGTTAAATTTAAAGATAACCTAAATGATAAATAAATTAATATTACTGAGTGTTTTTCTATTTCTAAGCTATGCCTTATGGATAAGTCCTGATTTTACACAGATTGCCGCCGGTGTTTCTATTTTCTTGTTTGGTATGTTGTCTTTAGAACAAGGATTCCAAGGATTCACTGGTGGGACGTTGGAGCGAATATTAAGAGTCAGTACCGATAAGCCTTGGAAAAGTTTAAGTTTTGGCATTATTTCAACCACTTTAATGCAGTCAAGCTCATTAGTGACCGTGATTACCATGTCATTTTTAAGTGTGGGCATATTAAATTTAGCGGCAGGGATTGGTATTATTTTTGGTGCTAATTTAGGAACAACCACGGGGGCGTGGCTGATTGCCGGTTTAGGGCTTAAAGTTAAAATCGCCAGCTATGCGATGCCTATGTTAGTGGTGGGAATTTTATTAATTTTTCAAAAACATAAATCATTAAAAGCGATTGGTTCGATATTAGCGGGCATGGGGTTTTTATTTTTAGGCATTCATTATATGAAGGAGGGTTTTGAGGCTTTTCGTGAAACCTTAGATTTATCAGCGTATGCCGTCTCAGGTGTTAAAGGTCTGATTATTTTTATTGCTATTGGCATTGCTGCAACCGTGGTGATGCAATCTAGCCATGCGACGATGGTGTTAATTATTACAGCGTTATCGGTGCAGCAAATCACTTATGATAATGCGTTGGCGTTGGCGATTGGCTCTAATGTCGGCACCACGATTACGGCGATTATTGGTTCTATGAGTGCGAATATTATCGGTAAACGATTAGCCTTGGCTCATTTATTATTTAATGTGATGACGGCTTGCATTGCTGTTTTGTTTTTAAAGCAATTTACCCATTTTGTTGATATTATTGCAGAATTTTTAGATATTGCACCAACAGATTACACGCTTAAATTAGCTATTTTTCATAGTTTATTTAATTTAGTGGGCGTTATTGTTATGTTACCGTTTACTCAACAGTTAGTTAAATTTATCGAAAAAGTCTTAAAAGGCGAAAATATTGGTAGTGATCAACCTAAATACTTAAACGAACAAGCGATGGCATTTCCCGATACGGTATTAGTGGCTGTGCATCAAGAAACGAACCGCCTTTATCATCATGCCGCACATATTGTGTTAAAAACATTAGGTTTATCGAGTACCAGTGTGTATTCAGAGAAAAATTTAGCCCATTTATTAGCCGAGCAAAAAAATGTGGTTGAGTATGATGTTGATGTTGCATATGAAAAACATATCAAAGGCATTTACAGTGCAATTATCGAATTTATTAGTCAGGCAAATTTTACCTGGGAAATGCCGCAATCAGGGGGATTATATTGGCTGCGTTCCGCGAATCGGCATTTGGTTGAAGCGGTTAAAGACAGTAAGCATTTACAAAAGAATTTATTAAAAGCGGGACATTCAGAGAATAAGTTTGTACGTACAGAGTATTTTAAAATACGTTATCAGATAGCAGAGCTACTGCGTGAAATAGATTGTTTTCGTCATAAAGCAAAATCGAAAGAAGATTATGATGTTGATGCAGAATTATCACGCTTTAATCGTGTTATTCGAGAGCAGGATGATACCATGAATAGCACTATAGATGCTTTAATTAGAGAGCATAAAATCACGTCATTAGAAGGTAGTTCATTGATTAATGATAGTGCTTATATGTATGAAATAAAACGTAATTTTATTGATATGGCGGAAACAGTTTTTGTTATACAAGAAGATAAGGTTTCTAATTCTATTTAAATTTTAAAGTGTGATAAGTATATTTTGAATGGCTTGATGTAAAAATTAAATAGTCTATTTTTACATCAAGGTAGATGATTGAGTGTTATTTTTTAATTTTTTCCATCAATTGTCGATAAAGCGATATTTTTGCTTTTTTTAATGTTTTGGGTTCTAAGGTACTCGCTTCACCAAGAGAAAGCCATTTCATGCTCATAATAGCATCTGTTTTAGCATGAACTGTTTTTATTGGTTTACCATTTTTCAATAGAGTTACATTTCCATCTAAGGTATATTCAAAATGATACCAAAATACAGGCTCCAGTAAGAAAAAAGTCAGCCCAGTAATAAATGATTTAGCAAGAGAAGAACCCGTATTTGGGTTCATGAGTACATTAAATTTAGAGTCGAGTATGAATTCTATATTATCTTTAGGGCGTATTGGATGTACTATTTCTTTTGCGAAGCCTGTTTTTTTTATTTCTAATGCAAAGCCATTAGTCATATTACCTGCTAAAGGATATTTTTTCGTCGATGTTATATCTCTTAGTCCTAACGTTGGGTAGGATTCTGAAGGAAGGTAATTTGATTTAAATAAATCTTCTTTAGGGTCTATTTTTACTTGAGTCCCTGTACATCCAGTTACAATGAGTAAAAAAAGAGGAATTAAAATTAATTTTTTTGAAATGTTTATCATGTTATTTAATTATTCTCATAGTTATGTAATATATATATTTTAAATTATAGGTGATTAATTATTTTCTGATTAAATGATAAATACTAGGTTAGTATTAGTAGTTGTATCCTTCATCACATACTCCCATTTCAGCTAATTCTAATTCAGAAACAGCCTGCTTTCCTTCATCTTCGTTAATGAGCTCAAGGATAGCAGCACCATATAAAGTACCTTGTATTATAAATTGCTTTACAAAGTAGTTTTTACCACTTTCTGTTTGAACAAGCAAATCCATAGGTAGAGCTTCAGATTCTGTTACAACTATATGGTCTTCATTTCCTTTTACTTGTTTATAAAAAAACATACTGGGAGCTGTTTCACCAATACACTCACCATCAATCCAGATGTCTTTTTTTAATAAAGTGCCCAGCCCTAATCCTCGATAAACATAAATTCCAGCTTTACCTTTATCAGGTATATTAAACATTTTTGCTTTGTTAGAATCTTCTTTTTGTGCCATTGGTACTGAGGCACAGCCAGATAATACTACTACTATTAAAGTAATAAATGTTATTTTTTTATACATTTTGTGTTCCTAATATTATTTATATAGCTAATACTTATTAGCTGTATAAATTTAAGCTATTGATTTGTAATGGAATGTTTGTGGAGTCGAGTATTTAAAGTGACTATGAATTAAAAGACCATTATAAAAGTTTCAATTCTAATGGTAAAGTTAAACATTTAAGTTTAATTGGAGGAGTAGCGACATGATAAGAGCATTTAAGCCTATGGTGCCACTGTTGTTAGGAAGTGTGATGTTAATTGGTTGTGCATCACAAAGTACTAAAGTTGATAAAAATAATGAATCTACAGCCTATTATTTATATAATAAAAATAAGCCTGAAATAACGGTGGCTAATACGGGAATTGCATCAGGAAATTTGGTTACAGCAGGGATAGCTAAGGCATATAGACAAACCATAAAGCTAGAAGATAAATACAAAAGTAGCATTGAAAACAATAAAGTGGCTTTAATTATAGAGAAAATACGTTTAGAGCAAGGTGAAGACGCTTATAAAAAAGCGTTTAATGAATTAAATATTGAAGATAAAGCTGAATATAATAAATTTTTGGAAAGTAATATAAATGAACTGGAAGTTGCACTTGAATACACGGTGGCTGCGAGTGCTATGGCAGTAGGAGTTTTAAAATTTAGTTATTTTGAGTATATTTTTAACCCTTTTGCAGTGACAAAAATTAAAAGTGCTATTACAAAGTCAACAAAACAAATTTTGTACACTGAAAAAGCATTGGAGTTTATAGTTGAAACTCGTAGTATCTATCAAGCAATGCTGGAATACCAAGGACGTTAAGTATAATTTATTACAAAGCATAAAATCACCTCATTAGAAGGTAGTTCATTGATTAATGATAGTGCTTATATGTATGAAATAAAACGTAATTTTATTGATATGGCGGA
>ENA-ORXI01002774-ORXI01002774.1-sediment-metagenome-genome-assembly--contig:-NODE-2774-length-12314-cov-9.750756_pt1 | contig 12314 bp, 11 predicted proteins | sample MGYA00237861_ERZ511468 | MGnify/ENA primary metagenome ERZ511468 (study PRJEB26299, sample SAMN06266213) | sediment metagenome | isolation source: Hudson Canyon methane seep mesocosm | place... | reverse complement strand
TCTGATACTGAATACGGTGTACATTATACTCATCATATTGATGGCTCCATTGATGATGTTCTATTTGAGTGTGAAAAGTTAGAGGATTCTATGTTGTTGATTAAGCCGATATAGCTCATAACAATATTAAAAGAAAATTTTGTTAAAGCAACTTCAATAAAAACGCCCCAAAAGGCAGTTCCTCACCCTCCACGGAAACGACATACAGTGTTTTTCTTTATCCTGACAAAAGAACATTGCCCCTTACTTTCCACAAACTAATGATTAACCGTAGGGTGGACAGCGCTCTTTTACCCACCAACATTAAACATATCACCCCATAACATCATAATTCCAAATAGGTACCATTAATTGATACCTGTACAAATGGGTAAACCTGGTGGGCAGAAGAAATTGCCCACCCTACTTGACTGCGTTTTCTATCATGTAGGGTGGGCAGCGCTTTTTTTGCCCACCAACATTCAACAAGCCATTTCACAACATCATAAACCCAAATTTGTATCATTGATTAACACCCAGACAGACATCATCAACGGACAAAAGAGATTCCCCACTCTTGGTTCTATTTTAAAATAATCGATACACCTTTTTTATGCCATTCAATATTAACTTAGCGATCAGTTTTATAAAACTAAGATATCAACGCCAAATAAGAGAAAAATCAATTAAAAAACTGCACGCCCCAATATCAAATTGGGCACTATCTCTACAATAGTCACCTAATTTTTTAAATCCAGCCGACATATTAAAATAGACTTTTACCCGTTTTTTTTCTGGGTACGCGAGGATATAATACAACACGCCCTCACGCTGATAGAGATCAAATTTCATCACCTCATCTCTCTTCGTACTCGATTCAGAAACCACTTCAATAATGACTTCAGGCGTTACCGTTACCCTTTCATCAATATCCTGGCAAACTACCATTACATCGGGTCTTACCACGGTATCATTTGAGACCTGCCAGTCAGTCTCCATCAACACACAGCATCTATCACAAGCGCATTCTTTGCTATCAAACTGCTCTTTAATTTTTGCAGCGATATTAAAACCAACCGTTTGATGCGTTACTGTTGGAGATGGTGCCATTGCATACGGCATACCTGCTATTAACTCCCAGTCACCAGCCCAGTACTGATAATCCTCAAGCGTATAATAATCTTGATAAGCTAAGGCCATTTGATACCCCCTACAATAAGTACTAATTATTTCGATAAATCATAGCATATAATAACCCCAAGACTTATTCTCTTCGTCCCCTGTTACTAAGGGTATACCTATTGATTTACATAGCACTGAAACCCAAATTAAAATCATTGATTATTATTAGCTTGGTGGGCAAAAGAAATTGCCCACCCTACCTGGCTAAATAAGGAGAGCAAAAAACAGCATCATAGATCTTATTTAAATAGTTACAATAAACAATGGAGAAACAATATATCTCACTTAACCTAACCCCAATTTTTGTTTAAACACAGCAATTAAAAACAAAGGTGATGAAACAAAGTTTCTTTTCCATAACCTACCTGGCTCACGTAATAACCTAGGCAACCATTCCAAACCTAAGCTACAAATCCACTGAGGCGCTCTTTTTTTTGTTCCAGAATAAAAATCAAATACGGCACCAATAGCACCAATAAAATTCACATTTAACTTATCTTTATTCTGATAAATCCATTTCTCCTGCTTAGGTGCTGTCATACCAACCCACAACACATTAGCTTCAGCAGCATTAACAGCATTAATCATTGTTTGATTCTCTTGGTCAGAAAACTCTGTTTTAAAAGGGGGCGAATATGTTCCACAAACATTTACATTTGGAAAATTTTTCTTAACCTGAACAACCAAACTTTCTAACACTTCTTCAGTAGAACCTAAAAAGAACACATTAATGTTCTTTTGTTCATTACAAAGCCTTGTTAATTCAATAAAAAACTCAGTCCCTGCAACTCTTTCTTTAATATCTAAATTCAAAATTTTTGCTGCTAATAAAATACCAGACCCATCAGGTAACAAAATATCTGCTTTATGTAATGCTTCTTTAAAATTATGGTCACTACCAGCTTCAACTAGGGAATGGGGGTTAGCACAAGCCATATATTTTGCATTTGTACCTGCTTTTATGTACTGATGGACTTGTTCCGCATCAGCTTTCAAACCTTTACTACTTATCTTATATCCTAAAATATCTACTGATCCAGTAGTCATAACTTAGTCCTTTTCTTTAAGAATACTGTTTATAAAAAAGTATGAACACTTAATTGCTTCCAAAATAACAAATTGTGCAGAATGCTTATTACTCCACCATCTATCTGGATCCCACCAATTTGGCTCACTTGCGGAAAAACTAAAAGACAAGCCTATCTGTGACTGAAAGACCGATTCATAAATAAAGGATAGCCTACGCATATGGGGAGGATCACTCACTACAATAACTTTGCTCAACTGGTTTGCTAATAAATAGTTTTTAATTAAAATAGCCTCCTCGAACGAAGACCTAGCAGAACCATCTAAATCTAAGGACTTAGCAGGAATACCTCCAGCAGTTAAATACTTAACTCGCCATTGTGTATAGCTTGGAACAGCATCCGCTTTTAATTCTGGAAATCCCGTCACCAATACTTTTTGTGCAAGCCCCTGATGAAATAAATCAATACCTTTTGCCAAACGATCAGCCGTACCACCACCCAAAATAACAATAATATCAGCCTTAGTATTTGAACTATCAACAGGTGTACTAAAAAAAACACCGCCATAGATAACCATAAAAACTAGCACTAATAATTCAATGCACACGATCATTATGGATACACGACTAAAGACAGTAATCACCAAATTAATACTCCAGTTTATAAATTTTTACCGACTCTTGGTTTATGCTCTGAGTATGTATGTAAAATACTTTTTCTCCTGGAATCTGTAATACCTTTGAATACCCATATTTATCAGCACCATCATCCTTAAAAACCACTTGCCAACTTCCTTTATCTGTTTTTCGATGTAATACCCTTAACCCTGTAGCAAAGGCCCATTGCCCTCCCTCCTCATCAACCTTAAAAATAGAAGCACTATAAGGCATATCTTCACTGCTTTTCCATTTTTTAGCAACTCGATCCAACTTCAACAATTCCCTTGTGTTTCCTTGTCGATGCAAAAGCACATAAACATAATTAGCATCTACTTCTATTTCAGAAATTGCATCAAACTTATCTATGTTCGGCTTCCCTACCCACTCGGCACTTCCTTCGGAAATAGGTAAGGCATACTTTCCTTGCTGACTAGTATAGAAATTAGCATCATTAGCTGGAGAATAGGCATAACTAGGATGAGTAGTATCACCTCCAGCCCCACCTTCTCGCCATAACCATGACACATGCATTGTATTGTCATCATCAAAAGCAAGTCTTGGCAAATAAACTGCCCACTGATTCCGATAAGCAAAAGGCTTCAGGCTCTCCGTTATTTTATTGCTCATCCATTCAGCATCTTGCTTATTCACTTGAATATCACCACCTAAAGACAACCATGTTCTTTTGATCACATCATAACGAGCAATGCCTCCAGAAAATCCACGATCTTTAAATGCACGTTTTGGCTTAATAGCAAACCGATAAGTAACATACAAATCTTTATTTTTATCATAAAAAAAAGCAGGGTATGTCACTTGATTACCTGGTATAGCGGCATTACCAATAGATGGAAAAGGTGTTTTATTAAACACTTTCACGGATATTTTATCTGTCATGGTAATAGCATCACCAAAAAATGAAAACGAAGCAATATCACTAGGCTGGTCTGAGATGACATATTGCCAAGGCATATTGTGCATACCATAAGCAATATGCAAATACCCTTGCTTATCAATAGCTATAGATGCTTGTGTATGATATTTATCTTCAATCGTTTTATTATCAATAGTATTAGAAATCCATTCCCAATGCTGACTATCCACATCAACTGCTTTTCTTACTACAGTCTTTAAGTTCAACCCTGTATTTAATGAGTCTGCAGGCTCAACATTTACGGTAAAAAGATCCCCTTGATAATAAGCAATAGGTGTTGAGAATAAGTTCAAATTAGATTTATCAACTGGAATTACTGGCAATGTAGTTACATTCACAAGAGCAAAAACCTGTTGAATTGGAACAAAAAAACATATGCCTGTAAGTATTAAAAATCGAATATAGATATACATTATTTTCTCCCTATTATGTCAAATCACAAAGCTAATTATTGGTTCCTGGTTTTATTGTAGAAAACTCTAAACCCATTAAGGAATACTCAAACTTACCCTTTTCAATCATTTTTTCATGCAAAATAATTTCTTCTTTATTAAACCTATTCCTAATTACTTTTGCAGGAACACCACCAGCTATAGAGTATTCAGGAATATCTTTTGTAACTACTGATCCAGCAGCTATGATAGATCCGCGCCCAATTGTAACTCCTGACAATACAATTGCCCCAAACCCTACCCAAACATCAGTACCAATTTCAACTTTTGTTCTTACTTGACTTTCCTGGCTAGAATTACCAATCCAAGGTGCAAATCTAACAGGTATTCCCAAGCATCTATAATCATGATCATTCCGACCAATCAATGCCACTCTATTTGCTAGCAAAGTATTATCTTCAATAATTGTATCGCATTCAATATGGGTATCTTTTCCAATATATACATTTTTTCCAATTTGTATTTTATTCGGAGCCCATAATCTAACATTTGCTCCTAAATGAAGATTTTCACCAAATTCAAGGTACTTCCTCTTCCTTACAGTAACTAAAAAAACTCGAACCTTTCTCAAAATTGAAAATATATACTTTTTTAACATACTAGCCCAATGCCTTTTTTATTCCCTCAAAGAAATTATCAACCATATTTTCTAAAGTATATAACTCACCACTCTTTAAAGCATTTGTTGCCACGTATTTATAAAACACATGATCACTTAGTAACTTCAAAACTGCCTGAGAATATGCACCAATAGTATCTGCAGTCAACACCCCATTAACCCCGTTATCCAAATATGCAATTTCTGGACTATGCCGGGCATTTCCAGTAGAAACCAAAGGTATTCCAATACTAAATGAGTCTAAAATATGTAACCCTAATAACCCTGGGTTAAGCATGATGTCTGATATTTTATAAAAGAGAGCTTTTTTATACCCTTTTTGAATCCCAACCAAATGTAACCATGGGTTATTAATTGAATACTTTTCAAGCATTTCCAATTCTGGCCCTGCACCTAAAATAACCACATGAAAATCTATTTTCTGCCTCACTAGCTCTGCGGAAGACAATAACAAGTCCAGCTTTTTATCTTTATAAAGCGACCCACAAAATATGCCAACCTTTGTCTCTTTGGACATATTCAATTCAGACCTTAATTGATCAACCTCATTATCCTTTATAGATAAATATTGTTTTTTAAAACCACTGGTATCAATTGCATTATTTAAACATGTAATTTGTTGAGCCGGAAATGCCGAGTCGACAAGTAAATCTGAAGTGGTTTTTGTATATGCAAACCACCAATCAACTTTATTTAAAAAATATTTTTTTAACCTTTCTCGCAAACCATTCGGTGATCGACTCTGGAAATTAACTCCATGTCCCCAATAAGCTAATTTTCCAGGTAAAAAACCCCTAAAAATTAAAATAGGATAATTTGAAATTATCCTATTTTCCTGCATCAAAACAATCAAGTCTGACTTTAATAATTCTTTAGGCAAAGGTTGCCATAACAAATCTCTATTCGCAACACACCAAAAAGAGTTTTTCACCCTATCAGCCCAATCTATAAAACCTTCATCCTTTCTTACTCTTTCTCTTGGCGAGGCTTCTCCATGTACTAAATGTAAGTCAATATTATTCTCATCACATTTTATTTTAAGCTTTTGAAAAAAGACTTCTCTATAATGCAACAGCCTATGTTGCAATATTACAACCTGCTTTTTCACTACATTCTCACAATCAATTTAAATTCCATATTTATACATTTCTATCTTTTACATTCTCATAATTAAAGTAAATAAACATAAATACTACCCATAACATATGACTTCCTCTAACTAACGATGCTTCGCTAATATTATGTATTAAAATAGCAACAACAATTGAAAGAAAAATAACGGCTGTACGATACCCTTCCTTTTTTATCAAAAACAATTTCTTAAGTAATGTAAAAATCATAAGAAGCACTATACCTAACCCAACCACACCACCCCTTACTAGTATGTCTAAATATCCATTATGAAACTGCCCTAAACGCCCCCCAGTGTACTTAATTACCGACAGTGTTGAGTCAAAGCCCCACCCATGAACAAACTTAACTTGAAATAATTTCCAAGCATGCTCCCATACAATAGTCCTTCCACTGAAGGTTGCATTTCGTCCTAAAGCATTCATCACACCATCAAGCCCTAATAACTCGGGGGCCATGATAACTATACTGGTGAAAACTATTGCGCCTAAGCCCCCCCACAAACCAATAACAATTAAGCGTTTAAAAACCGAAGATGATTCCAAAGAAATAAGCAAATGCATAAACAAAAAAACAAAGAAACTGACGATATACGAAGTTTTACTACCACTTCCTATCAATACTATTATTGATAGGATAAGGATTAATAGAGTGACCCATAATTCCCCTACCTTTTTATATATTCGTGCCAATGCCGCCCAAATTGATACTATTGTGATAACACCTAATGAATTAGCATTACCAGAAATACCTTGCCACCGCCCATCTTGGTTTATACCAATAGAAGGAACCGCTATTACAAAAACGAAAGACAGTAATACACAAACGAAAAAAAACACTGAAAAAGTAGGAAATATTTTTTCAGTGTTTTCTAAGAAATAGACTCTTGCAGACATAACAATCAACATCAAGCCAACTAAATGCCCCCAATTAATAAACACCTTTACAGGAAAGCCAGACCAATTCATCGAAGATATAAAAAATAGCAAAAATAGCAAAAATAATTTTCGAGTTCGTAATAACTTTATATTTTCCTTAAAATTAATAATAAAAAATACAAGTGAAACAATATAAGCAAAGCCTCTAATAATTAATTGACTACTATCCTCCTGCGCAGAAAGATCTGTAATTACTTGTTTAGGAGAAAAGGCTGAAGTATTAATTGACTGATTTACAATCAAAATAAACAAGGGAAGCAAATATAACTTAGTTCTATGTACTTTATTTTTTTTTGAATCAATATAATTATTTGACATAATTAATCTTTTTATCCCCCAACAAAGCTCGTTGATAACAATCTAACATTAAATCAACTTTTGATTGCCAAGAGAGCTCCAAAGCTCGCTGTTTAGCACCGCTTTTTAACTTTGCCAATTTTTCTGGATTATCTGCCAAATATTGAATCGCTTGGGCAAAGCCCTCTATACTCCTCGCAGGTGAATACGGTTCGATTTTTATACCACTGGTTTCATCAATACATGCACCAAAACCACACATATCATGACAAATCACTGGCAAACCCATTTGAATTGCTTCAGTCACAACAGTTGATGTGGCATCTTGAACACTAGTACATAAGAACACATCACTATTCCCCATAATTTGCAACACCTTTTGGTGCTCCACATTACCATGCCAGTTACATAAATGATTTATTTCTAATTTCTTTGCTAATTTCCTCCACTCCTTATCACAGGGGCCTGATCCTATAATATGCAACTCTAAATTGACATATTCTGAAGCTTTTTTAATTGCATAAAGCCCAAGATTCAACCCTTTTCTCGCTAAAAACAAACCACACCATACAATACGTATACGCCCATCAACACTTTTATTTTGTGTAATTTGTATAGTATTAATAATACTAGGGTCAGTCCCTAATTCATTGACTAATATAGAATCCAGTTTCTGGTGTTTTTTAATCCCTATCTGATCATCATGAGTAGCAACCAATAAAACTTTTGCTGCCTTTGCTGCTTTTTTCACTCGAGGCATCGAACGCATTTGCAGCGCATTAATGATATTTCTCAAACCATAATGAATTGCGCCTTTATACCCTAGCGAGGGTAAGTAAGCCCAAGGCATTTGTGCATGACCACCAACAGGACCCCATACAAAAGGAATAGGTAACTGCCAAAGAAAACCTGGTTCTCTATACCCAATCATATTCAATTGATGCACTAGATCAAAATGTATAGTGTTATGTAGTTCCTGAGCTTTTTGAAAAGCTAGCTTTTGCCACTTTCGATAACTCCAATAATACAAATGAGACCAAATATTCTCTCCATACCTTTCCCTAGGAATCCCAACCACATGCAAATGGCCTTGCAACTCAGGGTGTGCATCAATATATGCGTTAATCACAGGCGCATATCGGTTATCTTCTGTTAACAACCAGATATCATGATACTGAGCCAATCGACTAACCCAGTTCCACCCCATACCTGGCTCAGAACCTGCATCAGGTAAACAGGCATAAGCCGAAACCAATATTCTTTTCCTTACAAGCTGTTCCATCACTTATTCACATTTTATTTGATTATTTAATTGGCAACCAAGTGGTCCCATACATATAAACCCTTCTGAGCCATGCTCTCAGCGGAATCAATTGACTTTTGACAGGTCCTGGAGCAAAGAAGCCACGTTTTTTAAAATCAATTTCAATATGATGCTGCTCAAACAAATCAACAACGGCCTCAGCCAACCATTTGCCTTTAATAATGCCAGTTGCGACATAAGGCACTATAAATTTGTCTTTTGCATTAAATTCATCTAAATTTTGACATAAAAACTTATCATTTTTTCTATGCGCACGTTGACTACCCATCCGCTCAAACTGCCAGCCTGTTTCACCAGAAACTAAGTATTCTAATAAAGAATTTTTATTCCATAATGCTGCCTGCATACTAATCCGGTAATTAGCATTTTTCTTAATTTCAGACAATAAAGGATGCGTATCGCTGTTCTTATTAACACCTTTGCGGTCAAAGTACATCAAACTAATATGAGCGATATTATCTTTTTGCATTAATTGCACAAACTCATCAATCAACCCTTGATCTACATAATCATTAATAAAATAATCATCTTGCAAATAAAGTATGTAATCTGAATCTATTGCTTGCAGACAACGAATCAAACAATCACTCCAAGGTATTCTATCTTCTTTATTCCAACCCTTTCCAACCTGAGAGACCTCAATTGCTAACCCTGGATGCTGATATTCTTTGGTTTCAGTATTCAAAACAATAGGGTAAGGACAGCCTTTCCAATAAAAATTAAATAACGTAAAAAAAGGGTGCCAACAATCTTCAAAGCTATCCGTACTATTTACAACAACTGTAATTTTAATTTCCATTTATAAGCTCCTAATTTATTTATATTCCTGATAATGAAATGATGTAAATCCAGTCAAATGACCAAGACATGTATAGACTTTTTGCATTGCAAGCCCCCACTTATGCTTACCTTGGCATGCTGCAACGGGAAGATATAGACATGCAACTATTAAAAACAAAAAACGCTTAATTATCCAAAAGAACTTTTTATGAAAGGACATATTGCGACAAAATACACGAGGAAACATTTGCCCCCCTCTATATGCTCTCCTTGTTAGCCATTTCAAAGTCATTCTATTTGGTAAAACTGCCTCGGATACAATAGCTGAATCACACCAGATCATTTTGGCTCCATTTTGCCCCATCCTCCAAAAAAACTCAGTATCGCCACCGCCTGTTAAACCAAATGAGGGATCAAAATATTCTTTCATAGTTTTTAAACACTGTACTTTCACCAACGTATTATTTGTTGCACCATGAGGTCTATCTGTACCCGTTTTATATCGAATTCTGTCAAAAAACTGACCTTTTTTAATCCAGTCCGGAGTTTGCTCTGGATAATCAGATAACACTGGGCCAAAGACTACATCTGCATCATATTGCTTTGCAGTATTAAAATGCTGTTTTATCCAGTTTGGTTCTGCATATTCATCATCATCAATAAAAATCAAATAATCACCAGTAACATAACTAACGGCTTTATTCCTTACCATGGATATATTCTGTTGTGGCTCAATATCATAAATTATGTTTACTGGAGTGCTCTCAATTAACTTATCTATAACGTGTTTTGCTGAACCACTTTTATCGTTATCAACAACTATTATCTGGAACGATAGCGAATCATCTATTTGTTGCTCAAAGAGACTAATAAGTAATTGTTCTAATAATGCGGGCCTTTTATAAGTTGCTATACATATATCAATTTTCACTTGCTTTCCTAACATTATTAATTTTTCTCCATAAAATCATTGCTAGTATTATTTCAGCTACTGCCATTGAAACAATCACACCATAAATACTATAGTACTTTACTACCCATATACTTACAGAAAACCATAATATTGCTGTAAAACTATTCACCTTTGTTATAATTTTAAATTTACGAAAAACTTGTAACAGTTGACTAGGCGTAGAGCGAATTGCCTGACTAAGATAATATCCAGCCCACAATATTACTAATAACTCTAATGACTGATATTCAGCTGTCATAAAGAATTTTACCAACCAATCAAGCATTAAAACTAAAAGACTAGTATAGACAATCACTATTGAAAGCAAGAATATCAATACTTTTTTCGACAAGGTGACCGCTTTATTTCGACTACCTTCATTATATAGTTCAGCAATTTTTGGCATAAAAACCCGATTAAAACTGGTACTTAAAATCCCTATAGGTGACAAAAACAACCTTGCTGCATTTGCTTCTGCAACAATTGAAACACCTTTAAGTGAAGCAATAAGATAAACCCACCCTTGATTCTGAACAGCAGTCACAAACACGCCTCCACATGCCCACAGACCATTTTTAAATGATTCAACTATGCTTTTTTTTAACTCAATAAAGGCTTTAATTAAAGGGAATTTTATAAAAAGAATAACTGAACTAATTGCGATAATAAACCCGCTGATTGCATAGCTAATAAAAACCATAAAATGCAAATCATTACCAATATTCTTATAAAATATAACAAAATATAAACTGAAACTTAAACTTAATAATAAAAATAGACTTACGACCAGCGCATTTATTGCCCTTTGCTTTAAATAATAATATCGCCTAATAAACTCCATAAGAATATAACTAGGAACCGACAAAGATAAAACAATTAACAACTTTTTATAGTTAATTAGAAAAGTTAAAGAACTAGCAATGTAAAATATGCTACTAACAAAAAGACAAAAAATAGACAGGGCTATAAACATACTTCCACAATAAGTCTCTCGGTCAACAACATCCTTACTATGCATATTAACTGTCATTTGAGTCATTACAAATGCATTGGCAAACCCTACCATCAACTGAATTAAAGAAAATCCGACCCCATACACCCCGTATTCATTCTTACTCGCATAACGAATTAACAAGACACCAATTAATAAGTTAATTACACTTTGTATTCCTTGGTCAAGAACTCCCCATACAGCATGTTTTGTCATTTTTATTTATTTTATTAAAATTTTATCCAATAAAGAACATCCTTTTATATTATTTATTGACGACTTACAATGGATAGATTCAGCATCTCTTGGTTTATTAAAACTTATTTTACTTGATGATGAAGTCAATCATTTATTAATCATTGGTGCTTACAGAGACAATGAAGTTGATTCTACTCATCCTTTTATCATGACAGTTAATGAACTCAAAAAAGCAAACGTTTCTGTAAACACCATTGAATTAAATAACTTGAAATCCAAAGATGTTACCCATCTATTACAAGATACTTTAAAAAATCATTCTAAACAAATACAATCGCTGACTGATTTAATCTATAACAAAACACAAGGAAATCCGTTTTTTACGCGTCAGTTTATTAAAACATTATATGATGATAACTTAATCACTTTTGATTTTGATACACATAAATGGATTTGGGATTTAGAAAAAATACAATCAAAAAACATTACAGATAATGTGGTAGAATTAATGACCAATAAAATTGATAAGTTACCTCAAGCAACTTCAGATATATTACAACTGGCTTCTTGTATTGGGAATAAGTTTAATTTATCTATTCTATCAATAATATATGAGCAAAATAAGGAATCAACCTTGTCTATACTTTGGAAAGCTATAGAAGAAGGACTTATTTTGCCTTTTGAAGATAAATATAAACAACACGAAATTAATGAAAAATCTTATTTCAGGTTTTTACATGACAGAGTACAACAAGCAGCATATTCTTTAATAAATGAAAGTTCAAAAAAGCAAACTCACTTAAAAATAGGTCGTCTCTTATTAACAAATATCTCCAAAGAAGAATTAAAT
>ENA-ORXI01002772-ORXI01002772.1-sediment-metagenome-genome-assembly--contig:-NODE-2772-length-12317-cov-3.471487_pt1 | contig 12317 bp, 10 predicted proteins | sample MGYA00237861_ERZ511468 | MGnify/ENA primary metagenome ERZ511468 (study PRJEB26299, sample SAMN06266213) | sediment metagenome | isolation source: Hudson Canyon methane seep mesocosm | place... | reverse complement strand
TCTAACATTCTCTCGCTACCAATAGCATAACCAAATAGTGGCTTTGTACATAATCGAGCTGCAGCAGATACTGCATGTAAATGACGCTCTCGAACATCCAAGTCGCAGGGTTCAACAGGATATCCCCCTAAGGCATGAACGGTGTTCAAAATCTCTCCAAGCTTGATTAAGTTTGAATAGTCTTCGAAGTTACCTAAAATTCGCCCCCTATCAAGATCAGATACATTTGGAGCACTTGAGACCATCGTATTGATAACGAATTGACCACCAACATGAACATGTCTTTCCTTGTATCGGCCATGAAGTGTAAATTCACTAGGAGTCGTGGAAATTTTTTCCATCACAAAGTCTGGATCAAACCTAACACGCCTTCCATCACTGCCAATCATTGCGCCTTCTCTTTTGAGAATTTCAACAGCACGAGGAGATTGGATGTCCATTCCAGTGTCACATAATACTTTTAATGATGCCTGGTGAATTGCCTCAATCTCATCCTCTGAAAAAATTGACATCGGCTGGAAAGGGTTATTTTGTTGTCCATAAGAGGCCTGTTGAAAGTTAGTAACTTCTCTAACGTTTTTACTTCGACCTCTTCTCACTGGTTCAAACCTCAGGTGTTTAGAGTTGTGATGTTAATTCAAAAAACAGCTAAACTCAAGTGAAAAAATTTGTCATTAAATATTGAAAAAATTTAGTTTCTTGGTTTGAGCTTAATCCTTTCTAAATACTACAATAATTACTTTGTCATTGCCATGATCTTTATCTGGATTATTACCATAAACATCTACTTCATGAAAACTGGGCTTGGTTATACTTTTTTTAATCTCTAAAAGTTTTTTATCAAATCCAGCTTTTTTATATAACTTATAATGAATTGTTAAAACAAAAAGACCGCCACTTCGTGTGACTCTTAATAATTCATCAAATACATCTGGCCCGACATGTCCATGGGTAAAAGTTCCTGCACTTACAATTGCACCATAATGATTATCATTTATCAATAATCTTTTGGTAAGATCTGCCTCAATTATTTTTGAATAGCAATTTTTTAATCTAGCAATATTTAGCATTTCAGGAGAAATATCAATAGCATCCAGTTCTCTTGAATTTACATTTAAACACTCTCCAATGAGACCTGTTCCTGCACCAACATCTAGAATTGGAGTGTCTTTATTATTGGAATATTTATCAAAATATTTAGCTATTTCTAAAGGAGAGCGGTAGTCATTTTGTTTAGCAAAATCACTATCGTATGTAGAAGCCCAACTTCTATATAGATTTATAGAATCTTCAGGAGTCTTTATTGAATATGCATCTTTTAAACCTTTTTTTTCTGACATGTAATTCTTATAATTTCAATATCAATCTAAACCTAGTATAAATCTAGTGAGATAAAAAGTCCAAATTTCGTTTGATGTGTGAGGGAGGTTATATTAATATATAGCCAAGAGCAATGAGCCTCCCCCACTAGGTATCAAAGTCTGAATAAATATGCGAGGGAGGGTAGACAATTTAGTGTGAGCTCAGGGTTCGTTTAACCGCATCTTTCCAACCCGAAAGCTTTTTTTGTCTAACATCATCAGACATTTCGGAAATAAAACGTTTATCTGAGATCCAAGATTTTGCAAAATCTTGAGGTGATGGATAGAAGCCAACCTGCATTCCTGCTAAATATGCTGCCCCTAAGGCTGTTGTTTCTAGATTTGTTGGACGATCGACTGGTACATTTAATATATTTGAAAGCATTTGCATTGTCCAGTCTGATGCAGCCATCCCCCCATCAACTCTAATAATATTAGTCTTATTACTTTGCCAATCCTTTTCTATCGCGACTAACAAGTCAGAGGTTTGATAACAGACTGACTCTAGAGCTGCTTTAGTAATTTCAGCGGCGCCAGTATTTCTTGTTAACCCGTATAATGCACCACGACAATCTGGATCCCAATAAGGCGCACCAAGGCCAACAAATGCTGGCACCAGATAGACATCCTGATTTGGATCCGCTTGCAGTGCAAGCTTTTCAGATTGATCTGCAGTTTTAATGAATTTCAAATTATCTCGAAGCCACTGCACAGCAGCGCCTGCGACAAAAATCGAACCTTCAAGGGCATAGCAAGGCTTGTTGTCGAGTTGAAAGGCTATAGTAGTTAATAATTTGTTGCTTGATGTTACAGCTATTTCACCAGTATTAATCAAGGCAAAACAGCCAGTACCATAGGTTGATTTAACCATTCCCGGCTCAAAGCAGGCTTGACCCACAAGAGCAGAATGTTGATCCCCAATCAAACTCGATATTGGTAACTGAGCGCCAAATATTTTTTTATCTGTATAGCCAAATTCTGCGGCACTATCACAGACCGTTGGCAGCATTGATTTCGGTATGTTAAATAGACTCAGAAGATCCTCATCCCAGCATCCCTCATGGATATTGTACAAAAGCGTTCTGGAGGCGTTAGTGGCGTCAGTTGAATGAACCTTTTTGCCACTAAGGCGCCACAATAAAAAGCTATCAATTGTGCCAAACGCAAGCATTCCATCGTTGGCTTTTTTACGTGCATCGGGTACATTGTCGAGAATCCAGGCAATTTTGGTGGCACAAAAATACGGGTCAAGCAAAAGTCCTGTTTTTTTTGTAACAACTGACTCGTGACCAAGTTCGCGAAGGTTTTGACATTCTTCGGAAGTTCTCCGATCCTGCCAAACAATCGCATTATAGACCGGTTTTCCGGTTTCTTTATCCCAAACAACGGTCGTTTCACGCTGATTGGTGATGCCTATTGATGCAATTTGAGTGGGCTCTATATTCGCCTTCGAAATAGCTTCATTGCAACTTTCAAGAGTTGATTGCCAGATCTCTTCAGGGTCATGCTCAACCCATCCAGAGTTGGGGAAAAATTGAGTAAACTCCTTCTGTCCTATTGATACAATCTGATAGTTTGAGTCAAATAAAACCCCGCGAGAAGAGGTGGTGCCTTGATCTATCGACAAGATATATTTTTTTGATTTAGTCATTTTGCCAAATTATGATTTATTGATATATATTGCTATATTTTGAGTCTATCCTTCCTTTTTTTCTGCATATAATTGTGCAGACTTTCAATCTTATCATAATCTAAAAAAAGATATAGCTTGGTTCTTCTTTCAAGCACATCTTCAGGATAAAGTGCGAATTCTTCTTGCATCAGATAGTCAACCTCAACTTGATATAAATCCCTGCCAAAATGCAGGCCTAGGTCGTCAATACTGGAAACATTTTTCAGGATGTATTCCACTCTGGTGCCATACAAGTTAAATAAGCGTTGAATGTAGTCGACATCTAAATAGTCATATTTTTTTGCAAGGCCATCAACTATTTTTGTTTTTTCAGTTAATGAAAAATCTCCACCTGGTAAGTGAACATCACGCGTCCAAGGATATTTTTTTTCGCCCAAAATTGATCCAACTTTGTTTACCACCTCCTCAGACAATTGCCTGAATGTTGTCAACTTGCCACCAAATATATTAATCAAAGCACTTTTATTGTCTTGACTATCTATTTTTATAGTGTAATCGCGTGAGGCCTTTTGAGCTTTTATTGAGCCATCATGATAAAGGGCGCGAACACCACTCCAGTGATTGCAAACATCGCTGCTTGATATGTCCCTCCTGAAGTATTGATTTGCAGATTTGCATATGTAGTTAATCTCGTCTTCAGAAGCTGAAAAATTATCAAGGTTATCCTTAAAGTCAACATCTGTAGTACCAATAAATGTAAATTCTTTTTCCCATGGCACAGCAAAAAAGATCCTGCCGTCACTATTTTGAAAAACATATGAGTAACTATGATTGAATAACTTTTTGACAACAATGTGACTTCCTTTAACTTGCCTTATATTGTCAACCTTAGTTTGTTTGGAATAATTCTTTAAAAAATTATCTATCCACGGGCCCGTAGCGTTTACTACAACTTTTGCCTGAACATATTTTGTTTCATTGCTAATTGTGTTCAAGACCTCAATATTCCAGACGCCTTTTTTTTGCTCCATATTTTTTACAATTGTTCTGGTATTAATATTGCCACCCAATCTCTTGGCATCAGTGGCATTCAAAACTGTAAGTCTTGCATCGTCAGTTATACAGTCAGAATACTCAAAACCTTTTTTAAAAGCGTCTTTCAAAGTTGATTTTGATTCGTGAAAAGGAAGCCTTATATAGGAAGAGCGCTTGATATACTTGGAAGAGTATAGATTGTCGTATAGCAACATACCCAGTTTAAGTAACCATACTGGTCGAAGCTTATTGTGATGTGGCAGAATAAAGCGCATCTCTTTTATAAGATGCGGAGCAATTTTTATCAATATATCTCGCTCTCTTAAGGATTCTCTCACAAGAGAGAATTCAAAGTTTTCTAAATAACGAAGTCCACCATGTATCAATTTAGAGGAGGCTGATGATGTACCACTAGCGATATCGCTTTTTTCCGCAAGATAAACACTATAACCACGGCCTGCAGCATCTCTTGCTACGCCACAGCCATTGACTCCACCACCAATAACAAAAACATCATATAGATTGTTCATTTATAACCTAAGTATCGGAATGTCTAACAACAACAATCTCAATGTTATTCGTATTACATATGTTTATTATTTCTGGGGATGGTTGATTATTTGTGACCAGTATATCGATTTCAGAAATATTGCCAATTAACATTGGCGCTGAACGCTCAAACTTAATACTATCTGCAACTAGTATCAATTTTCGGCAGTGTTTAAATATAGCTTTTGAAACTATAACTTCTTCAGAATCATAGTCCATCAATGAGCCATCATTATCTATAGCTGAGACACCTATAACTGCATAATCTACTATGAATTCCTTAATAAAATCAGCTGTATTTTTTCCAATAACAGCTGAGTCAGATTTTCGAACCTTGCCTCCCGCCAACCAAACTTCAGCGTCATTAGATTTAGAAAAGATTTGAACGATATTAATATTATTTGTAACTACTTTAAGTCCTTTGTGAGAAAGGAGTGATTGTGCCACTTGCTCTGTTGTTGTTCCAATATTTATAATAATAGAAGAATTATCTGGAATAATTGCAGCAACGGCATCTGCAATTTCCTTTTTTTCATCACTGGCTATAGATTTTCTAGATGTGTAAGCAAAATTGTGCGCCCCTGAAGAGTAAAAAGCCCCACCATGAGTGCGCTCTAAAAGTTTTTGATCACACAATTGATTTATATCACGTCGTATTGTTTGTTGAGCGACTGCAAATGTTTCAGCTAAATTTTCAACGCCTACATAACCTTCTTGTTCTGCCAAAGAAAGTATGTCATGTTGGCGCTTGTTCAATTTTTCCATATATTAAAGCAAGATATATTAAAGTAAGAATAAAGCTAATTATAGTATAAGTTTATTCCATTTTGTTTTATTTTGTTCTATTTTATTCTATTTTGTTCTATTTTGTTCAAATTAGTTGACAAACAAACATAATTTGTATATATTTGATCCGAGTTTGATAATATATGAATAATTTCGAACTTTTTAAATCCCACTAACTGTTAGTGGGATTAACTATAAATATGGAGAACAATATGAAACATAAACTAATTGCTGCAACTTGTGTTGCGGTTCTTTCTAGTACAGGCTCTGCCTATGCTGGAACAAGTGATGCTGATTATTGGATTAATAGTGAATTTCAACCATCAACACTTTCAAAAAGTGAACAGATGAGTGAAATGGAGTGGTTTATTGAAGCTTCAAAGCCTTATCAAGGCATGGAGATCAATGTTTTATCAGAAACTATTCCAACTCACGTATATGAATCCAAGACACTTACTAAGGCCTTTGAAGAAATCACTGGTATCAAAGTTAATCATCAGCTTTTAGGCGAGGGAGAAGTTGTACAAGCGGTACAAACTCAAATGCAAACCAATAGGAATTTGTATGACGCTTACATCAATGACTCTGATTTAATTGGTACCCATTCACGTCTTCAGTTAGCAGTAAATCTAACTGATTTTATGGCTGGCGAAGGTAAAGATGTAACATCACCTACGCTGGATATTGAAGACTTTATGGGGATTAGTTTTACAACTGGCCCTGATGGTAAGATATATCAGTTACCCGATCAGCAGTTTGTTAACCTCTATTGGTTCCGTGCAGACTGGTTTGATAGGGCTGATTTACAGAATCAGTTTAAAGGTATATACGGTTATGATTTAGGTGTTCCGGTTAACTGGTCCGCCTATGAGGATATTGCTGAGTTCTTCTCAGTACATGTTAAAGAAATTGATGGCCAACGTATCTATGGTCACATGGACTATGGTAAACGTGCACCAGACCTTGGTTGGCGTATGACAGACGCTTGGCTATCTATGGCAGGTGCTGGCTCTAAAGGTACACCTAATGGTCGTCCGATTGATGAATGGGGTATCCGCATGGAAGAAGACTCTTGTAATCCTGTAGGCGCTTCAGTTACTCGAGGTGGAGGTACTAATGGTCCTGCCGCGGTTTATTCTATCCGTAAATGGGATGAGTGGCTACGTAAATATGCACCTCCTGGTGCAGCAGACTACGACTTCTATCAATCCTTACCTGCTTTATCTCAGGGTAATGTTGCTCAACAGATATTCTGGTACAGCGCATTTACAGCTGATATGGTAGCTTCAAAAGAGTCTGGTAATAATACTGTAGATGATAACGGTACACCATTATGGCGTATGGCTCCATCACCTGCTGGCCCATATTGGGAAGAGGGTCAAAAGTTAGGCTATCAAGATGTTGGATCTTGGACTTTGTTCAAGTCTACTCCACTTGATAGACGCCAAGCTGCCTGGTTATATGCGCAGTTTGTGACATCTAAAACTGTATCATTGAAGAAAACACACGTAGGTTTAACGCCATTCCGTGATAGTGATATTCGTCACGAATCATTTACTGAGCGTGCGCCAAAACTAGGAGGTTTAGTTGAATTCTATCGTTCACCTGATAGAGTTCGCTGGTCACCAACTGGTGTTAATGTGCCAGATTATCCTAAACTTGCGCAACTTTGGTGGCAGAATATCGGTGATGTAAACTCCGGTACGTTCACTCCACAGGAAGCAATGGATCGTTTAGCTGCTGAAATGGATTTAACGATGTCAAGAATGCAACGTGCAGATGAAGCTAATGGCACTTATGGTGGCTGTGGCCCTCGTCTTAACGATGAGAAAGATGCTTCTGAATGGCTTGGAAAGGGTGGGGCAAAACTCAAACTTAGTAACGAAAAGCCTCAAGGTGTAACAATCAATTATGATGTGCTTGTAGAGCGCTGGAATCAATAATGTTTGTTAAAGAAAGATAATTCTTTCTCTTACACCCGGGGATTACTCCTCGGGTGTATTTTTTTCGGGGGGAGAGCTCTCCGAGTTTTTTAAAAAAGTTAAAACTTAAAGTTTTTCAGAGAGTGTTTTAAGTTCATAATTAATGTTATATTTATTTGGAAATAAAATTTGCCATGGAACTAGAATTAAAAGAGGTTGTAAAAACAGTTCGCGGTAAAACCCATATCTATCCTACCAGCCTAACATTTAAATCAGGCGATTTTAATATACTGCTGGGAACCACTGGATCTGGAAAAACCACATTAATGCAAATAATGGCTGGCCTTGAAAGTATAGACAGTGGATCTATATATTTTGATGGTAAAGATGTGACAAAGGTATCCGTTCAAAAGCGAAATATTTCGATGGTTTATCAGTCGTTTATTAATTATCCAAACTTTTCAGTTTTTGATAATATTGCTTCACCACTTTACGTTGCTAAATTTTCTGAAGTCGAAATAAAAAAGCGTGTTGGCGATATTGCTGAATTGTTAAAACTTTCACCACTATTGGATCGTAATCCTTCAGAATTATCCGGAGGTCAACAACAACGTACCGCAATGGCTAGAGCACTGGTGAAAGATTCTAGTTTGGTTTTATTAGACGAACCTCTTGCCAATCTTGATTATAAATTACGTGAGGAACTTAGGGACGAGCTGCCTCAATTATTAGCAAAAAGAAATTCTATAGTGGTCTATTCAACTACAGAACCTCTTGAAGCATTACTATTTGGTGGCAATACTGCGACTCTACATGAAGGTAAAGTTGTTCAATTTGGCCCTACAAACGAAGTATATCAATATCCCAATAATCTTATTAGTGCACAGGTTTTCTCTGAACCAATAATGAACCAAGTTAAAGTCATAAAAAAAGGAAACGAATTATTTATGCAGTCAGGAGTTAAGTGGCAGCTAAAAGGAAAAACCGCTAATTTACAAGATGGGGAGTACGCTTTTGGAATTCGCCCTCATCACTTCAAAATTAGAGCCAAAAATGATGGATTCATCAGAATTTCAGGAACGGTTGATATCTCTGAAATAAGTGGTTCTGATAGTGTTATACATTTTAAGAACGATGATGGTTTTTGGATTGTCCATTTATCTGGTATTCATTCGCATAGTTTTGGAAATAGCATTGAATTGTATATGGATACGACAAAAGGAATTTTGTTTGATGATAATGGAAACGCTATCTTAAATTAATGAAAAGGTTGGTTAATAATGGCTAATATAAAGTTAGAAGGTTTGCGCCACAGTTATGTTGATAATCCAAAAAACGATGAGGATTGGGCATTAAAACAAATAGATTTGGAGTGGGAAGATGGTGGAGCTTATGCTTTATTAGGCCCATCTGGTTGTGGCAAAACTACTCTATTAAATATTATTTCTGGTCTTCTTCAGCCCAGCCATGGCAGTATTAAGTTTGATGACTCAGAAGTCAATCAAATATCGACTGACAAACGCGATATTGCACAAATTTTTCAGTTTCCTGTAGTGTACGACACGATGTCAGTGTACGATAATCTTGCATTTCCATTACGAAACTTAGGGTGGGACGAGGCGAAAGTAAGTGAAAGGGTCACAGAAATTGCTCAGTTAGTTGAACTGACGTCAATGTTGACATCTCGAGCGTCTGGTTTAACTGCAGGTGATAAACAAAAAATCTCTTTAGGTCGCGGTCTGGTGCGCACTAAAGTAAATGCAATTTTATTTGATGAACCTTTAACCGTCATCGATCCTCACTTAAAATGGCAATTGCGCTCCAAACTGAAAAAACTACACCAGCTACTCAACAGAACCATGATTTACGTCACCCATGACCAAATTGAAGCCCTAACTTTTGCTGATAAGGTTGTTGTCATGAATTTTGGTGAAGTATTACAAATTGGTACACCTGTTGAATTATTTGAAAAACCAAAACATACCTTTGTTGGGCATTTTATCGGTTCCCCAGGAATGAACATTTTGCCATGTAAGCTTGATGGCGATAATGCTAACCTTGGAAAACACATTATTGAAACTGCAAGTCAGATTACACAAAATCATAAAGGCAGAAATTTAGAGATCGGCATTCGACCTGAATTTATTAAATTTTCTGATGATGGACTGCCAGTTAGTATCGTAAAGGTTAGCAATGTGGGACATGCTCAAATCGTTGAAACCAGTTTCGAAGACCACAAAATAAAATTAATTGTTGATGAAGATGTCGTATTGCCGTCAAACAATGCTCACCTTAGCTTTAACAAGGAAAAAACATATCTTTATGCCGACGGTTGGTTGGTTTGATGGTAAGAAATTAGAGAGAATTTACTTATGAATAAAACTACTAATCAAAAAGCATGGATTTTCTTAGCACCAGTATTGATATTGGTTGCTTTTAATGCATTTATTCCACTTATGACTGTAATTAATTACTCAGTTCAAGAAACCTTTGGAAACAACTATTTTTTCTGGGAAGGTTTAACCTGGTTTGAAAATATCTTACATTCTGAACGTTTTCACAACTCTTTGATACGTCAATTAACATTCACATTTACAATATTATTGATTGAAATCCCATTGGGAGTTGCTATTGCGTTGGCAATGCCTACTAAAAAAGGCATTTGGTTGTCTATTTGCCTTGTTACAATGTCTCTGCCATTACTTATTCCATGGAATGTTGTCGGTTCAATGTGGAATATTTTCTCCCTACCAGAAATTGGTTTACTGGGTAAGTTGCTAAATAGTTTAGGTTTTGATTACAACTATACTCGGCAAATTGGTGACGCATGGTTCACTCTCATTTTGATGGATGTTTGGCATTGGACATCATTAGTTGTATTGCTTTCCTATGCGGGTTTAGTGGCAATTCCAGATGCTTATTATCAGGCTGCAAAAATTGACGGTGCTTCAGCTTGGTCAGTATTTCGATATATCCAGTTACCAAAAATGAAACGAGTGCTAACTATTGCCATATTGTTGAGGTTTATGGATAGCTTTAATATTTACACTGAACCCTTTGTTTTAACTGGAGGTGGACCAGGCAACTCTACTACTTTATTATCTATTGACCTTGTCAAGTTAGCACTCGGACAATTTGACCTTGGGCCAGCTGCAGCAATGTCCTTAATATATTTTTTAATAATCCTACTAGCTAGTTGGATTTTTTATACTTTAATGATGCGTAATGAGGAAGAATGATGAAAACGACTAAGTGGCTCGTACCAACAATTTATATATTATTTTTACTATTACCAATTTATTGGCTAGTTAGTATGTCTTTTAAGTCCACCAATGAGATACTAGGTTCTTTTACTCTATGGCCTCAAAACTTTACACTTGAGAATTACATAACCATTTTTACTGACTCAACTTGGTATATGGGTTATTTCAATTCATTGTCGTATGTTTCTATTAATACCATTCTCTCAGTTGCTGTTGCATTACCAGCGGCCTACGCATTTTCACGTTTTCATTTTATGGGAGATAAGCATTTGTTTTTTTGGTTGCTTACTAATCGTATGGCACCTGCTGCTGTATTTGCATTGCCCTTCTTTCAGCTTTATTCATCTATAGGGTTATTTGATACTTATATAGCAGTTGCATTGGCTCATACTTTGTTTAATATCCCATTATCGGTTTGGATATTGGAGGGGTTTATGTCTGGCATTCCAAAACAGTTAGATGAAACGGCATACATAGATGGTTATTCGTTTACACGCTTTTTTATAAAAATATTTATCCCAACCATTTTGGCTGGAATTGGTGTAGCACTCTTCTTTGCTTTTATGTTTTCCTGGGTTGAGCTTTTACTTGCTAAAACATTAACCGCGGTGCATGCCAAACCTATTGCCGCTCTCATGACTAAAACAGCCTCTTCTTCTGGTTACGAGCTAGGCTTGTTGGCAGCAGCAGGTTCTTTAACAATCATTCCAGGAGCTATTGTTGTTTATTTTGTGAGAAATTATATTGCCAAGGGTTTTGCTCTTGGGCGTGTTTAGACTATGTTGAGGAAAATATAATGGATTTAACTTGGATGGCATGGACATTGCCAACGGCGGCTTTTGTTGTTTTTATATTTTTAAGTATAATTGTTATGGTTATATGGGAAATTAAAGTTCCAGGTGGAAATCCAAGACGGGGATTATTTGGAATAGATACAACAAGAGGTGATCGTTTATTTATTAGTATTTTAGGAAGCGCATTTATCTCTCTTGCATGGTTGTTTTTTATGAGTACCCCTTTGTGGGGCGCCTTGGTACTTTCAGTAACATGGTTTTTTATTGTTTTTCGATGGGTTTAGCGTAAATTTTGCAGTATTGGTTTTTGTTACAAAGGCTAGAAGCGGCATTTTAAGAAGATAGTTCTTACTATGATTGTATATCAACCTGAACTAAAGTCCAAATTTCGTTTGATGTGTGAGGGAGGGTAAACTTATATCTACCCGAGCACGAGAGGGGCTCCCCCTATGGCTTCAAAGTCTGAATAAAATTAAATATAGAAGACGAGCGCTATTTTCAATATATTTAACGATAATAGAAAATATTCCTATATATTTGTTATTTATATGAAATAAAAATATTATTTTTTTAATTAAATTTAATTAATAGAATTTTATACTATAATTTCCAAAATTAATTATCGAGTACAACGCCACATGACATTCAATATAGAACCACTTTCAGAACAACGATTAACTCATTTACGCCAACTAGAGTCAGAAAGCATTTATATCTTTAGAGAAGTAGTGGCAGAATTTAACAATCCAACTATGCTCTATTCAGTCGGCAAAGACTCTTCAGTAATGCTTCATTTAGCTAAAAAAGCATTTTTTCCTGGAACGCCTCCCTTTCCACTATTACATGTTGACACCACCTGGAAGTTTCGTGAGATGATTGAATTTAGAGACAAAGTTGCCAAAGAGTCTGGCATGGAGTTAATTACCTACACTAATCCAGATGGATTAAAAATGAACATCAACCCTTTTGAGCAT
>ENA-ORXI01002771-ORXI01002771.1-sediment-metagenome-genome-assembly--contig:-NODE-2771-length-12319-cov-14.590018_pt1 | contig 12319 bp, 8 predicted proteins | sample MGYA00237861_ERZ511468 | MGnify/ENA primary metagenome ERZ511468 (study PRJEB26299, sample SAMN06266213) | sediment metagenome | isolation source: Hudson Canyon methane seep mesocosm | place... | reverse complement strand
TCATCTGTGGCAACAATAATATCTGGATATTCCAATAAAACGTCAGCAATAGCTTTTAATTCTTCTAAAGTATAAGCTACGCCAGTCGGATTAGACGGGCTGTTAATGAAAAATAAACGTGTTTTATCTGTAATCGCTGCACGCAACTGTTCGGCCGATATTTTGAAATTTTGTGCTTGCGTAGTTTCAATGATGACAGGTATAGCATCAGCGAGTAGTGCAATATCAGGATAAGACACCCAATAAGGCGCTGGAATAATAACTTCATCGCCTTTATTGAGTAATGCTTGGGCTAAATTGTAGGAACTTTGCTTGCCGCCAGAAGAAACCAGAATTTGCTTCAAGTTATATTCCAAGCCATTATCATTTTTTAATTTATCGATAATAGCCTTTTTTAAACTAGGCGTGCCATCAACAGCGGTATATTTTGTAAAGCCATTATTAATCGCTTTAATCGCTGCATCTTTAATATGTACAGGGGTGTCAAAGTCCGGTTCTCCGGCTCCTAAACCAATAATATCTCTGCCAGCTGCGCGCATTTCGGCGGCTCTCGCCGTAATCGCAAGAGTAGGAGAAGGTTTGACTGCGCTAAGACGGTCAGAAAGTTTGATGCTCATTAAGCTCCCTCAAGTCAATAAATGATGGTCAAAGGTGAATTATACCTTAGTAATCATAGTTTGTTAGAATGTCTGAATTATTCAAGATAATCTCAGAAAAGGTACGTGTGAACAAGCAATTTAATATTCATAGCCAATTTAAACCTGCGGGAGATCAGCCGACTGCCATTAAACAGCTGATAGAAGGCTTAAATGATGGTGAGGTGCATCAAACTTTACTGGGAGTGACTGGTTCAGGTAAAACTTTTACTATTGCTAATGTAATCAATCAAGTACAGCGTCCTGCTATGATTATGGCACCCAATAAGACCTTAGCCGCACAGCTTTATGGGGAAATGAAGGAGTTTTTTCCTGAAAATAGCGTCGAATATTTTGTCTCTTATTACGACTATTATCAGCCAGAAGCCTACGTCCCCGCTTCAGACACCTTTATCGATAAAGATGCCTCGCGCAATGAGCATATAGAGCAAATGCGCTTATCCGCAACCAAAGCATTACTTGAGCGCAAAGATACCATTGTCGTGGCTACCGTATCCGCTATTTATGGCTTAGGTGAGCCAGAATCCTACTTTAAAATGGTCTTGCATTTAGTGCGTGGCGATATAATTAAGCAACGTGATTTATTGCGTCGTCTAGCGAGTATGCAATACACGCGTAATGATATCGAATTACGCCGTGGAACTTACCGCGTTCGTGGTGATGTCATTGATATATTCCCAGCGGAATCAGAAGAAGCTGCTTTGCGTATAGAATTATTTGATGATGAAATTGAGCGTTTATCATTATTTGACCCATTAACAGGTGAAATTTTGCATCGCGTTGCGCGTTATACTGTCTATCCTAAAAGCCATTATGTAGCGCCGCGAGAAAAGTTACTTGAAGCTGTAGAAAAAATTAAAATTGAATTAAAGGATAGATTAGAGCAATTACGCTCAATGAATAAATTAGTAGAAGCTCAGCGCTTAGAGCAGCGAACCTTATTTGATATAGAAATGATTTACGAAGTAGGCTACTGCTCGGGAATTGAAAATTATTCACGATATTTATCCGGTCGTGAAGACGGGCAATCACCACCGACAATGTTTGATTACTTGCCGGATAATGCTCTGGTTATTATTGATGAAAGTCATGTCACTGTCCCACAAATTGGCGCGATGTATAAAGGTGATCGTTCACGAAAAGAAACTTTGGTTGAGTATGGTTTTAGGTTACCTTCCGCTTTAGATAATCGCCCGATGCGTTTCGATGAATTTGAGAGCCAGGTAGGACAAAGAATTTATGTTTCAGCTACTCCAAGTCGCTATGAAAAAGAAAACTCCGGTCGCTTTGTAGAGCAAGTTGTTAGGCCAACTGGTTTATTAGATCCAGAAATTGAAGTTCGCCCAGCAACGACGCAAGTGGATGATTTATTATCTGAAATTAATCTACGTGCAGTAAAAAAAGAACGCGTATTGGTGACAACTTTAACCAAGCGAATGTCTGAAGATCTGACTGAATATTTAATGGATCATGGTGTGCGTGTGCGCTATTTGCATTCAGATATTGATACCGTTGAGCGAGTAGAAATCATTCGTGATTTACGCCTAGGTGAGTTTGATGTACTTGTGGGCATTAACTTATTGCGTGAAGGCTTGGATATTCCTGAAGTCTCCTTAGTAGCTATTTTAGATGCAGATAAAGAAGGTTTCTTACGTTCTGTTGTTTCTTTGGTACAAACCATAGGCCGTGCTGCGAGAAACTCAAATGGAAAAGCGATTTTATACGGTGACAAGATAACAAAATCTATGGCCCAAGCCATAGAAGAAACGCAAAGGCGACGAGAAAAGCAAGAGCTGTTTAATGCGCAGCAAGGGATTACGCCAACGACTATTTTTAAATCAGTTACCGATATACTCGAAGCAACCATTCCGGGGGCAGGTCTTAATCAATCCGCTAAAAATAAAGTGGCCGAACAAAAATCTAGTTACACAGCATTATCTCAAAAAGAAAAAGAGAAGAAGTTAACGCAGTTAGAAGATCAAATGTATAAGCACGCAAAAAACCTAGAATTTGAAGTCGCAGCAAAGGTTAGGGATGATATAAAGCAATTACAAGCAGAAATGTTGGTTTAGTGGTTGCAATAAACTTTTTTTTAATTATAATAAATAAGATAAGTTTTAGGCGTGTAGCTCAGTCTGGTTAGAGCGCTACTATTACATGGTGGAGGTCAGTAGTTCAAATCTATTCGCGCCTACCATAACTTATGATTATATTTATCATAAATATAATTTCAAAATATAGATACAATATAGGCGCGTAGCTCAGTTGGTTAGAGCACTACCTTGACATGGTAGGGGTCGGTGATTCGAATTCACTCGTGCCTACCATCTAAACCTCTGTTTTAGATGGTAATTCCTAATAAATTAAAATAGTAAATCTTCTTAAAATACGCTGTGGCTAAAAACAGGTTTTGGGTAGGGTGCTTATTTTGGCTTTAAAATCTGATGGCAACTGTTGAATAAAAAATCCGTCTTAGGGTATTAAGTTAGATTTTCTAAAAGGTAGAAGTAGTAAATATTATTAAGCAACGGCACCATATATTAAAAACAGTAAATGACTTTTTTGCCTTCTAGTTTGATGAGCTTGTTTTTTAGCAATCTATCAAATACTTTTTGCGCTCCTGCTTCATCCGCACGTAAAGTAGGGAGCTGTGCTTTTATATAGTTTTTTAATGAGTTTTCTTTTGCTGGTCTATTAGGTATGTTTTTGAATTTAGGCAATAGCAACTCTTGAATGACATCTTTAACTTTTTGCACTTGTTTGCTTCTTGGGTATCGCTGAAGCAGCTAAAGGTAATTTAGGCGGCAGTAAAATTCTAGTTTTTAATCGTTCACAAGGCCGCCCTGATTCAACAAGATGCGAAAGCAGGGGGATCAAACCAAGCGCCTCTCGGAGTGTGTTGGTTTATAACTAAAGCTGAACGTCAGCAGTCAGCCAAAACCAGTCACTCAAAATTTAGGCTGTATTGATGTGTTAGTAAAGAAAGGTTTTTTCTTTTTTGAAACTTAAGCGCTGAATACTATTCATATCAGTTGATCATGTATTAATTGCACGTTATTCCGTCTAGGGTTTCTGACTTTAAAAGGTATTGTTGTCATGTTCTTGGTGTTAGAGTGTATTATATTCGGGCTAGGATAATCACTAGTTATGCCTTTAATCCGCCATTCGACCACTTAATGATGCCACTATGGAGATAATGTTCACTGTTATTGGACTTTTAGGCGGCTTTGTCCTGTCTTTTCTACTATGGTGGATGCTCAACCACCAAATGGTCCCTATTATAGAATTCGCTGAAGAAGTTAGCAGACGTCCGATCACGTATGATCGACAAACCACTCGCCATCAGTTCGCGCTTAAGAACACTGGGGCGCGATCCATAATTAACGTTCGACTCAAAGCGAGATTACGAATAAAGGATCCAAGAAAACGAGGGTCCAATGTTCTCAACTACTACGACATCTCCCTATCAAATAACGAACTGTTTGAGCTTAAGCCTGATGATAGGGTTGCGATGTCGCTAGACTTTCATAACTCAACATCCCTAAACGACCGCTTGCTCGACCCCAATATTATCAAAAAGCTAGTTGCAGAGACGTTGACACTCGATGATGTTTTAGATTGCTACCCTGATGCTATTTTCTACATCCAAGTAATCGGGACAGACATATACTCTCACGCCACGAAGGTGTTTCAGTCACAGCTATATGCACAGGCCGACATTCGAAACGGGGTCTTCGAGGCGAAGTCTTTGAATATTGCTCCACTGAAGAGCTGGGGACTCAGTGCCGCCGATTTCACTGAAGCGCATAACCAAGCAATGCAACCAGTTGGCGAGGACGACACCGGCTGATTACCGCCGTTACTCCTGTTCTTTGACAGGCTGCTGTGGGTCGTAAACCGCCCGTTGAATACTCTGTTAACGCAACTCCATTTTTGCCAAACTGGACGGTCGCTTAGCGGGCATAGGCTAATATCTTATACCTTTGAGGGAAATGAGAAATAATTTGAATTTTGACCCTGTTATGCTCTCTAGTTTCATGCTAATGTTTTCTCTGATACCAACAATGAGATGTATCATCAAAAAATATTCAACCATCGAAAATGAAAGCAAGAAAAATGAGTAGAATCGTATCATCTATGCCGGGCCGCATAAGGCTTCGTGACAAAAAATTGCGTGATCAAGAAAAACTAAACGAATTGACAAAAGAGCTATCTAAAATAGCCGTTATTACCTCGTTACAAGGTAATGTCCGTACCGGCAGCCTTTTATTGCGCTTCGACCGAAATGCTATCGTGTTTTCAACCATTGAAGCGAACATTGACTCCACTGTTGATCAAATAATCGGTAAAGCTCCGAAACCACAGCCGCTGTTGTCGAAAAAGAACCTTAATCGTTATAATAAAATGGCAATGCTAGGAAGTTTAGGGGCGTCGCTAATAACGCTCAGCATGACAAACAGGAAACGTCGGGTACGCTGGCATAAACTGACAGGCTACTTATTTATTGCACATCTGGGTACGCATTTGTTTTTCTATCGTAAAGCCTTGCGTCGTACGTTTCGTTGAGCACATCCTAGTGGACTTCGATGTTCGTATCTCCGAAGAGGTGTCCAGCAAATTTACTATACACTTCCAACATACTTCTAAATCACAAATATAAACGGTCGCTTGTCAGCCATAAGCGGGCACTCAAAAATTATCTGGAATTATCGTTTAGGTCTTTAAAGGAAAGCAATTTTTGATATGATGAACTGAGATGAAGTTCAAATACTGAATGTTATTCGTATCTGTTTATCTTGTATTAATGAACGAGAATTCAATAATACCCGAGTCTTATTTGTCTTTTAACTTCGCAAACGCGCTAGAAAACCAGTTGCTTAGCCTGCTTTCCTAACACGCCTGTGAAGACAAAATACTGCGCCATACTTTCGGGCTTTATTAAACCCTCGTTCCTAAACGTATGTTATCTCGTTTAGAGTTACTAGGTTTAAACCTGTTTCTTGATTAATAGCTACTGCTAGAGGAAGATAACTAGAACGAGACAATCACTTGTTATACATCTTAAAGAGGAATACATGAGCAATCCAATAGTTGCAGATAACAAACCGGTTAAGGTAAGTCTTTCAAAAGGCCAAGAGTATCATTTCTGTACTTGCGGTAGATCAAAGAGCCAGCCTTTTTGCGATGGTTCTCATGTAGGCACCTCTTTTACTCCAAGAGTCATTGTTTCTGATACTGATAATGAGGAAGCTTATTTGTGCGCATGTAAGCATACTGGCAATGCTCCTTACTGCGATGGGACACACAAGCGATTCAGCAAAGATGATATTGGTAAAGAAGGACCTGGGCTAACGCAAAAACCTTTTGATTTGCCAACTGCTATATCCACCCCTGAAGAACCTACAGTAGAATATATCCATCAACTTGCCAGAGAAGGGCTAACTAAACTCGGGCATCATGGTCAAATGACATCTATGGGTGTTCCTCGCCATAAGTTACCACACTGGGATGATTTACAAATCATGGCCGCGCAAATGGCAACTAAGCCTTTGATGGAAGATGTAAGTGTGGGTTCAGAGCTTATTATTGGGCCAGAAGCCAAAAAACCTTTGAAGCTAAAAATTCCTCTATTTGTTTCTGATATAAGTTTCGGCGCTTTGTCTGAAGAAGCCAAAATATCATTAGCAATGGGGGCAGAATTAGCCGGCACAGGAATATGCTCTGGTGAGGGCGGGATGTTATCTGAAGAGCAAGAAGCAAACAGCCGTTATTTTTACGAATACGCCAGCGCGGGTTTTGGCTATAAAGATGAATTATTAAGCAAGGTACAGGCATTTCATTTTAAGGGTGGGCAGGGTGCAAAAACGGGAACTGGCGGTCACTTGCCAGGAAATAAAAACATAGGAAAAATATCACAGGTAAGAAATATTCCAGAAGGCCAGCCTGCAATCTCCCCACCTACATTTAAAAACCTATCCTCTGCTTCTGAATTTAAAGACTTTGCAGATCACGTTAGAGAAATTACAGGTGGTATTCCTATTGGCTTTAAACTAAGCGCTAACCATATAGAAAAAGATATTCAATTTGCACTGGATGCCAGTGCTGATTACATCATATTGGATGGTCGTGGTGGCGGTACAGGCGCCGCACCTGAAATGTTCAGAGATCATATTAGTGTGCCTACCATACCAGCACTTGCACGTGCTCGTCGTTATCTTGATGAGCAAGGAGCGAGTGGCCGAGTAACACTCATTATCACAGGTGGTTTACGTGTGCCTATTGATTTTGTTAAAGCGCTAGCACTTGGTGCTAATGGTATTGCCATTTCTAATAGTGCTATGCAAGCTATTGGTTGCGTGGCAGCAAGAATGTGTAATACGAATAATTGTCCAACAGGTATTGCCACACAAAAGGAAGAGTTGCGTAGAAAATTAAATATCGAAAAGTCATCTAATCAGTTACATAACTTTTTCAATGCTTCTGTAGAGCTTATGCAAGTAATGGCTCGTGCATGCGGGCACGATGATTTAAGTAAGCTAAATAAGAATGATTTGGCTACATGGCATCGTGAGATGGCATTACTTTCTGGTGTCCCCTACTCAGGAATCATGGGTATATCTGGCAATGTATAACAAGGCACTCGTTCGGATGCAAACTACGCTGCGCTTCGTTTGCGCCGCTCAGTAGAACTGAGCGGCGCGTTAGTTTTAAACGGGAAAAATATGAATATAGAAATATGGTTAACATTTGTCGCTGCTTCAATCGTATTACTAATAATACCTGGGCCAACGATTCTAACCGTAATTAGTTATTCTATGTCTCATTGTCATTGGTATTGACAGGTTCCGGGTCGCAAGCAGTGGAAATGTTACAGATGAAGTGTGGAAAGAATACATCAAGAATCAAAAGCCACCGGAGCCAGATGATGATTTTACCGTCGTATGACGGTTATTGGTTTACTGGCCGATTAATCCGGCTTTTAGCCGGTGGAGTATTCACCAAATTTCTGCTCTGTGAATGCACAAGCCCGAATTCGTCAGATATGCTCAATATCTTCCTCATTCGACCGAAAAATCTAGCTCGGCCCCGTGTCTGCTCGCTACGGACGACTAAGTCGGACAGGCTCCTAGATTCACAGCAATACCCCATTCTTGGTACGATTCAGCGATGAGTCCCTGCCGAATGACCCAATTCGCCGGCGCGGCGCGAATTCTTTGGCGATTGCTGGAGAGCAAGGGGATCGATCCGGTACCGATCTATGCTCAAGCAGGTATTGACGCGGCTGTGCTGCATGGCCAGCGCGCACGGATTGGTGTGGACCAAATGGACCAGGTCTGGACCCAGGTGACGGCGTTGCTCGGTGATGATTGCATTGCCCTTGAGATGCCCGAGTTCTGGCGTCCAGGTGACTTTCAGGCGCTCGATCACGCCTGGCTCGCATCGACCACGCTCGAGGGCGCGCTGAGCGTATTAGTTCGGTATCTGGAGGTTGTCGACCAGTCGGGGCGGTTGCGATTGGTGCGCAGTCCCCGGGGGACTGCCCTATGCGGCATGCAACCGCGGTTGGGCCTCAAGGATCATGCGATGTTTCGCGAGGGTGTCGTTGCAGTGTTTGTCCATATGGCACGGCTGATCGCCGGGCCGGATCTCGTGCCGCTCGAAGTGACCTTCCGCGGTCCAGCACCATCGTGTGCGGGCCGTTACGCGCCCTGGTTTGGCTGTCCGGTGCAGTTCTCCGCCCCAAACGACTGTGTGTTGTTCGACCAGCGAGACCTCACCCGACCACTCTCCGCACAGGCTGATGTCGGCGTGGTGATTGAGCGAATCCTGTTCAAGGAGGTCGCCCGGCTGCGAGCGTGCGAGGGCATCGCCGGTCGGGTGCAGGCCCTACTGGCCGACGCCATGCCGTCCGGCAAGGTCGGACTTGGCGATATCGCCGCCTTTCTGACCATAAGCCCCTTCGAACTCAAACGACGTTTGCGCCGCGAGGGCACGTCGTACCGCGCCGAGCTCGATGCGGTTCGGCGCGCGTTTGCATCGCAATACCTCAGTGATTCTTCCCTATCATTGATCGAGATCGCCTTTCTTCTCGGCTTCTCTGAGCAGAGTGCCTTCAGCCGTGCCTGTCGGCGTTGGTTCGATGCTGCCCCAAGCGAGCTCCGCAAGCGCTGACGTGTTCAGCGTATAGTCAAAATCAAGCCAAGCGTTTTCCCAACACACGATTCGTGGCCTTGCCAGCCTTGCCGTCGCCCCTCCACTTTGGTCAAGCACTTGGTGTCTTCCGGTCAAGCCCTGTCGCGGACGTTGAGGTAACATAGGTTCTGCAGACTACGGAGCCGCTAGTCGAGCTGGTAAAACATCATGACTGGACTTATCCGCCTCGCGCAAACAGTTCATGGGGTGTCCACCAGGATCAGTCCAAACGACGTTCGCGTTCGCGCCCGTCCTATGGTCATCGGATCGCCGACTCGAGCCCTCCCTGTCTGCAAGACTCCCCGACAATCTCAGGGGCATGTGTCATTAATTACGAGAGGAACTATCAACATGGTTGATCAACTGCGACGCACCCTGCTCAAGGGGATTGCAAGCCTGGGAACGGTGGCTGTGATATCACCGCTGATGCCGGGGATTTCCTTCGCCGCGACAAGCGGGCTGGCCGATGCCGAGCTTATGGAGCTGCGCCGTCGCGCGGCCCGACTGGCGAACTACGCCACTTTCGGCGCGAATGAAGACGAGGTCAACCGGATTATCGATACCGGTTGGGAGACATGGGTCGACCAGCAATTGGCCCTGCCGATAACGCCGCTTTATCCCAGCGCGACCTTGAATACCGACAAGCTGACGGTAAACCAGTTCTACGGGGCCTGGTGGACCAATGCCCTGGCGGCCCCGGATCAATTGCATCAGCGCGTGGGATTTGCGCTGTCGCAATGGTTCGTGATTTCGTCGGATCATCCTTTCCTGTCGGGGCGCTCCTGGACCGTGATTAATTTCTACGATCGCTTGCTCCAGGGCATCGACGGCAACTTTACCGACTTGCTCAATCAGGTGTCCACCCACCCGGCAATGTGTGCCTATCTATCAAGCCTGTATAACGCTAAGGCCGATCCTGTGAAAGGCACGGTAGCGGATGAAAATTATGCCCGGGAGGTCATGCAGTTGTTCTCCTGTGGTCCGGAGAAGCGCCACCGGAACGGTAATTTCGCTGTGGATGAGCAGGGCCAAGCTATCGCCAACTACGATGAGCAGGATGTGCAGGAAATGGCACGCGTTTTCACCGGTATTGGGATCAAGGATGCGTCCGCCTGGGGGAAGGAGACGGGAAACTGGCTCTCTCCGGTCATCGAGTATCCCGAGTACCATGATAGCGGGAGCAAACAGCTCATGGGCCAGACCATTCCGGCGGGCCTCAGTCTATTTGAGGACATCGGCACGGCGCTGGGCATCATTATTGAACAGCGAGGCAACAGCGTGGCCGGTAACTTCAGCCGCTTCATGATCCAGAGGCTCACCCTGTCCAACCCAAAATACACCTACGTGCGGGATGTTGCGATCGCCTTCAAGGACAGCAACTGGGATATCAAAACCCTAGTGCGCGCCATCCTCTTGCATCCGGATGCGATCGATGGGCGCAGCGACAATCGATCCGAGACCGGCAGGTTGAAAGAGCCCTTGCTCTGGTACGCCGGTGCGCGCAGAGCGATTGCGCCACCCAGGGACCAGGCGCTGGCTCCGTTGACAGGCCCCCTGTTCGACAATGCGGAACTGCGTACCGGCGAGGCCTTCAACCAGAAGCCGCTGGGGGCATTCAGCGTATTCGGATTCTTTCCCTGGGACTACCAGCCCGAGTCGATTCGGAGAGAAGGCACCGGTTATATCGATTACGTCTACCCAGAATCCTACTTGTACAACTGGAACAATATCACCACCGTCAGCAACAAGCTCTGGGGTAACGTCATCAAGAAGGATGACGATGTGGTGCGATTCATGGAGGTCTTGATCTCCGGGGCCAGCAATGAAGAGTTCAGTGATTTCGTGCTCGACAAGATCCTGTTCGGCAACCATCGTCCTGCACTGAAAGTGGAAATGGTCGCCTTGCTCGATCAGCGCGGCCCTGTTGAATACAAAGGCAAGGTGCGGGACGCCTTGATGCTCGCCACGACCTGTCCCGATTCTTTGATCATCAATCACTATCAGGAGGCCTGATTATGTCAGCCAAAACTATTGTCGTTTTCTATATGCACGGTGGACATGACGGATACAACATGTTGGTGCCCTTGGACCGATATGATCGCTATGCGCATTACCGGGGCGATATCGCTCATGCCGAGAGCAGTCTGATTCCCTTGGAAATCGGCCAGGGCAATCTGGCCATTCACGGTAACTTCTCCAGAATGGCTCAACTCATACAATCGGGGGGCGCCGCCCCAATCCTGGGTACCGGCAACCTCATCGAGCCGACCACTCGCTGGCAGCTCGACGCCAAGTCGGTGGCGCTGCCCCCTTTTCTGTTTAGCCACTCTCACCAGCAGAGCTTCAACAAGGGCGCCTACCAGCAATACTCCGGTTGGGCTGGGCGGGTACTCGATGCCTGGTATGCCGGCTCGAATAACGTCTCACCGATCAGCCCGGCAATTACCACCGGCAGCGACCGGGACTTGGTGTCTGCGGAGACCCTAGACGTATCCCAGATTACCGACGAGGGAGTGACTTGGCAGGGTTTGACCGGGGGGAAACAACAGGCCGTGACGGCCTTGATCGACGATGATAGTTACCAACATGTGGTGGAACGGGTTGCGCGTCAGGTGCTCGGCACGGCAGTCGACGGCCAGCAATACCTGGCGGGTCTCTTCGGCCAATTCTCGGAAAGCGGCAAGCTCAACAAGGGCACTACGGTTGCCAGCAAGCTCATCGCGGCAGCCGATCAGTTGGGACATGATCGTCAGATCATTCATATCGCCACTCCGGGTCCCTGGGACAGCCATAACAAACAGTTCGAGTCGCTGAACGCGGCCTACGCCAACCTGGACAACCTGTTTGTCGATTTCATCGATGAACTGGAAAGTTATGGCGTGGCCGATAACGTGGTCTGCGTCACCGCGTCAGACTTCGGCCGCGGTCTCAGGCCAAACAACCGCGGTACCAGCCACGGTTGGGGCAACAATCATCTAGTTTGGGGGAAGCCCGTTTTCGGTGGCCAGGCGATCGGCGATTTTGTGGACTACGATGACCCCGATTACTGGACCGGCTCCAGGCGTCTGATTCCAAAATTGGCGGACATCCAGACCTACGCGACCTTGGCGCGGTGGTTCGGTCTGAGTGAGAGCGACATCGATGCGGTATTCCCGACGCTGCAGAATTTTTCTCGAAGGGATTTGGGTTTTCTCGGCGCTTGATACAAGGCCGATGCCCGGTGCCGGACTAGTACGCCGTCAAGATTTCCTTGACGACGCATGATCAAGGGGCGTGCGGCCGAGCAAGGTCGATAATTCCAGTGGGTGAAAGTCCCACTCTGGCAAGGTAGGTCAACCACCAGTATAGTAAGCATCGGGCAGGCGGAGGTAACTCCAAATGTTAAGCACGATAGGCGCAAGCCAGCAGGCCGTAAGCGGAAGTTGAAGTGATTTAGCCTCGAAATGATTTTACGTAAGCAGGACGACAGG
>ENA-ORXI01002770-ORXI01002770.1-sediment-metagenome-genome-assembly--contig:-NODE-2770-length-12321-cov-29.903708_pt1 | contig 12321 bp, 10 predicted proteins | sample MGYA00237861_ERZ511468 | MGnify/ENA primary metagenome ERZ511468 (study PRJEB26299, sample SAMN06266213) | sediment metagenome | isolation source: Hudson Canyon methane seep mesocosm | place... | reverse complement strand
ATTAATTGTATTCTATCAGCAGGAAAATAGGGGTCTGCTGGAATATAGGAAGCACCACACATTAATATGCCAATAAGAGCTGGCATAAGTTGCACATTACGCTCGAGGCAAATACCGACCCGGTCTCCCTTTCTCACACCAATGCTACTTAGATAAAGTGACCACCCCTGAGCTTGATGCAACAGCTTTTCATACGAAAGCGCGCCGTCATGTGCAATAAGCGCAGGTGAATCACCTGAACGTTTAGCTTGTTGAGTAAATACATCGACCAAAGAACACTTGTTAAATGATGTATCGAGAAAGCTAGTAATACAGCCATCCCTTAACCCACTTATTAATGTGTCTATATCGCTTTGCTGCAACGGCATGCTCTTTTGCATAATTAGGGTAGGTATTTCACAACATGAGGCCCAATTAATTTCGTTAGCGCAACGGGTAGCCTTTTCCACACTGCAACCAACAGCTTAAATTTCGGATTGTTAGGATTCAACTGGGGCAGTTGTTCACCTTCAGGTAATGAATAATGCCAATAAAAAGGTATTGGGTGCGCCCCCCACTGCTTCTTAAATTTATAAGTTCCACAATCCTTTGTGCATCGACCAAAATCGAATTTTGAATACCCCTGATGAATTGCAAATGTAAGAATTTCCCAATACATCGTCATATTTATTCCAACAGGGTTAAATTCTTTTAGTGTTGATGCCCACGGAATCTCTAGAGTTTCTTTAAAGCCTAACAAGAAAGCACACGCTACGGGTTTATCATTCAGATAAATGACAATAAGTTTTGCAGCGTCTCCAAACGAATCTAGCGCATTGCTAAAAAAACCTTTACCGTAGACAGGTGTACCTAAATCTCTCATATTGATTGAAAATACGTGATAAAAATCATCAAGTAATTCATTTCTACCAATTTTAATAGAGGGAGATAATCTAGACGACCTTTTAATTTGGGCTCGTAATTTTGGTTTAAAACTTGCCCATAAATCTTCTTTATTCTGTGGTAGAGGTAAGATAAATGTTACTTTATCTGTTCGACAAGGAAGGTCTACTATGTCTTTTTCAGTATGACGAAACTCAATATGAGATGCATTAACAGTGTTTTTCCACTGTGACGCTTCAGCAACCAAAAGTTTTGCTGTATCTGGATTATTAGATAAAATACCACCATAGTTAAAATAAGGGACCGAAACGATAAAGTTACCGAAAAGAGGACTATTTAACCTAACTAATGGTAACAATCCGATAACGGCATCGTTATTCAGTGCGACTAAAAACGCCCTATCATGAGCAAATGTTTTATCGATGAAATTAAACAGTGCTGACTTGTGATAAATAGTCCCTTCGGGGTGCATATCAACAAAATCATCAACCTTCTGGGCTAATTCCTTATCTCCATTAAAACGAACGATGTTAGAAACAGTTTGTTTTTTTAACAGATCAAACGCTTTCGACTCTTCACTTTCTTCAGTGGACAAATTTAACGTAGTTGTACCTAAATTTGTTCCAGCATCCTTTACGGTATTAGTTGAATTATTTAGTCTTTTTTTAAGGGTTTTTGAAAGCTCATTTATACGCTTGGATATTAAAGCTAGGCTCTCTATTTCTTTTTCCGCAGATTGATCGGCACGTTTCAGCTCACCTACCCGTTTACCCAGCAGACCTTTATCTTTTTTTAGCGTTTTAAGTTCTCGTTTGAGGTCAGTGACGTCAACGTCGACTTGAGAAGGTTCTAATTGCATATTTAATGTAGTCATTGATAATTAACCATTCACTCGCTTATTTACCACTGATCAAATACGGTGCAGGGTCTATTTCAGAATTGTTTAATACATCAATAACTCGCCCAAATGAGAAATCTTGTAGCAATCGGTCTAAGCGTGAATAGCACTTATCAAGATTATTATAGTGCCTGAAAGTAGATAAACGGCTAGCCTTTACCTTGGGTTGTTGTGGGTCAATCTCCCAGGGGTGGAGGTAAAAAATAAACGGTTTGTTTTTTCTGTTAATCGAGTTTAAACCCAGTTTTGTAAACCAGTAAGGAAACAACCTAAAATACCCTCCGCCAGCGATGGGTAATTTATAATTTAAGATATCAAACGCTGAGAGCGGAAATTCCGTAATCTCATTACCTTTATCAGTTATTAAACGATAAGGTTGCTCTGGTGTTCCTGGTATACCGTAACGGTCATGATGAACGGGAAATATACTAGAGTCATAGGTAAAACCCGCTTCACTCAATATATCAATAGCCCAGATTGACTGTTTAGTAATTGAATAACTGGCGGCTCGGTATCCTAATACGGGCTTTTGAATAAGTTCTTCTAGTATTAGTTTTGATTTAACGGTTTCTTCTTTAAATACTTCTTTCGTTTGCCCATACACTAATTGATGACTATAGCCATGAGAAGCCACTTCGTGACCCGCTTCATCTATCTGTTTAACAATATCAGGATAACGTTCGGCGACCCAGCCCAGTACAAAAAACGTCGCTTTTACGTTGTGTGAATCAAATAATTTAAGCAGGGTTTCTGTATTTCTAGCAACACGACATTCTTGAGAGTCCCACTGGGAAGGCTTTATTGATTCTGCTAGTGCCGCTACATGAAAGTAATCTTCAACATCAATCGTAAGTGCATTTTTTATAACAGGCGATCCTTGCAAAACAACGTCCTCTAGCAGGGGAATTCGAAAAATAGGGTTTTAATAAATTAGTTTAGATATTGGGTTGGTATGAAATGCTAAACGATACCCATAGTTCTTGATACTCTCTAGCGGCAACATTGCTCAACGTTTCTTCATAACCCGTTTCGAATGACAGCTGAACATTCTTCATCGCTTTAAAATTAGCACCTAATGAAACCTCATAAAGGTCATTTTCTAGTGAAGACGTATCAAACTTAGAGTTTTCATATGATATAGCGCTAGTGACAGACCAAAAAGAACTCAGAGGGTGTTGGTAGCTGAACTCACCACCTATATTCTCTTCTGTAGAAAGGTCAGCCTTATACCTCGATTCATTTTGATAAACCCTGACTGCTCCAGTAGATGAATTAGAAAAGCTCTTGTTATAGCGGATATTCCATTCGGTTACACGAACGATACCCTCTTGTGTATAATTCAAGTCAGTATCATTTCTTACATTATAGTCACTGGAGGTGTCATTAAGCTCTCGACTAAAGCCGAGCTGTATAGTTGAATCACTATTTATTTCTCTATTAAGACTAAAGTTCCATGTCAATAGTTCAGTCCGATCACTTGGCTCGTCTGAACTTCGTGCTTTAATAGTCGTATTTCCAACATTACCACTCGCGGTATAATGCTCATACTGACTATTTGCTGCCAGTGAATTTTCTAAGCGATATAAATCACTGTTGCCGGTATAACGAACTTTAGACCAATCGCTTACAATACTTAGCGTAACATTGTCGTTATAAATGTGGTTAAAAGAACTATTAACAACATATCTATCGCTATCTGTACCTTCTGTTTGATAATCAGTTCGTAGATAATCAGCAGTAAAACGAAGGTTATTTAAACGATTAAGAGGCAATGTGTAACTAGGCCCTGTTGAAAATATATTCTTTCGCTCTCGGTTGTCTGGAGTGTCTGCAAGACGCGTATCCACAGTCACTTCATTTAAGTCATTTCTAACATTCCATAAGAATATTTTTGGAATAAAATGATAATCTGCATTTACAGCTAACGTTGCTTCTAATTCATTATCGAAAGTTTCATTCTGATAAAACAGATAGCGAAGATCTGCATCAGCAAAAAAGTCTAACTTTCCATAACGGTCTTCTTTCAAAAAGCTAAGTCCAGCGGCGTACTCTACATCACTTTCTTTATTTTTAGTTTTAGCTATATTGTCACTATATCGAGTATCAAAAGTAGTTTCTACCTCTACAGGAGCAGAGCTAACTGATAAGGAAGCCAGCGCTAAACACCCAACAATCACGATTTTTATAATGCTGCGATCCGTGCAACAATTAATCATTAATCACCACTCCAACAAACTTCTCTCGATTGATTGCAGAAACTGCAGAAACGACCTGACTATCTGTTGCTCCTGCATGAGGCACAACAATCATAGTGTAATCACACAATTCAGACAAAATTCGAGCATCAGGAGAGCATTCGATAGAAGGCGCATCTACAATAACGAATCGATCTGGGTATCTTTTACGTATAGCATTAAGAAATTGCTTCATCCGAAAAGAGGTGAAAAACTCCTCTGGATATTCACTTTTACTACCTGTAGGGATAATTCTAAGACGCTTAACACCAGTAGGGTATATAACACTGGCAATATCCATGTTTGGGTCTTCTAGAAAATCGGTTAAACCATGCTCAGGCACTAAATCTAGGCGTTCGTGCAAGGTTGGTTCTCGTAAGTTGCAATCAACAATTAATGCCGTTTTGCTTCCATCGAAAGCAAATGCAGCCGCTAAATTTAAAGCAACAAAAGATGCTCCACCAGTAGAAATGCATGAGCTAACAAGTATTGAAAAGTTATTACCTGCACTTTTCTCTAACAACCTTGTTCTCAATTCTCTAAATCGGTTAACAACAGCTCTGTTATTTGATTCAGGAAAAATAATCCCTCTTTCTTCCATGTCATCACTTGATAATAACCTGGGTTCATCCATTAGCTTAATTTGCTTACTAATGACATGATCACTCACTCCGGCTGATGTATTGTCGAATAAGGCCGGTGCTATAACTTTACTGTAAGATGATGGATTTTTAACGCTCTCAGGGTTAAACCCTTCTAATTCATTATCTTTATTCATAGAGTAATGCCCCCGCTTAACTTTAGCCAAGTGATGCTACAGTAGATAGCCACAACGACGACTCCCAAAAAGCAGATAAATAAGGTTTTTATTCTATTCTTTCTGTGCTCAATTGGCTTAGTGACATGAGGAATAGACGTTAAAACATGAATTCCCGTATTTTCTTCAAAAACAGAAGCAATTCTGACTCTTGGATCAACTTGTAAATAAACAATAAGAAGAGCAATAGGAGTCAATAAACCAAGAATTAAACCGGCAATGGCAAAGTGTAAAAATTTGAAACCTATAGGCCCTAAAGGAAAATCAGCAGGCTCATGTATTTTATAACTCAAACCTTGACCTTCAATATCTAAATGCATAGATACACGTGCTTTTTCTCTGCGCTTTAAAAGGTCATTATAGATACCTTGGTTCACTGTATTATCACGAGTCAACTCAGCAAGTTTTGCCTTATTAGACTGTATACGCTCCATTCGAGCGTACTCTTGCTTAAGCAAAGTATTTAATGAATCTATTCGTGTATCAATAGTTTTTATTCGTGTTTGTGTTTTTGCCAGTGCACTTTGAAGCTCTTGGTGCAAGGGGTTAACTATTAACTCCGTCTCTTGACGTCCAGATGTAGTCTTGTTACCTGACTCTTCCTCAACAGCTGACTTTAGATCTGCAATTTGTTTTTTTAGAACAATCACATCAGGGTAGCTGTCATGGTAGTTTAAGCGTAGCGTCTCAAGCCTTGTTTCAAGTGCGTTGATTCTTAATTTAATTGCACTACCTACACTTTCTTGTTTTACTGTTTTGGAAACCCTCTTAATTTGATCGGAAACTGAGGTTTTCTTTGTAGTCTGCTCATCCCTCTCAAGCTCCGCTTGTTCAATTTGGGTTCTCAAATCTGAGAGCCTCATGTTCACTGACGCCTCAGTGCCATCAACATTTTCTGAAAGAAAGTATTTAAGTTTATCTTCTGATACTTTTAACTGAGTTTGATAAACCTTCACCTGCTTATCAACAAAAGAGTATGCACTTCTACTTTCCTCTTTCTTTTCAGCGCCAGTCTCTTGAATAAAAAGCTGCCCCAATTTCTGTGTTACAAGAAAAGTTCTAGAAGGGTCACTATCACGGTACTGGATAGAAAAGTAATTTTTACCTTTATTTTTAACAATTATTGCACTTCTTAATTGCGCAAGCTTTTGTTCCTTTTGTATTTTAGTAGTTTCCTGACCTCCCCAGACATCTACATTTTCAACTAACGGAAATAGTACACGCCGACTAAATAAGGTCTCTTTAGCAGCTGAAGCCCTATCAGTAATTTTGGTTGTTACCGCTGAGCCTTCCATTAAAGGACGGATAATATTTTGGTCGTCGGCAAATATAGTTAAAGTAGATTGGTATTTTTGAGGCCAAATTAACCCTACTACCAAAACACTTAAACTCACGAAAGCAAAAAGAAAAAATGATAACCACTTTCGCTCTCTTAACTCTCGTATAAGCTCACTGGGGATACTACTAACAGGTACTTGCATCTATACTTTATCCAATTAAAATGCTTTTTCAGGGACAGTAACAATATCACCTGGTTGTAGGTTGTAGTTTGTAGTTATGTCTCCTTTTAGAAGAATCGCATCTAAATCAACAGGTATTGCAACAACATCGGCATTTAACTTTCTATATAACGCGGCATTGCTAGCTGATGCAAATTGATTCAAGCCACCAGCAGTTAATATAATATCGAGCACAGTCATCCCTTCACGATAAGGGGTAGATAATGAATTTTGCACAGCGCCAGTTACTCTCACCCTACCAACAAATTCATAGCTACCCATATTGGTAACAACTACAGTAACTTTCGGTTCTCTAATGAATTTAGACAGTTCTTTTGTAATATCTTCAGCTAATAACTCAGGCTCTTTTCCTGCTGCATCTATATCACCAATCAAAGGTACAGAAATTCGTCCATCAGGACGAACGGGCACACTAGTTGAAAGATCATCATTACGCCAAACACTTACAAGCAAAACGTCTGATGGTCCAATATGATATTGAGAAATAACGTCAGACTTTGAGGCTAACGCAGCCTCAATCTGCTCTTGTGTAGAATACTGCGTTGTAGAGCACGCAGCCAATACCGATACTATTAATAATAAAAATAACTTACTTAGCTTCCCTGACATTATGTAACCTCTTATCTACTAGATATTTATCTAGACCCTTTCTTAAAAAGGACCACTTCAACGGTTTGAATCAACACAATCAAATCTAATAAAAGACTTTGATTTTTTATATAGTAAAGATCATATTGTAATTTTTCTCTACTGTCTTCTTCACTAGCACCATAGGCAAAGCACAATTGTGCCCATCCAGTAATACCAGGTTTCACTCTATGTCGCTCGGCATAATATGGAATATTTTCGCTTAACTGCTTAACAAACACTGGCCTTTCAGGCCTCGGCCCTACAAAAGACATATCGCCTTTAAGCACATTAAATATTTGAGGTAATTCATCAATTCGAACTTTACGAATAAACTCACCTACTCGAGTAACCCGACTGTCGTTTTCCTTTGCCCATATAGCTTCACCTGCTTTCTCTGCGTTAGTACGCATGCTGCGAAACTTATGTACAAAAAATGACTCGCCATTTAAACCCACTCGCTCTTGACTGTAGATAAGAGGCGCAGAAAGGCCTTCTTCTATTTTTATTGCAAATAAAGTTAACAGCATAAAAGGCCAAGAAACCAGTAAAAGTACTGAACTTGCAATAATATCAAAAGCCCTTCTTATGTAAGTATTTATAGAGGAAGAACTAAAGCCATCTGAAAAGATCATCCAACTGGGTTGAATCATCTCTAATGGAACCTTTCTACTCTCCCGCTCATAAAAACTTGAACCGTCAATTATATGAACACCTTCCATTTTACAGTCTAGCAGTTCATCCATAGGTAACTTTTTGCGCCGATCATCAACGGCGACAACAATCTCATCGACCTGGTTATCAAGAGTGAACTGAAGAATATTCCTCGGTAAATTTATAAGAAACGCTTTATCTACTTTAACTTCTTCATCACCCATTGGAATATAACCAATAACGTTAAAACCTTTACGATCAAATGGGGCTGTTAAGTCCTGCGCTAGGTTTTGTGCCCTTCGGCCTGCCCCTATAACCAAAACAGTTCTCTTAAATGCATTATCACCTGATATCATAAAAAACAATGATCGAAATATACCCAAAATAAACACAGCTAAAACTGATGCGAGAGAAAGCTGACCTTTGGTGAAATACCATAATAAATCACCGGTGACATACACAAAAAATGACAACATTGAGATAGCAATGATGATACCCATAATGGTACGAAGCATCATGCCACTCAAGCCTTCTTCTATCTTGGCTTGATAAACACCTATGGCAATCATTGTGAGCTGTATCATTAAGGTATAAAAAACAGCCGAGACCACTATCGCATTTAGGTTTTCAGAGAACAAAGAAATATTAGTAAAGAACAGAAAAAAAGTAGATATATAGAAAGACGCCATAAGGGCGATAAAGTCCATTGCACTCAAAACAATAAACGGCAAATGAACATAATGCTTAAAAACTCTTATATGAGCCACAAAAACTCCTAGTAACGGTAATCCATTGGTGACATTGCCTACCTATTTTGTTGTTCTTATGTGGCTTTTATTTTGAGGCATACCTTGATGGCGCTAATTCTAAGGTTCTAAGAAAATAAAGCAATTTATTACACATCAAAGTTTCATTTTTTTACATTTATTTACTTTTAAATGTTATCTACTGATATTTAAATGGATTTATGTGACTAATTAGTGTTGTTAAGGCTATAATTCGCGCAATTTTATTTATTGGAGTTAATTAGAATGATGGATCTTTCTCAAGCCAAAATATGCCTGGTTGGCCTTGGTTATGTTGGACTTCCTCTAGCAGTAGAGTTTGGTAAGAAATTTAACACTACTGGCTTAGATATTAATGAATCTAGAATCAAAGAATTAAACTCAGGCTTTGATTCTACTTTAGAAGTCGAGAAAGAACTATTATCGAGTGCGAACAAACTATCATTCACAAGTAATGTAAATGATGCGAAAGATTGTAACGTCTACATCGTTACTGTGCCTACTCCGATTGATGAATTTAAAACACCTGATTTGTCACCTTTATATGGCGCCAGTAAGGCAGTAGGCTCTGTACTAAGTAAAGGCGACATCGTTATTTATGAGTCAACAGTTTACCCTGGCGCTACCGAAGAAGAATGCATTCCACTTCTTGAAGCTCAATCTGGGTTAAAATATAACGTAGATTTTTTCGCTGGCTATAGCCCTGAAAGAATCAACCCGGGTGATAAAGAACACAGAGTCACTAATATTTTAAAAGTTACATCAGGATCTACCCCTGAGGCGGCTCAATTTGTTAATGAGCTTTATCTGTCAGTTATCGAAGCGGGCACTCATTTAGCGAGCAGCATTAAAGTAGCTGAAGCAGCTAAAGTTATTGAAAACACACAACGTGATGTGAATATTGCTTTAGTTAATGAGCTTTCTCTAATTTTTGAGAAACTTGATATCGATACGCTTGAGGTATTGGAAGCGGCAGGAACCAAGTGGAACTTTTTGCCATTTAGACCTGGGTTAGTTGGCGGGCACTGTATTGGCGTTGATCCTTACTATCTTACCCATAAAGCTCAAGCCGTTGGCTATCACCCTGAAGTTATATTGTCTGGTAGACGAATCAATGACCAAATGGGCAGCCACGTGGCAGAGACTGTCGTTAAGTCTATGATGAAGAAGCGCATTCACGTTGTAGATTCTAACGTACTTATTATGGGCCTAACTTTTAAAGAGAATTGTCCTGACATCAGAAATACTCGTGTCGTTGACGTTATTGCCGAACTAGAAAACTACCATGTAAATGTTGATGTTTATGACCCTTGGGCTGAAGCAAGCGAAGTTAAACATGAGTATGGACTAGACTTAGTGTCTAAATTAGAAGATGGTAAATATGATGCCGTTATACTAACCGTTGCTCACGACCAAATTAAGGCCATGGGTGCAGAGCAAATTCGTAAACTCGGGAAAGAGACATCGGTATTGTTTGATGTTAAATATGTTTTAGATAAAGAGTGTGTTGATGGTCGTTTGTAACTCGAACTTTTCTAAATTATTAACATATGCTCTTATATTAGAAGCGAGTAAAAAATGAAAATTGCCATAGCTGGTACGGGCTACGTAGGTTTATCTAATTCAATGCTACTAGCACAACACAATGAAGTGGTTGCGCTTGATCTTGTGGCAGAGAAAGTAGAAATGCTTAACCGTAAGCAGTCCCCTATTGCGGATACTGAAATTGAAGACTTTCTACAGAACAAAGAACTTAATTTCACTGCAACACTAGATAAAGAAGCAGCTTATGCTGGTGCCGATTTTGTTATTATCGCAACACCTACAGATTACGATACTGAAAATAACTACTTCAATACAAGTACTGTTGAATTTGTAATTAAAGATGTAATGGCCATCAATCCAAATGCTGTTATGGTCATTAAATCCACAGTTCCTGTTGGTTTTACAGCTAAGATAAAACAAGAACTAGATTGTGATAACTTAATGTTTTCACCAGAATTCCTGCGTGAAGGTAAAGCCTTATATGACAACCTGCACCCATCACGCATTATTGTTGGGGAAGACAGCGAGCGAGCTCGAGTTTTTGCTAATTTACTAACTGAAGGCGCTGTAAAAGAAGATATTGACATTCTGTTTACAGACTCCACCGAAGCAGAAGCAGTAAAATTATTTTCAAACACTTATTTAGCTATGCGCGTATCTTACTTTAATGAACTTGATTCTTATGCCGAAACTCACGGCCTAGATTCTAAGCAAATTATTGAAGGTGTAGGCTTAGACCCGCGTATTGGCAACCACTATAACAACCCGTCTTTTGGTTATGGTGGTTACTGCCTACCCAAAGATACTAAGCAGCTTTTAGCTAATTTCAAGGAAGTACCGAATAATATGGTACGCGCTATTGTTGATGCTAATACAACACGTAAAGACTTTATAGCCGACTCGATTATTAAACGTAACCCCAAGATTGTTGGTATTTATCGTTTAGTTATGAAGTCTGGATCAGATAATTTCCGCTCCTCTGCAATTCAGGGAATTATGAAGCGCATAAAAGCAAAAGGTATAGAGGTTGTCATTTATGAGCCGACATACAAAGAAGGCGAATTCTTTAACTCTAAGGTAATATCGGATTTACAGGCGTTTAAACAAATATCTGATGTAATTGTTGCTAACCGGATAACGGACAATATTACAGACGTTCAAGATAAGGTTTACACGCGAGACTTGTTTGGTAGTGACTAGTCACTAAAAAAACACGGGTTCAATCTCTAAGTTAACAGAGAATTTTTCAGTAACTGATTCTTGAATTTCATTTGCCAGATTCAAAACATCTAAAGAACAGCCCTGGTTGTGGTTAATCAGCACCAGGGCCTGATTTTTGTGAACGCCAACAGATTCATTGGAGTACCCCTTCCAACCAGCCTCTTGAATAAGCCAGCCAGCAGCTAACTTAAACATTGAATTATCAGATTTGTAATAAACAATATTAGGAAATTTTGTAAGGAGTACTTTAAGCTGTTCAGCACTTACTATTGGGTTTTTGAAAAAACTACCTGCATTAGGTATCACTCTATAGTCTGGTAGTTTACTGTTTCTAGCCTTGATAACCGCATTACTAACGTCACTCGCGTCAAAAACGTTACCTTGTAACCTATTAGATAGATCACCATAGTTTGTTTTTAGTTCGGCCTCTTTATCAAGACGTAAGGTAATCGAAGTTACGATATATTTACCCGGAGTTTCCTTAAATAGACTGGATCGATAGCCAAAATTCAAATCTTCGTTATGCAAAGTAATTTCTTGAAGGCTTTCAACATCAAGTACATTCACTTCAATCAGACTGTCTTTTACCTCAACACCATAAGCTCCAATATTTTGTATAGGCGCTGCACCCGCTGTACCCGGTATTAATGATAAATTTTCTAAACCTCTATAACCTTTACTTAATGAAAATAGCACAAGCTCGTGCCAATCCTCCCCAGCACCGATTACAAAATCTGCAACATGGTCATTCATTTTTTTTACTTTACGACCCTGTATTTTCATATGAACGACCAACCCAGGAATAACAGGGGGCAATATAACATTGCTTCCACCACCCAAAATATGGATTGCCAAGTTTTGCTGTTTCGCTAATGCTATCGCTGCTTTTAATTCCTCAAGATCTTGAACTTCACAGTAATTAGAAGCAACAGAGGTAATTGCCATGGTATTTAGAGAGGTTAAATAGACGTTTTTTTTGAATAACATAGCAGACACTTTAAAAAATGGATTCCGGCTAAAACAGTGCCGAAATGACAGTGCTTTTAGAATTTAATTATGGGTGCTTTTTCTTTATTTCTTCAAGCAACCCCTGGCAAGCGCTTTCGACTAAATTAAGCACAGTGTCGAAGCCTTTGAC
>ENA-ORXI01002765-ORXI01002765.1-sediment-metagenome-genome-assembly--contig:-NODE-2765-length-12335-cov-12.127427_pt1 | contig 12335 bp, 8 predicted proteins | sample MGYA00237861_ERZ511468 | MGnify/ENA primary metagenome ERZ511468 (study PRJEB26299, sample SAMN06266213) | sediment metagenome | isolation source: Hudson Canyon methane seep mesocosm | place... | reverse complement strand
ACTATTCACACACCTCATTTGATTTTCTTGGTTATACTTTTAGACCAAGAATGTCGAAAAATCGGCGTGGGAAATACAATTTCAACAATTGAATTTAATAGATTTTCTTCACTTGTACGAATATTAAGGCGAGGATTTATAGCCCATTCTGCAACTGAAACTAATAGGTTCCTATCTTCTGAGACACTCATAAAAGAAAAATACACAACTGTTCCAATAATTTTTCTATCTCTACTCGCATAAATATTTTCCCATTTTTTGGCGTTTTGAACAATAAAATCGTTCATTAGCTTTTCTACGGAAGAGATTAATAGAGCATCATTTTCCTGAACAAATATATTGTCTCCTTTATTCAGAATTTTACTTATATCTATTGCAACAAGACCTTTATTGCTTGACCCAATTTTTTCACGCAATATTCGTTCTAATTGATCTGAAGCTTTTCGTATGTTTTTTTCAATCTTTTTAATTGTGGTTATTCTTTTACACTCAACCCATATTTTATTTTTTTCAAAATGGATTCCAGTATCTGAAACTGTATTTAATAACGAACTTATACCTTTTTTAGGGTTGTGAAAACGAGCTGCCGTTGTTGCTTCAAATATGAAGTTTCGAGCGGTAGTTGACTTTGCTGTTTCAGTTGCTAACTCAATAGGACCATTTACACCTTTGTTAAGTTTTTCCCTGATTCCTTTTAACTCGGCTATTGGTTCATCTTTTAGTTTTTTATAAATACCTATAAAACTAGATATTTCACACATTGAATTAACAAACTCTGGAAAAATTTTTTGTGCTTGCTCTTCTGAGGCTATTTTATAATGATCCTTCCAATATTCTATTACCTTTTGATAATGCTTTGTTCGCCCAGCACCAAGAACCACACCAATACTCTCCATCCATTGCATAGCTTCTTTATAATCTTGTGCAATGGATGTGTATGATGTTGAGGATATTTTCATAAAAACTTAACTATATTATTAACAGGCACATTCGCCCTGATATTCTACAGTATTCACCGACAAATCAGGCGCATTTGACAGGATATTAGTATCCTGACCTTTTGCCCTGTTTCTCCACGGTATTCACCTGAAAATCGGGCATATTTGCCTGCTATCCAATTTATCCTGTCAAGTTGACCTGATAAGTGATATTAACCGCTTAATCGGGCAACTGACAAAATAAACTCAAAGTAAAAATTACCCTATTAAATCATCCAAATACTTTTCAGCATCTAGTGCAGCCATACAGCCAGCTCCAGCAGAAGTAATGGCTTGTTTATAAACAGAGTCCATTACATCACCTGCGGCAAAGACACCGGGGATATTGGTTGAAGTGGCATTTCCTTCGATACCGCTTTTGACGCGGATATAGCCGTGATCATCCATATTCAACTGATCTTTGAATATTTCAGTATTGGGCCGGTGGCCGATGGCAATAAAGACACCATGTACATCGACATCTTGAGTGGAGTCATCGAGTGTGCTTTTAATACGCATGCCGGTAACGCCCATGTCATCACCTAGAACTTCTTCTAAGGTGTTATTCCATAGGATTTCGACATTGCCATTTTCTGCTTTTTCGATCAATTTATCAGAGAGGATCTTTTCTGAACGGAATTTATCGCGGCGGTGAATGACAGTTACTTTAGAGGCGATATTGGCTAGGTATAAAGCTTCTTCAACAGCGGTGTTACCTCCACCAATCACGGCAACAGGTTTGTTGCGGTAGAAGAACCCGTCACAGGTTGCACAGGCTGAAACACCTTTTCCGGCAAATTCTTCTTCTGAATCTAAGCCTAGGTACATGGCAGATGCACCTGTAGCGATAATGAGGGCATCGCAAGTATAACTGCCTGCATCACCGGTTAATTTGATCGGTTTTGCGTTTAGGTCGGCGGTATGAATATGGTCAAAAATGATTTCTGTCTCAAAGCGCTCTGCGTGCTTGCGCATTCTTTCCATTAGTTCTGGGCCTTGCACACCTTCATCATCACCAGGCCAGTTGTCTACATCCGTTGTGGTGGTTAATTGTCCGCCTTGTTGTAGGCCTGTGACCATCACAGGTTTTAGGTTGGCGCGTGCTGCGTAAACCGCGGCTGTATAACCGGCAGGGCCTGAACCTAAAATTAATAGAGGACAGTGTTTTGCTTCGCTCATGAGTTGTTTCCTTGTAATGATTGGGCGTCAGTGGTTTAGTGGTACTTAGGAATGCGGGCTTAATAATATCCGAAAGTTCACGTTCTAATGTACACAAAGTTTCGGGTTTTATTGGTTTTTCGCTCCTTATTCAAATTCTCTATAGGGCGTGGCTTTTACAGCCTCTAAAGTCCGCCCTACGGATTTAGTTTTTACATTATGCGTGTAATTAGGATTTTCGTAAAGCCTCAGGCGAGGCATTTCGTATTGAATTCCAGAGTTTTTTGCAGTCGTTAATTACTAGATATAATGAGGGAATTAAGACTAAGGTAATAAGTGTCGCAAATACGATCCCAAAGCCGATGGAAATTGCCATTGGGATTAAGATACGCGCTTGTCGTGAAGTTTCTAAGATCATCGGCATTAAGCCACCAAAAGTCGTTAAGGTGGTTAAAATAATCGGGCGAAAACGTTGGATGGCGGCAGTTTTTATGATTTCTTTGGGTGTTAGGTGTTGATGTTGTTCTAAATCAACAGCTTGACTAATTAAGACCAGCGAATCATTGACCACAATACCGGATAAAGCAACGATACCGAGTAAGCTTAATATACTCAGGCCGTAGCCCATGATTAAGTGGCCGAAAATGGCACCAATAATACCAAACGGAATACTGACAATGACGATCAGCGGTAATATGTAGCTTTTGAACGGAATGGCGAGCATGGCGTATATACCGAGTACAGCAAAGATAAAACTGAGTTTTAAACTGCCGACACTTTCGGCCATATCGGCTTGTCGTCCTTGAAAGCTGTATTGTAAGCCTGGGTATTGCTGTACTAAGTCGGGTAGGGTGCTTGCTTTTAAATCATTAACAATTGCGCCGGCCTGACTTCTGGGGGTGACATTAGCTGTGATTTGCACATTACGGCGGCCGTCGCGGCGTTTAATTTCGGTAAAGGCGCGGCCACGATCTATTTTTACAATTTCATGTAAGGGAATCGCACGACCTTGATCTGTCCAGATTAAGAAGTCATGCAAATCTTGTCCAGATACTCGTTCGCTTTCAGGTAAACGGACCATGACTTTTATTTCATTACGCCCGCGTTGTTGGCGCAGTGCTTCAGAGCCATAAAAAGCATTGCGTACTTGACGGGCGACTGAGAGCGGGCTTAAACCGAGACTTTCACCTTCGGGCAGTAAAGAAAAATCTAATTGCTGTTTGCCCAAGCTCATGCCGTTAGTGACATCTTTAGCAGTTGGATAGGCGGCGAGCACTGCTGCTATTTTTATGCTGGCCTGTTCTAAGACGGCAATATCGCGGTGCGTTAGTTCTATAGTAATACCTGAACCTGATCCGGGGCCGCCTGAGTCAGATTCAAAAATGACGCTTTCTACACCGATAAGTTCGCCGGTTTTCTCACGCCAGCGATCACTAAAACCATCGGTGCTCATGATGTCATTGCGGATTTCTGGAGGGGCTAAATAGCTACGAATGACAGCTTTATGACTGCCACCTTTGCCTACTTCGGCAAAAATACCTCGAATCAGTTGGTCGCCATTTTCAATTTTATCGGCTGCGAGACGCGCTGACTTGACTAAGTGATCAACAATAGCCTGAGTTTTTTCTACGGGTGTACCGTAAGGTAAAGTTAAAGAGACACGCGCATAATCAGATTCGGTTTTAGGAAACATAGACATGCCCATACGTCCACTTAAAGCAAAGGAAAGTGTCGCAATTAATATCGAAAAAGCAATAATGACGGTTAAATAACGATGGTTTAATGTGAGATCAAGGAAGCTGCCATAACGGTGTTGAGTCCAATGGCGGAAAGCGTGGCTAAATTGCTGCTGTTTTTCATGCAACCATTGAAAAATCTTTGATTTAGGTTCTTCACCGATATGCGCTAAATGTTGTGGTAAAACGAACAAACTTTCCATGAGCGAGAGAAGGAAAACCACGATAACCACAGTGGGAATCATAAAGAAAATTTTACCCATTTGTCCCGGCATAAAAAACAGGGGCATAAAAGTGGCTATATTAGTTAGAATGCTAAAGGTGACGGGCACAGCCATTTCTTGTGCGCCTTTAACTGCAGCAGTGAGAGCGGGATAGCCTTCTTGTCGGTAGTGGTAGACATTTTCACCAATAATAATGGCGTCATCGACAACAATCCCTAAGGCGATAATAAAGGCAAATAGCGAGATCATATTTAATGAGACGCCAAGCGCGGGTAGGATTAAAAAAGAGCCAAGAAAGGCAATGGGAATGCCAGTCATTACCCAAAATGCTAGGCGCAACTCTAAAAACAAAGCTAAGGTAATAAAAACCAGCGTTAAGCCCATCGCGCTATTACGTAATAATAAATCAACTCGTTGCGCGTAAGATCTTGAGGCATCGTAACGAATTTCTGCCTGTATGCCTTCGGGTAAATTGCTCAGTTCTATTTGTTCTTTGACGGTATCGGAAATGCCTATCGGAGTTTGATCACCGACGCGATAGACTTGCAGCATGATCGCGGGAACACCATTATAATTGGCTGAATAATCAGTATCTTCGTAGCCATCGGTAATGGTGGCAATATCACCGAGCAAGACAATCCCGCCAGAGGGCGTAGTAATAATCGGTAATTGTGCGAATTGTTGGCCCGTGTCTTTGCGTTCCTGCATGCGGATTAAAATTTCACCTGAGGTGCTTTTAATGCTACCTCCAGGTAGTTCTAAGCTGGCATTGCGAACCCTCTGAGCAATATCTGCAATAGAAATGTTATAGCGCTGTAAATTGTCCTGAGATACTTCGATGCTGATTTCTAAGGGGCGAATCCCTTCTAAGTCAATTTGGGTAATATTGTCAGCTTGTAATAGTTGCTCGCGAAAGCTCTCTGCAAGTTCGTGTAACACGGCTTCTTCAGTATCACCATAGATAACTAAAGAAACCGTTTTTCGCTTACTAGCGACTACATTGACTTTAGGATCTTCGGCATCTTCGGGAAAGGTGGTGATGCGGTCAATTTCACGCTGTATATCTTGGGCTAATAGGTTAATGTCGGCATCGGTCATCACATCCACTAAAAGGGTCGCATAACCTTCTTGAGATGATGAGCTAATTTCATCAATGCCTTCTAAGCCAGAGATGGCATCTTCTATGGCAAGGACGATACCCCGCTCGATTTCTTCAGGGCTAGCGCCGGTGTATACGGTATTAATACTGATGGTATCAGTGACAAAATCAGGAAAAACCTCCTGTTTCATGGTGTTTAAAAATAATAAACCGCCGATGATAAAGGCAAACATCACTAAATTAGCGGCAACGGGGTGCGTTGCCATCCAGCTAACTGAGTTATGTTTGTTAATATTCATGCCCTGATTACTCATTGCTTTCTACCTTAGTGCGTAAAGTCATGCCTTGAACAGGGGTACTCAAGTTACTACTAATAATGTGCGTATTTTTGGGTAATTGTTCTGCATCAATAAATATTTGTTCAGCACCTTTCCAAATGGGTGTAATTGTTTTTATCTCTAAAGTGTTTTGTTCGCTGAGTAACCAGAGTTGCATGCCGTTATGTACCACTGAATCGGGTAGGGCGATGACATTGTGTAGCGTGTCACCGGTGATTTCTACGCGTACGAATGAGCCTAAAATTAACGCGGGTGCGCCTTTGTTTTCGGCTAGTTGGCTTAGCGGGTCTTTGACTTCAATAATCAGTTCGGCTAAGCGTCCTGAGGATTCGAGCTCTGCTTTTAAGCGTTTCACTGTGCCGTTACGTGAACCTTGTGTTCCCCAGGCTGCGCTATGTGTGATGGCTACTTTAGAGCCGACGGTGCTATTAATGCTGGGAATATCTATTTTGCTTAGTTTGTCGGTGGGCAGGGCGGCAACTACCCAAAAGCTATCAATCCCTGCTAATTTAACTAAGGGCGTCCCTGTGGAAAAGGTCGAAACCCAAGAGCCGATATGTGCATTGGTTTCTAAAACAATAGCATTAAAAGGTGACACGGTACGGGTGCGGCTTAAATCTAAGCGGGCTTGTTTTAGTGTGGCTTCGGCTGCTTTTATAGCGCTTCTTGCTAAGGCGAGGTGCGGTTTGCGTAATACTAGGTTTTTACTTTGTTCATCAAGTGGCGTGTTTAATAAGGTAAATTCACGTTGCGCAATGGCTTGTTGGCCTTTTTCTAGCGTTAGATTAAATTTAGCTTTTTCTAGTTCATTTTCTTTTTGTTTAACCAGTAGCTCATAATCGGTGGGATCAAGCTGGATAATTTGTTCGCCTTTTTTGAGGAATTCTCCAGGAATAAAATGAGGGCTAACGGAAGTGACCATACCGCTAATACGTGAGGTTAAATTGACTTTTTGCGCCGGTATAACATTACCCATTGCAGTTACTGTCAGAGAGTAATCAATAGCTTGCGCTTGAAATACTTCAACTAAAGGGGCAACTTTACTGGCGTGAACGCGTTTTGCTTTGGGTTTATTGCTGAGCCAGTAATAGGATAAGCTGATGGTTATGGCTAAAATGACTAGGGCAGGTAGCCATGATAAAAGACGCTTAAGCATCGGTATTTTCCTTGTTGATGGCGAGTGTATTGAGTTCCCAGCTACCAGCAAGTGCGCGGTAGAGTTGTATGCGATATTCTAATAATTGACGTTTGGCTAAAATTTGACTGCGTTCTAAAGATTGTTGGTTCACTTGTGTGGTTAAAACACGTAAAAAGTCCATCGCGCCATACATATAGCGCAGCCGAATTTGCAGCGTTGCTTGTTCGGAGAGCTGATGTTGTTTAGCTAAGCTGATAATTAATTGCTCTTGCTGTTGCTCTTGAATCAACGCGTCTTCGACTTCTTGTATGGCTTGTTGTAGTGCTGTTGCGTAATTGTTTAATGCTTCTGCGGCAACGGCTCGATTCCTTTCGACTTCAGCGACGCGTCTTCCACCATCAACGATTGGCATTATTAAGTTACCTGCCAGTGTCGCAATCCAGTTATTAAAGAGGGATTGTAAATTGGGCGCGGTGGTATCGATATTTGCTGACAAGCTGAGCTTAGGGAAACGATCGGCAATTGCGGCTGCGGTGCGTTGATCTGCAGCTTGAACACGAAAATAGGCAGACCGTAGGTCAGGGCGGCGTTGTATAAGATTACTAGTTAAGCCTGTTTGTGGTTGTATAGGTAAATCGGGAAGTTGATTTTGTTCGGGTAAAACTAGCATCGTAGGCGTGTTGCCTGTCAAAATTGCAAGCTGATACTCTAGTGTTTTAATAGTCGCAATGACAGTCGTTTGGTCTCCGATTCTGGCTTGCAGTGTTTGTCGTTGCTGGAAGACATCGGCGGCTGTGGCTTGTCCACCCGCAAAACGTGAAGTAACGATGTCTACGTTATCTTCATTGGTTTTGATCTGTTGTTTTAATAAAGCTAATTGGCTGCGTTGCTCGATTAAGCGATACCAAGCAATAGCGACTTCAGCCGATAAGGAAATGGCGGCGGTATTTAAGTTTTCTTGGATGACGCGAACATCCAGATCAGACGCGTTTCTATTAGCACGTATGCGACCCCATAAATCGACTTCATAGCTGGCATTCAGTCCTAAGCTGAATTGGCTATTATCTTGGTTGCTGCTGTAATTCTGCCCACCAGTAAACACCGCGCTGATACTAGGGATTAAATCCGCACTGGTTTTTTGGGCAACAGCTTGCGCTTGTTCAAGACGGTTGTAAGCTGATAGCAGGCTGAAATTATTACTTAGCGCCGAGTGGATTAGTTGGTTGAGTTGTGGGTCATTAAAGGCGAGCCACCAGTGTTCTTGGTGTGCTGATTCACCGGATTGTGAGAATGTTTCGGGAGTTGCTATCGGTGTGGCAATTTCATTTATTGGCATTGCACAAGATTGGATAAGCAGTGCAGTAATGACAATTAGGTGCGGTTTGATATCCATATATGCAAAAAATGACGAGAGAGTGTAAATAATAGTTAGTATGGGGCTTATGCATCTAAGGCGTTACTGCATGCTACAGCGTTGGGTTACGTTATCTGCGCTTTGCTAGATAATCTAACCCAACCTACAAGATAACTTATTGTTTATTGCATTTAACTCTTAACTTAGGAATGAGATTTCAATAAAACCCAAAACTTTGTGTAGCTCGTATGAAGCTTGCGGAATACGGGAAGTTGAATACACTGCGCTTCCTGTATTCCGTAAACTCCATACAGGCTACATTAGAACGTAAACTTTCGGGTATTATTAAGTCTGTATTCCTTAATGGCAGGGATTTAAAGAGTGTAAGCATTTCCCCATATTCTGTAGGCGGGATACGGGGGGAGTTAGTTAAGTCGATGGCTGAGTTGTATCTACTTTAACCATTAGTTTTTGCCCTAGCTTTAAGTATCTTCCTAATTTCTTTTTATTCCATTTACGTAAGTCAGTAACGCGCACATTGAATTTCTTTGAAATAGCCGATAAAGAATCACCACTACGTACTGTGTAACGGATGGGCTGAATTGCTGACTTTCGCTGGGTGTATTTTTTCGTTACCTTACTGGGCTTTTTAATGATCAGCTTTTTCCCTAAAGATAAAGTCGATTTAAGTCCAATTTTATTCCAGCGTGCAATATCTTTGCTATGTAAATCTAGTTTTCTAGCGATACTCCATAAACTATCACCTGCTTTTACCGTATAAGTAGCGTATTTATTACTAGGGTTAAGCTGGCTGGCCTGAATAAATGGATTATTACTTATTTTACCTTGCGCCAAAGGAATGAGGAGGTAAGTTCCTGTGCGAATTGTATTTTTACTTAGGTGATTGACTTCGCGAATGGCTTTAACTTGGGTTTTATAGCGGTAAGCAATACTGCTTAAACTATCGCCTGAGATGACTTTATGGCGTTGCCATTTAACACGGTCTTGATCTGTTAAAGCGGCTAGTTTCTGCTCAAAAATATCGACTTTATCGACAGGAATTAATAAGCGATGCGGGCCTTGTGGTGGTGTGTAAGCTCGGTTATAGCCAGGGTTTAGTTGAAATAATTCATCTAGTGAGGTATCAGCAAGCTTGGCAGCGAGAGATAAATCGAGTTGTGAGCCGATATCGACAGCAGAAAAAGCAGGTTTATGCTCCAGTGTTGTTAAATCAACACCATAATATTCTGCATTAGCAAAAATCTTGGCTAACGCTAATAACTTAGGTACATAACGTTCAGTTTCATTTGGTAGGTCTAAAGCCCAAAAATTGGTGGGCTTATTTTTAGCAATGTTGCGCTTAACTGCACGACGGACATTGCCTTGTCCTGCATTGTAAGAAGCCAGTGCGAGCAACCAATCATGGTCAAATAATTTGCCTAACTTTTGCAAGTAACTTGTTGCTGCTTCAGTTGAAGCATAAATATCACGCCTTCCGTCATACCACCAGTTTTGCTCTAGGCCATAAATTTTACCTGTAGATGGAATAAACTGCCATAAACCGGCAGCACGCGCATGAGAATAAGCATGTGCTTTAAAGCCACTTTCAACGGCAGGCAATAAGGCAAATTCACCGGGCAAGCCTTTTGCTTCCACTTCTTGGATAATGGCATATAAATAAGGCTCGGCACGGGTTTGAATGGTTTTAATGTAGGTGGGATGGGCTAGGTACCAAGCGACGGCTTTATCAATGCGAGCATTATCCTCTTCTGGAATGGAAAAAAGAGAAATCAGATATTGCCAGCTGTCTTTAGTCTGGGTATCAGTAGCAGGAATAAATGCTTCCTGATTGACTAATAAGGTAGATTGTAAAATCGATTTAGGTTCAGGCGATACGCTGATAGTAGCCGGCTCAATGTGGTTGACGTGTGTATTTTGATCCGCATTTTTTAGACTACATCCATTCGTTAGCAGTAAGATCAAAATCCCTAAAATAATTGAATGTCGCTTAAGTATATTCATTGTCAACTGGACGGCTGTTTTCTTTGGTTAAATCTTACTATTCTACTGTGTTTTATAGAAAAGCTCTTAAATAAAAATTGCATCTAAATAATCGTCATGAATAAGGTATAAAGTAAACCTTAGCTTTTCTAAGCTTTTGCATAGTAAGGAGTATCCCTTGTAGTGTTCTGCACGAATAATACGATAGGTTGCATGATGTTCATTGCGGATACCAATAACCAAGCCTTTGCCTATATAAGATAAGGGGCTTTCTGATAGATTTGTTCATCAGCAACTGATAATGCAGTATTTTGATTGATGTTATGAATTAATTCCGTGACCTTTACGTCTTTTTTGTGTTTTTGTTGTGCTACAAACAGATCAGTTAACTCATGAGAGGGGGTGTTATTATCAAGATTAAGTTTGTTAAGCTGATTGATGCCAAATAAAAGTTTCTTGCTATGTATACTCATTGACGTGTTTTATAAAGGTAAAGCGAAAAAACTATCTGTATTTTTTGATTTTAGCATTAATCAAATTACCTTATAATAGCCCCTTTAGTTTTTACATTACTATCAATTAGGATTTAATATGAAAAAAATATCTTTTCTTGCGTTTTTCTTGTTTTTATTCAGTGCTGTTTCTTATGCACACGGCCCCGTTAGAGGAAAAATGACGGCAACTGTAGATATTGAAGCGCCAGCTGAAAAAGTTTGGGAAATCATCAAAAATTTTGATGATATGTCTTGGCACCCAGATATTACAGTGACCAAAGCAACAGGTGGTAATGATAAAGGCGCGACACGTATTTTGGCTATTGACGGCGGTGAAATCACTGAGAAGTTAAAAAGCTATAACGCTGAAAAAATGTCATATAAATATAAAATCACGGACATGAGTGTTTTAAAAACAATTCAACATTCGGGTCAAGATGAAATTGTTCCTGTGTTTCCTGTTGATAATTATCAAGGTGTGATTACTGTTAAGAAAAAAGGTAGCAGCACCGTGGTAACTTGGGTGGCTACTTATTACCGTGCTTATATGAATAACTATCCACCAGAAGAGTTAAATGAAGAAACTGCTGATGCAGCTGTTACTGGTGTTTTAAAAGCAGGATTAACAAGCTTATTACATAAATTTGAGCCAAATACATTGCCTACAGCTATTACATTTACAATGAAAAGATAGTTTTGTAGGGCGGACTTTAGTCCGCTTATGCCTGTATAGGTTACCAACTAACATAGGACACTAAAAAACTGTAGGGCGTGGCTTTAGCTCGCCTTCAGATGTTTTCTGATATTATTGGGCTAAAAGCCGCCCCTACAAGTCTCTGTTAGTTTTTTTATTGAGTTAGAGGTATATCTAACTCAATAATTCTAAATCCCTCCCCAAATCTTTTATCAATGGTTTCTCTGTGAATAATCAATGCAAAACTGTTTTACAGTTCTTTCTCGTCTTATGTTTCGCCTATAGTTCTAATTTACTGGCGCAATCTTATGCTTTTATTACTAATCAATTAGATAACAATGTAGCCGTTATTGATTTAGCAACCAATGAGGTTATTAAATCAATAACAGTTAAAGGAAAGCCCGTCGGCGTTGCTGTTAACCATAAAAACAATCAAGTTTATATTAGTACGCCCCAAGGTGACGGCTTTACTGTTTTAGACGGCAATACTCTAGAAGTTATTAATCGAGTGAAAGTCGGTGGTGCGTCTGTCGGGATTGCTGTAAGTCCTGATGGACAACGTATTTTTGTTGCAGATTGGTATGAAAATAGCGTATCTATCTTTAATAGTGCCGACTTACATTTAGAAAAGAAAATGACCGTAGGGAAATCACCATCAGGCTTAGTTATTAGTGCTGATAATCGTTGGTTATATGTCGCTAATCGCATGGATGATTCGATTTCACAAATTGATTTAGATAAATTAAGCATTAGAAATACGACTAAAGTAGGCGCGCATCCTTTTGGCATTAGTTTGGATAAAAATGCGCAACGCCTTTATAGTGCTAATGTAGAAAGTAATGATGTTTCGGTTTTGAGCACTAAAGGTTCAAATTTGAAACGTGTGGCACGTATTAAAGTCGGCGGACGTCCTTATGCGTCGGCTTTGGCATCAGGTGGGAAGTTATTATTTGTTACCAATCAAGATGACAGTACCGTTTCTGTGATTGATACAAAAACCTTAACCGAAATTAAGCAAATTGAAGTCGGTGAAAAGCCGGAAGGTATAAGCACAAGTACCGATGACCGGCATGTTTATGTCGCTAATTGGTTTGATGGCACCGTTTCAGTTATTGATGCACA
>ENA-ORXI01002763-ORXI01002763.1-sediment-metagenome-genome-assembly--contig:-NODE-2763-length-12344-cov-18.842586_pt1 | contig 12344 bp, 13 predicted proteins | sample MGYA00237861_ERZ511468 | MGnify/ENA primary metagenome ERZ511468 (study PRJEB26299, sample SAMN06266213) | sediment metagenome | isolation source: Hudson Canyon methane seep mesocosm | place... | reverse complement strand
GCTAAACTTGAAGATGATCTTGATGCTGTCGCTCGAGGTGAAAAAGAATGGGTGCCATTATTACGAGACTTTTGGACGCCCTTCAAAGAGCAAGTTGAAACAAAAGATAAAGACGTTCAGCGTAGTGATGTAACCCAAGAAGATATTGGTGAAGACTGTCCTAAATGTGGCAAGCCATTGTCTAGCCGTCTTGGTCGAAGTGGTCGCTTTATTGGTTGTACCGCATATCCTGAATGTGATTACACCCGTAATGTTAATGGCGAAGAAACCTCAAATGAACCTGAAGTGGTCGCCGATCGTAAATGTCCAAAGTGTGAGTCCGATTTGTGGATTCGTACAGGTAAATACGGTAAGTTTATTGGCTGTAGTAGCTATCCAAAATGTAAACATATTGAATCATTGGAACAGCCTACCAATACAGGTGTGACGTGTCCTCAGTGTAATAAAGGTGAGATTCTGACGCGTAAATCACGTCGAGGAAAGATCTTCTTTTCTTGTTCTGATTATCCAGAATGTGATTATGCATTATGGAATGAACCTGTGAAGGAAGAGTGCCCAGACTGTAAATGGCCTATATTGACGATCAAAACAACGAAAAGTCGTGGTACTGAAAAAGTATGTCCTCAGAAGGAATGTGGCTTCACGGAGAAGGTTGAAACATAATACTGTTAGTTTGTTAATTTTGACCGAATAAAAGGGAATTTATACTGCGTTATTTATTATCATTTGTGCCTGCAATTTTTCTAGCGGTATCCATGTCTGCTTTTGCGGTGGATATCGGTGGAATAAGTATGCCAGAAACCCTTGAGGTAAATCAGCAGAAATTAGTCTTAAATGGTGCAGGGATCCGTAGTAAGTTTGTCTTTGATTTATATGTTGCAGGTTTATATTTAAACGATAAGCAGAATGATGCCAGCGTAATTATTAAAGCAGATGATGTGATGGCGCTTCGCTTGCACATTATTTCATCTAAAGTCACGTCAAAGAAAATGGCCAAAGCAACACGTAAAGGCTTTGGTAAAGCGACAAATGGCAAAGTCGACACTATTTCTACTGAAATTAACCAGTTTCTAGAAGCGTTTAGTGACGTGATAATCGAGGGTGATGTATTTGAATTTGTATATCAGCCTGACCGCGGTGTAGCTGTTGTGAAAAATGGCCATCAGCAGGCAGTGATTTCTTCACTAGAGTTCAAGCAAGCACTATTTGGAATTTGGTTATCTGACAAGCCTGTTAAAGCAAGTTTGAAAAAGAAACTCTTAGGCCTATAAGCAGCCGCTTTATTTGCTAGCGATTGCTTTGATTATTTTCTTGTCAGCCGCCGCTTCTGCAAGAGTTGTTTTTAGTAATTCCTGATCACCATCAAGAAGTCCGTTCTTCAAATTAATACCAATATAAATTAAGTTTTCATAGCGAAGGAACATTGGTTTAATTGATGTTGTGTCGATATATTTTCTATTTTTATCTAAAATCGCTTGGTAGGCATCTTTCTTTTCAATAAATTTAGGTGTCCAAACTACATTTCTAAATTGAGTAAATCCATAACTATCACCTGCCTTCTGGTGACTGTAAAATTTATCTAGCAGTGCTTTTTGTGTTTTTGCATAATCGTTATAAAAATTGACTTTGAATTGTTTAATATTAGCATCGCTAAGGGTCGGTATTGGCTTAGCCTTTTCTGTGTCTTGACTACTTTTGTCACAGGCGGCTAGAAATAGGCTCATAGTTACTAGTAGGAGGATATTAAGCAGATACTTGGTGTTCGGTAGCTGAAGTGATGATGACATAGTATGAGACCTTAGATTTAAGATGTTCAGAACACCATCATATCGCTAATAGCATTTATATTTCTTACTATTTTTAGCAATAATAGAACCTGTTCATAACGATAAGCGTTAATCTCTATGCTGAATTATCGGCTAAATTTCCCTATTTTCAACAAATTAGATAAAATAACACGTTGTTTTTAAGATAAGCAGCGGATAAATGATGGATAAACCTGTAGTTGGTGTAGTGATGGGTAGTAATAGTGACTGGCCTGTTATGCAAAAAGCAGTTGAGCAGTTGGAAGCCTTTGGTGTGGCTTATGAAGCTAAAGTTGTATCAGCACATCGCACCCCTGATTTATTAACTGATTACGCAGTCACAGCAAAAGATAAAGGTCTTGCATGTATTATCGCAGGCGCTGGTGGTGCCGCGCATCTACCGGGTATGTTGGCTGCAAACACAACACTTCCTGTTTTAGGTGTTCCTGTTCCATCTCGTTATCTTAAAGGTCAAGATTCTTTGCTCTCTATTGTGCAAATGCCAAAAGGTATTCCCGTTGCAACATTTGCAATCGGTGAGGCTGGCGCTGCAAATGCCGCATTATTTGCAATTGCTCAGCTTGCAACAACTGATAAAAAATTGGCAGACAAGTTAGAACAGTTCAGAAAAGATCAACACAAGAGCGTGTTGGCAATGACACTTCCTCCACAATAATTTAAAGACGAGTCTATTATGATTTTACCTGGCGCTACTCTTGGTATGCTTGGCGGTGGTCAATTGGGCCGCATGTTTGTAACCGCTGCTCAAACGATGGGTTATAAAGTTATCGTATTAGAGCCTGATGTAAATAGCCCAGCAGGTATTATTTCTGATCAGCATATCTGTGCAAAATATACGGATGAAACAGCCCTCGCCCAGTTAGCAGAGCTATGTGATGCAGTTACCACTGAGTTTGAGAATATTCCTGCCACTGTATTATCGTTTTTAGAAGCAAAAACGGTCGTGCATCCTTCATCAAAAGCATTGTCATCAACTCAGAATAGACTCGTTGAGAAAGCATTTATTGAATCATTAGGTATTAATGTCGCACCGTATGCAGCAATTCGTAGCATGGAAGATATTGATGCGATTGCAGGTTCATTTCAATTCCCTGCAATCATTAAAGCGGCCAGCTTTGGTTACGATGGTAAAGGTCAGGCCGTGTGTCAAACTGCTGATGATGTGCGAGCCGCCTTTTCAGCATTAAATGAAGTTGAGTGTGTGCTTGAGCAACGCATCAATCTTGAACGTGAGATTTCTACTGTATTAGCACGTAGCCAATCAGGAGATGTCACTAACTTTCCTGTTGCTGAAAATGTGCATGTGAATGGTATTTTACATTCAACAACAGTGCCAAGTAGCGTGCCTGAGGCACAAGCTCAAAAAGCGATTGAAATGGCAGATACGATTGCTGATGGCCTTGGCTATGTAGGTACGATGGCGGTTGAATTCTTTATTTCTAAAGAAGGCGATATTCTTGCCAATGAGATTGCCCCTCGCCCACATAATTCGGGACATTTCACTCTAGATGCCTGTGAAACATCACAATTTGAACAGCAAGTTCGCATGTTGTGCGGTTTGCCATCAGGGAATTGTGAATTAACATCCCCTGTTGTGATGATGAACCTTTTAGGTGACGTATGGGGTAGCAGTCAGCCTCATTGGGAGACTTTATTGTCCCAACCACAAAATAAGCTTCATCTTTACGGTAAGAAAGAAGCGCGTCCAGGTCGTAAAATGGGACACTTTAATGTCTTGGCTGAAACAGTTGAGCAAGCTACAGAGATTGCACTACAAACGTTTGCCGATTTACAAGCGGATTAAACCTTAATTCTGGAGGCTTGACATGAATGACTCAGAGTTACTAAAGCAAATTGCTGAAAATCAGCAAAAACAGCTTCAAATCCAGCAGCAAGCACTAGAAACTCAAAGAAAATCGGTAGAGATGCAAGAGGTTCACTTTGAACGTGCCGAGGCTTTGCATCAAAAAGCAGAGCGGATTCAAGATAAAGCAGCGGCCTTACAAGACACTGCGAAGAAAATTATTTTTGCAGTGCTTGTTGTCGGCATTGCCGGGATGGGGCTAATCGTTTTTGGCTAAGTTTGGCTTTAATAGCTGTTTAACGTTAATGCCAACAAGGTGTAGCGTAGCAAAATAGGCAATAATTGCCCCTGAAATAAGGCTGGATAACATTGCAAACCGTTGCCAAACGGATCCTTCTACCCAGTCAGCGATTGCAGGTGTGAACCAAAATAGAATCAATAATAAGATACTGTTTGGTAGCAGTAACTTAAGTATAAACCGTCCCCAGCCTGCATCAGGTTGGTAGACTTCTCGCTTCCTCAACCCGATATAAAGCAGGCCAGCGTTGAGTGCGGCAGATATGGATGTTGCGAGGGCTAAGCCAACATGAGCATAGTGCATCATTAAGATAATATTGAGCACCATATTGGTCACCATAGCGATAATGCCAATCTTTACGGGTGTTTTAGTATCTTGGCGAGCGTAATAGCCTGGTGCCAGCACCTTGATGAAGATAAAGGGTAATAATCCTAAGCCATAGGCCATTAAGCTCAGAGAGGCCTTGTGAGCATCTTGAGGCGTAAATTCACCATACTGGAACAGTGACATCAATAAAGGCTCTGCAAGCCAAATTAGACCTATTGCAGCAGGTGTGGCGATGATAAATACCCAGCGCAAAGCCCAATCGATCGTATGTGAGAATTCAGCCTTAGATGCTGTAGCATGTTTTTTCGATAAGCTTGGCAGGATTACTGTTGATAACGCGATGCCAAAAACACCGAGTGGAAATTCAACCAGTCGATCTGAATAATAAAGCCACGAAATGCTGCCTGTAACCAAGAACGACGCTAACAAGGTGTCGAGCAATAGGTTAATTTGGGCCACTGAGACACCAAACATGGCTGGAATCATAAGCGTCAGGATCTTCTGCACTCCACTGTCTTTCCAGCCCCAGCGAGGCTTCGGTAGTTGACCTATTTTGATTAAGAATGGAATTTGGAATAGTAACTGTACAACACCGCCAATAAAGACACCCCAAGCTAATGCAGTAACAGGCTCATCTAAGTGAGGTGATAACCATAAAGCACAGCCAATTAATGATAAGTTAAGAAATACAGGGGTAAATGCTGGAACAGCAAACTTGCCAAAGCTATTGAGTATTGAGCCTGCTAATGCAGTGAGCGAAATAAAAAACAGATAGGGAAAGGTAATTTTAAGTAAGTCGCCCGCCAGAGTGATTTTGTGTGGGTTATCAATAAAGCCAGGCGCAAACACCATGATCAATAGAGGTGCTGCGATTACGCCGAGTGCCGTGATGGTAAATAAGATGCCTGCAAGTGTTCCGCTAGTATTGGCAATAAGCTGTTTAAGGTCTTTATCGCCGCGTTGGCGATACTCAGCTAAAACAGGAATAAATGCCTGAGAAAAAGCACCCTCTGCAAAAAGCCTGCGTAAGAAGTTGGGTATTTTAAAGGCGACAAAAAATACATCAGCGCCGATGCCTGCACCAAATAGTCGTGCAATTACGATGTCTCTCACAAACCCTAAGATTCGTGAAATAAAAGTCATCATGCTGACAATGGCTGTTGACTTAAATAACTTCTCGCTCATTCATGCGCTCATTTTTAGTGTAGGATTCAGCCTTAAATAATCTTAAATCTATGAGAAAATTATTTATGGCCAAACGATGCAAAGGTCTTAATTCTAAGTGTTTTTTATTCACATATCTCATCATTGTGAGTTTTTTATTAATTTTGTGGCTAAATAGACTTCCTTTAATGCATGAGGAGTCACGTGATATCCCTGTTGATATGCAAAGTTATATATCCTCCCCTGCATCCCCTATACCTACATTTCTGTTGCGCACAAATGGAAAGTTAGCGCTTACTAATGACTGGTTGTTAGATAAGTGGTCTTTTGTTTATTTTACTCATGGACAGTGTTTGCCGGGATGTCAGCCAAGTTTAACAAACATGAGTGAATTGCAGGCTTCATTTGCAAATTCCGATTTTCAGTTCTTAGCAATAGGTTTAGACAGTCAACATGAAACAGCGGATATGCTTGCTAAGTTTCTCACTTCGCAGAACTCGGAACTTACAGCAGCGACGTCAACGACAGATGAAATAGATAAACTGTCGAGGGCATTTATAGCACTGTATTTACAGACAGACTTTCGTAATGGTGGTTATCAAATTGAGCAGGAGCATCATATTTTTCTAGTTGATCCTAAAGGTCGTGTTTACGCTAGATTTAAACCGCCTTACTCAAGTGCAAGTATAAAAGAGAAGTTTTTAAAACTACGTCATTTTTATGCTAAAACAGAATAACTTTTCACTGTAAAGCTTCGGCAAAATATTGTGAGAGGTATTCTAGCGTTTCAAGCCGCTTATAACTTGGTCGCCAAACAAGTCCTAGTTCCCGCATTGGTTTATTTTCCTTAGCAGCAAGAGGCCGAATACAAATATCTGCATGCTGAACCATATCAGACTGAATAGCCATTTCAGGAATTAAGGTGATGCCGAGCCCGCCTGCAACCATTTCAATCAGTGTATATAAGCTTGTGCCCTGCACACTAGTGCGGTGCACAGTTGTAGGCAGCTGACAGGCACTGAGTGCGTGTTCTCGTAGACAATGACCTTCTGAGAGTAGTAATAGCTCATTAATAGGTAAGTCCTCGGCATGTATCTCTGAGTGAGTTGCCAAAGGGTGATTAACAGGTAAAGCTAGCCAAAATTGTTCTTGTGCAAAAATACGTTGGTTAAAGCCACTTGTTTTGTATGGGAATGCTAAAATTGCTACATCGATATCACTGGATTCTAATTGTGCCAATAAACGCTCAGATTGATCTTCAACCAGCACTAGCTCAAGTTCTGGTAGCTGCTTACGAATAGTGGGCAACACTTTGGGGAGTAAAAATGGACTAATGCTGGGTATTACTCCTATACGAACGCGCCCAGCAAGTGGATTGACTTCAGAGCGTGCTAGTTCGACCAGATCTGTGGATAAGGACAGAATATATTGAGCTTGTTGTGCGATCTCTATGCCCAAAGGTGTAGGAATGACCTTTCGGTTTGTTCGCTCTAACAGAGATAAACCTAGAAGCTGCTCTAAATCTTGGACTCCTGCACTTAGTGTTGACTGTGTAACAAAACAACGATCTGCAGCCTGACCAAAGTGTTTTAATTCGATTACAGCGGCTAAGTATTGGAGCTGTCGTAAGGTTGGTAAATTCATAATCGGAAACTCCACTTAATACCATCGTAATAACTTGTTGGATCTAAGTTAACATAAAACGTAGACTTGTTTCCAACCTGAAGTGACAGGGAAAATATTTTAAAGAGGAAAAGATAATGGCAAACCAGAATGAAGTATCACAAACAATTCAAAATTTAGAAGCCGCATTTGCTGGCGAATCTATGGCAAATAGAAAATACTTATATTTCGCAAAACAGTGTCGCAAATTAGGTGCTGATGATATTGCTGACGTGTTTGAAAAAACAGCAGAACAAGAAACGGCTCACGCGTTTGGTCATCTTCAATTATTGTTTCCTGAAGATACGTTAACGGTAGAAAAGATGCTACAACTTGCGATTGATGGTGAAACATACGAATACACAGAGATGTATCCTGAATTTCGTAATACTGCACTAGATGAGCGTAATGCGGCAGCTGTGGCAGAAATGGATGAGCAAATTGAAGAATCTAAGGAACATGCCGAAATGTTTGCTAAAGTATTACTCACTGCAGAAAAACGTTTTGCTGCATTAGCGAAAGTTGAAAAGCGACATGCTCAGCACTATCAAGATGCATTAGATTCAACAAAATAAAATTTAAAATAAACAATCTTTAGGTTAGGAGATGAACAAATGAGACAGTGGGAATGTGTAGTATGTGGCTTTATCTATGATGAAGCAAAAGGTCTTCCAGAAGAAGGTATTGCACCAGGTACGAGTTGGGATGATATTCCAGCTGACTGGGAATGCCCTGAATGTGGTGTAGGTAAAGATGACTTTGAGATGGTAGAAATCTAGAGCATTTTGGGGAGGGATTATTCCCTCCCCTTTTTATATGAGAGAACATTTTATGGATCCTGTAATTATCATTGGAACGGGCATTGCCGCTTATACGCTTGCACGTGAATTTCGTAAGTTAGATTCGGAGATTCCCTTAGTCTTAGTTACGGAAGATGATGGTTGTAGCTACCCAAAACCGATGCTATCAAACGCACTAACAAAGGCTAAAACGGCAGATCAAATTGCACTCTTTGATGCGGAGATAATGGCAGGTAAATTAGATGCTGAAATCATGACTTATACTGTCGTGAGGGCTATTGAACCATTGGCTCAAAAGATTACTTTTGATGATGGCAATACACGTGAATATCAACATCTTGTATTAGCTGTTGGCGCAAAACCTATCCGAATCCCGCTTGAGGGTGATGCTGCAGACGATGTCTTATCGGTTAATAACCTTGCTGATTACGCACTGTTTCGTGACAAACTTGTAGATGCAAAACGTGTCGCGATTATAGGGCCAGGTTTAATTGGCTGTGAGTTTGCGAATGATTTGATCAATGTAGGTACAGCCGTTTCAGTCATTGGTCCAAGCACATTGCCAATGGATGCATTACTACCTGAGCCGATTGCACAAGAGTTAAAAGTGGCGCTTGCTAATGCAGGCGTTGATTGGCATTTTGAGACATCAACACAGCGTATAAGTCATAGCGATAATGGGTATGAATTAACATTAACAAATGGTGACAAACTGAATGCCGATGTTGTTATTTCAGCGGTAGGCTTGCGCGCCAATATTGATCTCGCCCAAGCAGCAGGTCTAAGTGTTAACCGAGGCATTATTACTGATGATACCTTACAAACTAGTCAGTCTAATATCTATGCATTAGGAGATTGTGCCGAGGTCTCAGGTCATAATTTACTCTTTATCGCGCCAATTATCGCTGCAGCAAAAGCTTTAGCTAAAACACTTTCTGGCACGCTAACGCCGGTAAAATATCCTGCTATGCCAGTGGCTGTAAAAACGCCAAGCTATCCTTTAATTACCGCTCCTCCAGCGCGTGATGCAGTTGGCAAGTGGACGTTCGAACTCGCAGAATCTGGCTTTGGTATCAAAGGATTATATATCTCATCTAATGATGATTTACTTGGCTTTGTTTTGAGTGGTGATGCCGTATCAGAAAAGCAAACTCTGACTAAACAATTGCCAGATTTACTTAGTTGATGATTAAGGTTTATAGACGATAGTTTTTCAAGTAAAGTATGGGTATTCATTATGCCCTTACGGATCATCTACTGGTGCTAAGCCAAATAAGTATTTCCAATTTACGAAATATATCAGAACTTACGTTTCAACCTGCACAAGGCATCAATCTAATATTAGGTGATAATGGCGCGGGTAAAACAAGCATACTTGAAGCAATTCATCTGCTGGGATTGGGCCGTTCTTTTAAAGCTCGCACATTAAAATCGGCTATAAAATTCGGCCAAAACCAACTTCAAGTCATTGCTAAAACTTCAAAAAGCACACCTGTAGGCGTGCAATTTAACGATCGTTCTGGTCTAACAATTAGACTTAATAGCGCCCCGCTTAAGCGCTTGTCAGATCTTGTTATGCAGTTACCCTTGCAGTTTATTCCTGCCAATTGTCACCAGTTCTTTGAGCAAGGGCCACGCTATCGTCGCCAGCTATTAGATTGGGGGTTGTTTCACGTGGAACCAAGCTTTAACTTTCACTGGCAATCGTACAAAAAAATATTACAACAACGAAATTCGGCAATCCGTCAGCATAAGAAAATAGAAGAAATACAGCTTTGGGACAACCATTTAGCAGAACATGGAGAAAAAGTTACTGCACTAAGATGTAAGCAATTAGATATTATTCTGGACGTGTTCGAAGATATATTTCAAAGGCTGTGTCCAGAATATAGCAATGCGAAATTTGCTATTAAATACCGTACAGGATGGAGCAAAGAGAAAGACTTAAAGACGTCATTACTCGATGCTCTCGAAAGAGATCGTAATTTAGGATATACACGTTCGGGAAGTCATGCAGCAGATTGGTCCATTTCAATAAATGATCACAATCCAGCAGATGTTTTTTCTCGCGGCCAACAGAAGCTGTTTTTTTTAGCGCTCTGTATGGCGCAAGCAAAAATAACAGAGCATATTCGACATGAAGAAAGTATTTTATTATTAGATGATATTAGTTCGGAACTAGATTTGGCGCATCAGAAAAATGTCTTAAATGAACTGACTACCCTACCCGTTCAAGCATTTATTACTGCCACAGATCCATCCTTGGAATCATATGAAAAAGCAACAGTGTTTCACGTGGAACGTGGGGCAATCCTTTAGCTCCATGATGTGCTAAAATGGCACATTAAGATCAAAACCTAACCCTTCAATGGATAGATTATGACAACCGAAGAAAACGCATACGACTCGTCGAATATAAAAGTACTAAAAGGATTGGATGCTGTACGGAAACGTCCAGGCATGTATATCGGTGATACTGATGATGGAACTGGCTTGCACCATATGGTGTTTGAAGTTTTAGATAATTCGATTGATGAAGCTTTAGCAAACTACTGTACGGAAATTAATGTTCGCATTCATCCTGATGATTCGGTTTCGGTTTCAGATAATGGTCGTGGTATTCCCGTTGATATTCACGAAGAAGAAGGTGTTTCTGCCGCAGAAGTTATCATGACGGTATTACATGCTGGTGGTAAGTTTGATGATAATTCTTATAAAGTTTCTGGTGGTCTTCATGGTGTAGGTGTTTCGGTTGTAAATGCTTTATCCAAAAAACTAACGCTAGAAATTCGTCGTAGTGGAAAAGTGCACAGACAAAGTTATACCGATAGTGTGCCTGATGCACCGATTGAAGCAGGTGACGATTGTGATACTACGGGCACAAAGATTCAATTTTGGCCGAGTGAAGAAACGTTCTCAAATGTTATGACATTTGATTATAAAATCTTAGCAAAACGTATTCGTGAATTAGCCTTTTTGAATTCAGGTGTACGTATTGTATTAACAGATGAACGTGATGAGCAAAGTGAAGTATTTCACTATGAAGGTGGTATCAATGCCTTTGTTGAACATTTAAATAAAAATAAAACGCCAGTACATGAAACCGTCATCAGCATCAATGGCGAAAAAGAAGATGTTACTGTTGAGCTATCAATGCAGTGGAATGATTCTTATCAAGAAAATATTTATTGTTTTACCAATAATATTCCTCAGCGTGATGGTGGTACACATTTAGCCGGTTTCCGTGCTGCACTAACACGTACTCTGAATCAATACATTGAAGCAGAAGGTTTAGCGAAAAAATCAAAAGTAGCTACAAGTGGTGATGATGCTCGTGAAGGTTTAACTGCGGTATTGTCTGTAAAAGTACCTGACCCTAAGTTTTCATCACAAACAAAAGATAAATTAGTTTCATCTGAAGTAAGAACGATTGTTGAATCCTTGGTGAATCAACATTTTCATGACTTTTTGGTTGAAAACCCAGCAGATAGTAAGTTGATTGCTAACAAAATGGTTGACGCTGCACGAGCACGTGATGCCGCACGTAAAGCACGTGAGTTAACACGTCGTAAAGGTGCTTTAGACATTGCAGGTTTGCCGGGTAAACTAGCCGATTGTCAGGAACGTGACCCTGCCCTTTCAGAAATATTCCTAGTTGAGGGAGATTCTGCGGGAGGTAGCGCTAAACAAGGTCGTGATCGTCGCACTCAAGCTATCTTACCGCTGAAAGGAAAAATCTTGAATGTTGAGCGAGCACGTTTTGACAAGATGATTAGTTCTGCGGAGGTTGGAACCTTAATTACGGCGCTTGGTTGTGGTATTGGTCGAGATGAATATAATCCTGATAAATTACGCTACCATCACATCATTATCATGACGGATGCCGATGTTGATGGATCGCATATCAGAACATTGCTATTAACGTTCTTTTATCGTCAAATGCCTGAGCTTGTTGAGCGCGGTCACATCTATATTGCTCAACCTCCTTTGTATAAGATTAAGAAAGGTAAGCAAGAACGTTATGTAAAAGATGATGCCGAGATGGATCGTTACTTAACAGAGTTGGCGCTTACCAATGCTGAATTACACCCAAGTGAAACAGCAGATGTGATTTCAGGCAATGCGTTGGCTGCATTGATTGAAGAATATCAGGTGGTTACATCGGTCATTGCTAGATTGTCTAGTCATTACTACCCAGCTTTCTTAGACCAGTTGATCTATCAGCATGCTATTCCAGATTTGACAGATTCAGCCGCAATGGCGGTGTGGTTAGAAAATGTTGAGTTACGTTTGAATAGTACTTTGCCTACAGGTACAAGTTATAAGCTCTCAGTTGCTAAAAAAGATGACGATCCTACACCTTATATCAATGTGAGCTACAGCCGCCATGGTATTAACACTGACTTCCATATTCCTGGTGATTTCTTTGCAAGTAGTGAATATCAACGGATCCTAGCGTTTGC
>ENA-ORXI01002762-ORXI01002762.1-sediment-metagenome-genome-assembly--contig:-NODE-2762-length-12347-cov-3.949878_pt1 | contig 12347 bp, 8 predicted proteins | sample MGYA00237861_ERZ511468 | MGnify/ENA primary metagenome ERZ511468 (study PRJEB26299, sample SAMN06266213) | sediment metagenome | isolation source: Hudson Canyon methane seep mesocosm | place: USA:Hudson... | reverse complement strand
CCGTCGACCTCGAGCACTATTCCGAAGGTCATCTCGTTCTCGAGGAGGTTCTCTAGGTTGTCATCGGTCACCGTAAGCCAGACAGTGATGACCCTAGACTCATTGGCGAGTAGGACAAAGTCCCTGTCGCCCGTATCCACACGCGCATCGAAGATGTTGAAGAAGATGTCAGAGTTCCTGTCGATGTCAGCCCTCAGGAGTTGGTCATCAGGGTACAGGTTGACCACAGTGTACACAAGCGCGTAGTCGTCCCCACTCTCCGTTATCTCCAGTGGCATGGGTGCTAGAATCTGGAAGAAGCCTTGTGTGCCAACGATGAACTCGGCCTTTCCACTGCCACTGATTGTGAGTCCATCACTAGCAGCCTCGACGCTGGATGCGGTTAAGGTGATGTCGCGCTCCCCAGAGGCGGAAAAGTCGAACGAATAGCGCACGGTGAGGTTCAGTGACGAACCTGCTGGGACATACGGAGTCCTCCCATTGGTCAGCCCGGTCGCCTGAACCCAGACGTCGGGGTGACTGGTATCAAAATCGATGGTGAAGGCGTCGTTGACGTTGCCGTTGTTCCAGATTTCCCAGTTAACAGTCCTAGCAGCGTCCCCTCCTCTGAACACCTCTTCTGTCATGTCGAGATCCTCGACTTCGACCAGATTGGTCACAGGGACTGTGAGCAGGATCCTTACACTCGATTGGTAGTCCGAGTCATCCTGACTGGCTGCGATTATCCAGATCTCGTAGGTCTCATTGGCAATCCCATAAGGCATCGGCAGCAGCAGCAAAACGGTGCTGTCTCCTCCAAATGGATCTATCCCGAGGCTCTGCTCCGCATTTAGAGAGACGCCGAGTTTCCAGTCTGACAACAGAGATAGATCGAATGCCTCCTCCGAGTTTCCATTGTTAACCATCCTGACCTCGATTAGCCTCAGGAAGCCGTCGGCAGTGGCCATCATCTCTGTGGCCTCCGGCTCGAGCACTAGGTCGTGGAATACTGGGACTTCGATGTATATCGTCCAATCAGCCACAAAATTGGCAGGAGGTCTGCCGCTTGCGAGCAGAGTTATCGCATAGGTGCCCGGAGATATCTCATCGGGTACGATGACAGTTGCTGTGAGTTCGAACTCATCGGTGATGTTCATCGAGAGGCTGGTCACCACAGAGCCGTTGGCATCGTGCCAAACCAAGTTCTCATCACCCCAACGGCTATCGCCAAAGGTAGCACCTAGATTCCAGATCGCTATCTGATTGCCAGTGTTCTTCATCACCATCGCCACATCTCCAGTGGTCCCTGGATACAGCACCGCGGCTGGGTTTGCAAGGGCCTTCTGATCTAGGGAGATTGAGTACGCAGCAATGACCGATACGGGCAATTCGATGTACACCTTGGAGAGATTAGTGGTCCCATCGTTAATCCAGACAAACCAATCTAACTCCTCGACACTGGCGCCCTCGGGAATACTGAGATTGAACCACGTGTTCATGGTATCGAGGGCGCTGATGACCTCGGAGACAACATAGTTGTCGTGATCGAACCTGTTGTTGGAGTCAATCCTCAGAGGATAGCCATTCATCCAAGTCTGGTTGGAGACTTCGGTGTACAGACGTAGAGTGATGTCAACGTACCCCTTGTTCTTGATTTTGCAGAATAGAGAAGGTGGCCTAGAATCGTCGGGCACCACCATGTAGGCGTTGGGCAACGGATCGTCGCAATCGACGTCGAGGGTGTACTCTGCGACCTTCTCGAATCCGAACATCAAGAAAGAGTCCAGATGGATACCCTGGTTCGCTAAGGAGCTGTCAGAATCGAATAGGAAGGCGAGAGAGTAGTCGGCGTTGGGGTGTATGTCGGTCATGTTCCAGACCAACCGTGACCAATCGCCATGGTTCTTCGAGAGATTTTGTGCAGTGTAGTTGTAGTACTCCAGCGATCCTCCGGCATCAGCCTCCATCCTGATGGTGTCGCCGGAAGCCATCTCCCCCCATGCAGCAGTCACCAAGTGCATCGATATGAAATCAAACGACCTTACCCTGACCTTGCAGAAATTGTTACCGTATAGTGCCGAGACTGCTGAGTCTAGGGTCCCGTACTTGAGACCGTGGCCGGGGTCGTCGCAGTTGTCGAACGGAGTGAACCAGCCCCACCAGAGCCTGTCATGTCTGTTGCTGGCGTAGTCTGAACCAGGCCTCGAAACCCTCCAGTGCATCTCGCCCTCGTCGCTGGAGGCGTTTTCCATCCTCCAGTGCCCGTAGTAGTCGGGGTCCGATGAGAGAGATCCATCCGAATCATACCCGGCTCCAACCCATGTCGGCTCGTTGGCGCTGAGTTGGTTGGTGCAGTCAACGATCTGATCGCCGTCCACATCCCCACAGAATCCATTGTCCATAGGGTCCTTCCAGACCGCCACTGGTACTTCCCTATCGAGCTCGTTGTTGACCTCGTTGTCATCAGCGAGTCCGCCATCGATGGTGCCACGCAGTATGATTCCGCCGTAGAGATTGCCATCTTCATCAATAGCACTGTGGGCAGCGCTCGGGGTCCAGTAGAACGACTCGGTGGTAGACTGCAGGCCGGACAGTGTCATGTTGACATAGTGTTCCTCCATCAAGAATCCGACGGGGTGCCAGACCTGCATCCAACCCTCGGCGTAGGCAGGCTGGCTTGATGTGCCAGCCTGAGTGAATGTGATACTCACCAAGACGGACTCGTCCCTGAGGACGTATTCTAGCGTAGAGTTGTCCGGCTGGTCCCACTGCAGGGCCGTGGTCAAAGAATCGCCGAGCTCGATAGAGGTGACTTCGAAGTCAATCAGTGCCTTCGGAGTGGCTGCACGTTCCTCTGTAGTTGGAAGCATCACCGAGTTTGCAGCCAAAGGGGCCACGCTCATGGCGAGGAGTAAAGACACTAGAAAGAGGGGGAACAGGCTACGCATGTGACAAATCTTCGGTCCTACATACGTGTATGAAGGTTCGCTAGCAACGTTCGCCGCCCGAAGGGCGGCTGCGCGGATGATTGGCGGCTCTCAGACGCCTCTCTAACCGCCCGGAGGAAGCTTGGTCTCGATGAAGGGCTTATGGTGACTCGGTGAGGCGTGTAGGGTGTGACCGTGGAGGGCCTGTACCAGAGGTTCGTCCTCTACATAGTAGTCGTGTTGCAAGTCACTCTGGTTCCTATCGTGGGGTTCTCCCTGACCTATCTGCTTGAGGTAGATCAGGACAACTTCTCAATCGCCGTTCGCACCGAACTGGTCTACTGGATCGTCGTCGCAGGACTGCTGTACGGGTTCTTGTCACTCCTTCTAGCTCTGTTCTTCGGTGGTTACAGGCCTGCTTCAGTCGCTGACAAAGGAGGCTGGATGCCAATCCTAGGCCTCAGCAGAAGAGCCGGAGATCCTGAACTCATAGACCGGGCGAGGCTAGCCCTACAGGCGAGCCCTTACGGCAGGATGGCAAGACTCGTTCACACGAAGACAATCGGAGAGGGGCAGGACCTGATAGCGGTTCACGGTGGGCTGCAGTTGCTGGCCGTCCCGATGCAGGTTCTGCTGATCGCCGTTCCCCTGCTCATCATGGAGGGCGTGCCCGAAGAGATAATCAAGCCAGATCAGGCATTCGAATTGGGCATGGCAGGGTATCTGATAGCGCTGTGGATGGCAGTGAGGATTCAGCCGATTGTGTCCAGCGGTCTCGTGTCTTACGCAGCGATGTTCAGGAGCGTGTTGTGGAGAATCTCGCGATTCTCATGGATACTCCCGGTTCTGCTCTTCTGGGTTATCGCCAGGACGTTTCTGGCTGCCTCCTTGGGCTGGTTGGACGTCGATGTAACACAGTGGAACGAGGTCCAGTTGGAAACTGTTCTTCTGCATGCGGTAGTTCCCGATGCGGTAGTTCCTGAGACTGCAGTCATTGACTTCCTAGTGGCGATATCAGTGCTACCAATGGCGACCTTTACTACCCTGTCTGTACTAGGAGGAACTCACGACATGCCAAATTGGATGAGAGGGCAGGAGAGTGGGCTCGAGAATCTACAGATGGACCTACTGGAGGCTCCTGATGAGGGCGAAGAAATCGAGGCTTCCCCGATATATGATGCCACAGTGCCGGAGGAGCCTGAGGTAGAAGAGGTAGAGGAAGAAGAGGAGGGGAGCAGGATGATTGACCTACCATTCAGACTGTTCGATGACTGATTACTGCAAGGGGAAGGCTCGGTCTGCAACTTGGTTCAACAGCACCCACCCCGAACCCATGCATAGTCCGAATCCGATTGACGTGGGTCCGAGCAGAGACAAGGAAGCGAGAGAGGCGAACAGGATGGCAGGTGGGTATAATCTAGGCTCTATCCTAGAAATCTCGCTCCCGATGAATAATGATGTGAGGAAGAGTGCGAAGGATGCGATGGGGCCCATCGGGAGTCAATCTCCCCTCAGCTCAGCCAACACTGTTTCGACCCGATCCATGCCCTTGTCAATGTCTTCCCTACAGATAGTGTAGGCGAAGCGGAGGTGGCCCTCGCCTAGCTCACCGAAGGCTGTGCCCGGTGAGCACAGCACTCCACCCTCGAGCAGCGCCATTGAAATCTCCTCACTGTTCATCCCGGGGACATCCACTTTGGGGAACACATAGAACGCTCCGGTGGGGACGTGGCAGGAAACGCCGGGCATCGCATTGAGTCGTTCGCATACCAAGTCGCGCCTAGCCTTGAACTCTAAGCACATTTCCTCCGGGTAATCTGGGGCATTCACGAGGGCCTCGAGGACAGCGTGCTGCATTGCATCGTTACTGCACGCGGTTACGTAGTACTGCATCTTGGTCAGTTGCAACATCGCTTGGGCATCGGGAGACAACAGGTATCCAATTCTCCATCCAGTCATAGCGAAGGTCTTGGAGAACGACTGTACCATAATCACCTTGTCATAACCCGCTCCAAGGAATGAGACATGAGGGCCGTCGTACACGATGCGGTCATAGACTTCGTCACTGATTATCCAAAGGTCGTTCTCCATAGCGAAGGTGACCAGTTCGTCCCTCTGTGACTCGTTGACGTTACCTCCTGTTGGGTTGCTCGGGAAGTTGTACAGGATGGCTACGGTGTTCTCATCGACTCTGCTCTGTAGGTCCTCGATGGTCGGCACGAAGCCGTTCTCGAAGGTGCAAGGGTACAGATTGGGCTCACCGCCGCAGATTACTACATCCGGAGGATACAGCGGGAAGTACGGCTCTGGCAAGAGTACATTGTCTCCAGGCTGAACCAGAGCTAGGAAGATGTCGAGGAGGCCATTGGTTCCGCTCATGGTGATACAGACGTTGGATTCGTCCAGACTGGGGACGAGGTGATGCCACATCTCGGCTATCTTCGCCCTCAAATCTGGTAGTCCGGCAGTGGTGGTGTACTTGTTCCTGCCATCTTTCATCGCCTTGGCAAACGCCTCGATGGCAATAGGAGGAGGTTGGAAGTCAGGCTCGCCCAAGCCGAACTGAACGGCATCATCCCCTGCCATGTCAAACATCCTCCGAACCCCTGTAGGACGGATGCTGTTAACACGCTCGGAGAACCTCACCATGGCCTGCGGACGAGAGTTCTAGGCTTTGAACAAGGCGCTTCGATTCTTACGGATTCGCTATTCGGGACCCTGTTCAGGAATTAATTCAGCTTCGAGTACTTCATCGACGGCTGAATCCTCCTCCTTCCTAAATCTTGAGATTAAGTTGTCAATCTCACCATCCGAGCGAAGTCGGACCAGAGACAGTGAGGCTACCCATATCACGAATACGACGAGGATGCCGACAATGACGATAGGGGGGACTGAGAAGTCAGTGACGCTGCCGGCAGAGCCGTGCACAGTCACTAGAACAGGGAGTGAGAAGGCGCCTTCCGCCATCGCTCTGACCTCTATCTGATGGCTGCCCTCGCTGAGTTTGGCTGGATTCAGAATCACATGCCACATGAAAGGCGTAAGAGCGCCAATCTCTCCGGGCTCAGCAGAGTACGTTGCATCCTGCCACCCCCCTCCATCGATTCTGAACTCGACCCTCTCAATGCTGCCGAGTTGGCCCCAAGCGTGTCCGGTGACGTTGATTGTTCCATTCGAGTCGATAATATTCAGCAAGTGGTTCTGGCGGCTGACATCGACTGTATCAGTCTGCTCGGTTTCAGCGAGATGTAGTGCGAGTGCGACAGCTGCTCGTGCATCCACCATACCCCATCCAAAGTCGCGGTTCCAGTAGGGGTCGACATCCGGGGCGCTGGGCTCGCCCCTGCGCTCCGCGGTCTGCTTGAGAACCTCCTTGATCTGTAGCGGAGTGAGGTTGCCATTGGCCTCGATGACCAAGGCAATGACTCCAGAAACTGCAGGGGTGGCGTATGAGGTGCCGCTGCCACGACCAGTGTAGGTATTGTCGGAGGCATCGCCGCCGAGGAAATTGTTGCAGCCGCCACTAGTGACGCAGCCCTCGGCCTGCACTATGTTGGTACCCGGAGCGCTGACTTCGGGTACCAATTCGTTGAGAGGGTTGCCGTCACCGTTGTCCTTGCGCGGGCCGCGCGAGGAGTAGGAGGCGATGCTGTCATCGGACCTGTTGACAGTATTGAGGTCGTCAGTAGCGGCGACTGTTACTGAGAGAGAGGATGCACTCATACCCGACAGACCGTCGTTGTCCGGACCGTCGTTGCCGGCTGCGTTGGAGACTGTGACCCCGGCCAGCATCGCATCATCGAGTACTCTACTGTGCATATCCGTGCCATCGGAGCCGCCGTTCTCGTGGCTTGTTATCCCCCAAGACAGAGAGATAATGTCGATGCCGTGGTTTGCCTCATCCACCCCCGGCCATGCATCATCCTTGTGATCGATTATCCACTGTAGGCCATTCATTGCCGACTCGTAGAACTCTTGCTCAAGCAAGTAGTTCTCGAATGGGCCTGCTCCAACATCAGTCCCAATTCGGACGTCGACTAGGGAAGCATTTGGAGCCGACCCATAGAACTCTGACTGACTGCCGTCCTGCTCCAAACCTGTTGCACTGGCCATCCCCATACATGCCGTGCCGTGCTGGTTGCCGTCGTCAGGGTCGAATGACCCGTCATCCTCCCTGCCTCCCGAAAGGATGCATTGAGGGTCCGAATGTACAAAGCAAACTGCATCGTATCCGGCAACAAACTTTCCCGAAAGACCGGGGTGCTAGTTGTCGACCCCAGTGTCAGTCAGTGCAATGTTAACTCCGTGACCACTAACTCCGAGGTCCCATGCCCCCACTGGGTACTCCGTGGAGTTACGTGCCTTGACCGCAGGAGTCTGGACGTCACCGTAGAAAACGAGCGAGCCGTAGCGCTCGACCATCACCACGCCTTCGAACTGAGAAAGCGCATACACCTCGGAGGCATCGACATCACCGATTAGAAGAGCATCAACTGACAGGATCTCTAGATGGATATCGTGACCCGCCAGAGCAAGATCAAAGCGGTTTGAATCGGTAATCTTTCCAGCGTATGAAAGGCCTACGTTGACGGGCCCGGAAGCCGTCTGCAACGAGTCGTGGATGCCGTTCCTATCGGAGTCTAGGGATGTCCAGGTCCACCATGGCCCTGGGTCTGCCCAACTGACAGCAGCCTGGACGGGGGCCGTGGTCTGCTGATCTTGGCCTATCAGTTGCAGCCCCTCGCTGTCTATTTCGGACAGATGAGGGGGGGCTACGCTCCCGGCTAGTGGGACCAGTAGGAAAGCGCATAGGACGGCGTTGAGTGCCTTGGTGTCCATCGGGTCACGCGAAATACGCGGAGTCCTTCAACCCAACCTATGCCGGAGTTGCTCGGAATGCTGTACGCAGATGCCGAAATGGTGGGGGCACTGGGATTTGAACCCAGATCAGCGGGTGTCTTCCGCCTAGCGTGCACCCGGAAAGCGCACGCTCTCGGGTTGCGACAGGTCGGTGCTCCAGTTGGTCATCAAATCCATCAGAAAAACCACTTGTCGTCATTCCCGTGCAACTGGAGCCCGCGGTACTACCAGGTTATACTATACCCCCTAAGGAGTGCATCGCCCTAGGGCCTCGCTCTTATGATGCTCTCGGTCAGTCGAATATGAGGCTCACATAGGACCCAAGATTGGCCCCACCAGAAGAGCGAAAGCGACCCAAGCCCCTAGGATTGCTGATGCCAGACCCCACGCGCGCGGGCGTATGCCCGCGCTGAGCCAACCGAACACCCGTGAGAGTTTGCCGGGTGCCAAAGCGATGAGGCGCGCCAGATTGACAATGACTCCAGCAGCGACGAGGAAGCCCAGCATAGCCAGAATGGAGAGCGGGATGCCCAACAGGTCCGAGCGGGCTACGGCGCCCACTCCCTGTGGAATCAGTGCCGGAGTCCGTAGCCACAGCAGCCAAGCCAGCCATAGCCCCAGATAGGCATCCTCAGCAAAACTGGAACGATTGCGCCATGCACGAAATCCATCTGGCAACCGCGAGTACGTCACCGTAACTAGGTATTCAACCTCAGGAATCCTACCACGCAGGAGGACGGAGAGACCATGATACACCATGACCAACGCAAGCAGCAGTTCGATCCATATCCAGAAGACTCCCAACCCGAACACGGCCATCAGAGCGACGGGCAGTGCCCATATCCCAAAGCCGACGGCAGCGGCCATTGCAGTCATGAATGAGCCAGCACCGGGGAACAGTAGTTCATCGGGTATTTTGGGTTCCCGATCCCTTGGCATAGCTAGAACCACCATAGGCAGCAATGCTGTACCAATTATGATTGAGAACAGAGACAACGGATGGTTCCCCGAACCCCTAGAAGCCGAAGATACAGCCTCGTCTATCTCCAGCGCCGACATAGTACCGGGCTGCCAATCTGTGACGAAGCCGGCTGAGTCGATTATGATAACAGCGTCTGTCGCACCACTAGGGAATGCCTTGCCCACTGCAGCATCAGCCTCGTCCATCAGTAGTGGCCATGTTTCGTTGAGAGTCAACGAATAAGTGTCCAAATCGACAGATTGGATCCCTTCTCCCGTGGCAATCTGGATGAAGGCGATGTCCGAGTCACTGATGATCTGTGCTCCTCTGAAATCATCGAACTGCCTGATTGCATTGGGCGACCCGGTGTGGAACAGCCCAACCACGACAGCATCGTTTCCTGATATCAAGTCGGAAAGCTTGACCAATTCGCCATCATGAGACAGTAGCGCAAACGAGGGCGCTGCACCTTCCTCCCTAGGGGCGTTGCTGTCGATGTCGGGCAAGTGCATAGCGGGGCCAAGAGCGGTGATTGCAAGCAGCAGCAGTATCGCATAGGTCTGTAGGGGCAGCATGGCCTCCCGCATCGAGGCCCCAATCCATGCGATTATGCCCAGCGGGACCACGACCGCAGCCCACATCGAGGCCAACATTGGCTTGGAGTCCTCCGGGACCTCAAAGCGCAGCACACCTACTGCATCGCACAGTTCTCCCGGATCTTGATCAGTGACTGTGAAACAGGCGTCAATCATGTATCTCCCCGGGATGAGGGGCTTCTCTGAGGACCAGGTGAAAATAGACCTGTTGGCCTCGCCAGTCCTCGTCCCATGAGGGGTCTCGAAATGTTCCATCCGCTGATCCTCTTTGCCGAAGCCGTGGACCATCTCATCCCAGTCTAGCGGCCCGACAATCTCGAGTACTTGGCCATCAAAGTCTCCTGGCCCCCAGGGCGAAATCGGTGTGAACTCAACCCTTACCATCCTGTTAGAATCGATGCTATAGTCCAGCTGCGGATCAATAACCTCTCCATCGAAGATGATTCCCGAGGTCGCGTCATAGGTCCCCCACCACAGCACTCCCTGCTGCAAGCAGTCGTGCTGCACATCAACTTGCAAGGAGATGAGATCGTCCGATGAAAGCGAGACGTTGACATCGGGGGCCTGTACAGTAAATTCGTGAGCTGAGAGATATGACTCCTCCATCGGCAGTGAATTGGTCTGAACGTTATCTAGAACCACATTGCTACCGAGAGACAAAGTCACAGAAAATGAGGTCTCGGCACCCGCGGCCCCGGGCAGCACGTTGGTGAGTCTGCAGCCGTCGTTAGTCGAGTCCAGAGATGCAAACAGCCGCACTGTGATGTTGCCCTCGAACCTGAACGACTCTGCTAGCGGAGCCGATTGGATGTTGATTAGGTTAGGATTGAGGGCGGAACTGGTCCTAGTGAACTCGGCCTTGCCTAGGGGCTGACCGGTGTTCGTGGTCCAGTTACGATCTAGAAACGGCTGTTCCTCGGTTCCCTTCAGATACAGCATGTGACTGTCAGGGAGAGTCCAGTTAATTCCAGGTCCTTCGACCTTCTCGATATTTTGGGCATTCGCCATCGATACGCCTGAAGTCATCATCAGAAGTAGGGCCAGAGCAATTAGGACGCCAGCCCTAGACGCGTTTGCTCCTTCTCCCATAGCCTTGTCCTCATCTCGTACAGTACAAACCCCACGTCTTGATGTTACAGAATCCTGAAAGCCACAATAACGGCCATTGCAACCCCTGAAAGGGTTGCTAGGAAGTTCACTGTGTGCTTTCCAATGTATCCCTTGTTCTCGAGAAGTTCGCCGAGTACCGAATCGACTTGACAGCCTAACCAACCTACGATTGTAACTGTGACGAAGATGCTGGTGGCGCTCATCGACTCGCCGAAGACTGGAGCAAGCAAGACTGCCCCTCCTGCGATAATCAGAGCTCCGAGCAGCGCAGCCACCGTGCCTGTCGGAGACATTCCTCCATTGGTCCCGGGTGGGACCGCTTCGAGAGTGATGATACTTCGAGTCCTCAAATCGAGGCTGCCTATCTCCGAGGCCAGCGTATCGGACAGCGCCACTGAGATACTGCAGGTTACGGCTAGGTAGTACCAATCTCCTTCTCCGAACCAACTCAGGGTCGCAACCAACGAAGCCGCCGCGCCGTTCGCCATCACATTGCGCCAACCCCTTGCTCCCTCATTGGACTCCTGTATCGCTAATGCCCGCTTCTCCTCAAAGCGCCACTTAGTCGCCATGGAGCCTACGAAGAGGAAGACCACGAGGATTACCAGCCAGGTCCAATGCCCTAGCAGAGATACGGTGAGTCCGACCACCATGGCAGCTAGTAGGCCGCTCGAGTCGAGCATGTCACGAAGCTTGGATACCAGCAGCAGCGCGGCGACTAGGATGATGGAAATCATCTGGTCGTTGGAAAAATAGGCCGATGGGTCCACCATTCTGCTCGTTTGTGCTGCCTTATGCAGCGGTCATGAAGGATTCCCCTGTGAGAAGTCCGTTCCTACGGGAACGGAGGCATTCGGTAAACCTGAACCATAAGTCATTGAACAGCCACGAAGATTCAAGGGTCCTAATACACTCCATCGCATATGGCCGATGAGTCTGATAATGGCTCATTTGAATCCCTTAGAGAGGCATTTGAAGGAGTTCCTGCTGACTTATCTACCGAACAAAAGTCAGTCGGTGCTAGTGACAAAACATGGGTCTCGTGGCTAATCATCCTAGTATTCTTGATAGTTTGGTGGGTAGCCCTGATTATTGCTGCCACGGTGGTTTTTCTGGCCATATATCTTGTCGGAATTTCAGAGGGCCTGGCAATATCGGTGTCCGGACTCTTGGCTTACATCATTCTAATTCCTATCACACTATTGTTCATCCATGTCGATGGCAGTTTGGACCGGATAAGGGATATGTTGAAATTTGGTTCTACAAAGAGAGTACTAATCCTATTGTTGGGAATCCCAATAGTAGTCACCATAATCGATTTCGTCCTTACCATAGTTTACGGTATTGCGTGGATTGGAATATTTGGTGAGCCTTCTACTAATACTGACTTGGGAACTAACTGGGAGTCGAGCACTGTTGATATCGCTTTGTTATTTCTCTCAGTAGCGATAGTAACTCCGATTGTTGAAGAGCTCATGTTTCGAGGTTACATTCTTGATGCCATTAACAGGAAGCACGGCGATTGGACTGCGATTATTTGGAGTTCTATTCTTTTTGGTTTGATTCATCTCGATCCTTTTGTTGCAGGGCAGGCCTTCATGGGTGGAATCATCTATGGTTGGATTAGAGTAAGGACTGGTAGTCTATTGCCTTCTATTGCGGGCCACATGATGTGGAATATGCTCGCTCTAATGCTGTCTTATCTTTAGTGCCGCTCAGATCGCCCATCACTCGCGGCGCCCGAAGCGCCCGGTGCGGTTCCTCATCACTGCGGCGGTCCGTCGAGAGGGGGAGTGGTGTATGGAATGTTGCTCACATGATTGCGCCGCAGGCTCCGCAGTACAACTCGCTCTTCGCGTTGTCCCTCTGCATGCTCCACTTACCACAGGCTGCACACGGAGGCAATCCCTTCTC
>ENA-ORXI01002761-ORXI01002761.1-sediment-metagenome-genome-assembly--contig:-NODE-2761-length-12351-cov-5.552469_pt1 | contig 12351 bp, 12 predicted proteins | sample MGYA00237861_ERZ511468 | MGnify/ENA primary metagenome ERZ511468 (study PRJEB26299, sample SAMN06266213) | sediment metagenome | isolation source: Hudson Canyon methane seep mesocosm | place... | reverse complement strand
CACATTTATACAAATTACAAAGCCAATTGGTGTGTAATTAATGATGAATTGCCAAAGTTTGGTGAAGGCCGGTCAGAATAAGTGGTAATAGTTGGTATTGTTGAATAACAAACAAAGCCAGCAACGCTACTTCGTGGGTAGTCATTATGTCTATGAGAAAACACATGAATGAATTCAGAGTATTTATTTCAGTCTCTTTATTCTGCATAAGTTCTTATTTAGCTTACGATTTATTTGCTAATGGCTTTAACTTGGTTGTATTGGTTACTTGTATTTTTGGGTATGTATTAGTCCATTATATTTGGCCGAAACATAAAGATGATGATAGTGCCTGGTATGATCTTTTAGAAATTGTGGTTGATCTTCCTTTTAGAGCAATGGCCACTTTACTAAGATCTATTGGCAGAATTGCAAAAAGTGCAAACGGAGACACTGGAATTGACTTGTAAATTCGCTCATAAATTATGAATAACCGGCATACGCGGCCCCTGTTATTAAGCAGTTTAAATAAACCAATGAATATTGCCATCCATCAACATGGGAATAAAGGGCAGGGGAGACGGGTTCTGTTAAGGGTTATGCGATACCTGCCCAACACCACAGGACTTAAATTACACTCATAAATTTAACGGGCAGGTGTCGTATAAGCCTCAGGGGAAGAAACTGCGGGGGATGGTGCTCGAAGTTGGGAGATTCGCAACGCTATGGGGATTTGATACATTGCTTGCCTGACTAGTACTGATAAGTTTGACTGTTCAAGATTAAAATTTGTACGCCCTCTGGTAATGAACATCGTTTTCGGATGCTCAATGACTACCGATACCCCCTGATTAAGGACTCTAATTCGGTGGTCTGTCGATTCAGGGCAAACCTGTACACCTACCAGTCTGAGCCGATAGCTGAACGGTTTCTGTTGTTCGACCTTCATGCTGCTTCTCTTACCGTTGGTGGTGCTCGTGGCTCGTGGCCTCGCTCGAACGTTTCAATAATGATCATCGGTGATGAGCATACGGGGCAAATATAGGGACTGCACGGCACCTCATTATTACCGTCATTCCCTTTACTTTCTATTTCTGGTGCTTTAACCCGTAATAACTCTCTGGCCTTCTTTAAATTACTAGCACGTCGTGCATTAGCTAATAACCCATAATAACGAATGCGATGAAAGCCACGGGGTAATACATGAATAAGAAAGCGACGAATAAACTCATCAATACTGAGTGTCATGGTCTTCTTGTTATCTCGTTCTTTGCTTCTGTAGTCTTTCCATTTGAAGGTTACCCCTTGTTCATCTAGGGCGATGAGACGGCTGTTGGCAATGGCCACTCGGTGCGTATATCGAGAGAGATACGCTAATACCGCTTTGGGTCCTGCAAAAGGCGCTTTGGCATAAACTACCCATTCCTGCTGGCGAGCGGGATTAACCCACTGAGCAAAGGCTCCTGGGTCGTTGAGAGAAGCTAACTTACCGTGGAACTTCAGCCGTTTGTTTCGCTGGGCACCAGCTAACTTACTAAGGAATAAACGCCGGAATAGTCGAGAGAGAACGCGGACGGGTAAAAAGAATCCAGTACGGCAACGTACCCATTTTAACCCATCAGCTGAAATCCCTCCGCCAGGTACAACACAATGAACATGAGGGTGATGTGTTAACGCAGAGCCCCAACTATGCAGAACCATCGTTACCCCAATGCGAGCACCGAGACGCTTAGGGTCAGCGGCAATCGTTAGTAGTGTTTCGGCTGCGGCCTTGAACAGAATACTGTAGATCACCTCCTTGTTCTGATAGGCCATATCAGCAATAAGCCCAGGCAAGGAAAAAACCACATGGTAATATTCTGCTGGAAGTAATTCATGCTGACGAGCTTCAAGCCAGCGTTTTGCCGCACTAGCCTGGCATTTTGGGCAATGGCGATTTCGACAGGAATTATACGCAACCTGCATATGAGCGCATTTTTCACAGAGAAGCACATGGCCACCGAGTGCAGCACTACGGCATAGTTCAATCGCCGACATGACCTTGAGCTGACCAAGACTAATATGACTTTGGTGAGCCTGACGCCATGCCGCTCCATGACAACGAAAGATATCCGCTACCTCTAATGTGGAACGAGGCATTGTCGTTAAGCAAGTGGATCAAAAATTAACGCATCTAAAGGACACTTCGTTTCACGCAGGGTGCGAGTAGCGACTTGGCTATATAAGGCCGTGGTCTCTAGCTTTCTATGACCCAACAGTACTTGAATAACACGAATATCGACACCTTGTTCCAATAAGTGAGTCGCAAAACTATGCCTGAATGTATGCATTGATACTCGTTTATTAATCCCTGTAGCTTCAACAATATCATGGCATACCCGGTTAAGTTGACGAGTGGATATAGGGTTCACAGGGTTTTGCCCTGGGAATAACCATCCACCGTTAAGCATTTTGTGTTCTGCTTGGCCGATACGCCACCAATGACGCAAGATAGAAAGTAATACTGGTGAAAGCATAGCGTAGCGGTCTCTGCCGCCTTTACCTTGCTCAACACGAAGGATCATCTGTTTGCTATCGATATCGCTAACCTTAAGGTGAGTGATCTCATTAGCTCTCAGCCCAGCCCCATAGGCAACAGAGAATGCCGCTTTATATTTGAAGTTATGAATGGCGTTAAGCATGCTGGATATTTCTTCCTGACTAATCACCGTAGGTAGTTTTCTAACAACGCGCAAAGTGCTCATCTTTACCATGATATCTGGGCGACGGAGGGTTATATCGAAAAGGAACCGAAGAGCCGTGATTGTTGCGTTGATAGTGGGTTTAGATGTGCCATGAGCTACAAGATCCAGCTGAAAACGACGTAAGTCTTCAGCACTTGCTCTGCTAGGGGAATGCCCAAAGAACTCAGAAAACCGTTTGACTGCCCGAATGTACTGGGACTGTGTTTTCTTTACCATTTTACGCATAGTCATATCATCAATCATGCGTTGGCGTAGTGGGCTGATGGAGGTTGTATTATGAGTGGTGGTTATGATTGTCATGATGGTTCTCCCGTATTGTTAAAGAAGAAGTACTTCAACAATAGGTATGAACTCATACCAAGTTTAACGCTATGATAATCTCGATTTAAAACGAGGAGTGTGCTGGTTCTTTACCGCGAGAGCGGTTTAGTCCATTGAGCAACACTAGGATAATACAGAGAGAGAGAGAAATGACCGGAGTGTGGCAAATCCGGTCTTTGAGAAACGCAAATAATCTGAGATAAATCAAAAATCTTTGAATATTAAAAGGAGCGCTTTTAACTCTGCCCCAACTTCTAGCCTAACCTGGTGCTAGGCCAGCCAATAAAACTGGTATTTTGATTCGCTTTCGACCGGTAAGCGATCCTATTGAGTCACAGATGGTTAACCGAAAAATATCGTGTTTATGCACAAACCCCCTATAATATAAAGGGTGTTCGCCATTCGAACACCACTATTAAGTTCAGCCATCAGGGGAAATCTGATCAAACCTGATCATATTTTCAATTTTTACATCATTACGTTTTGAACCATGTCGATACAAACGACATGGATAAAAGAGGGTATAGATATGAAATTGTTAATGAAGCCTATCGTCAAACGTGTCCTGGGAATTATGTTGCTACTGGGGGTGGCGCCGCTCGTCACCGCGGGCTTGCCTGAGACGAGTATGACAGTCACCGCCGGGAATACCGCGCTGGTCATCACCGATCCCCAGAACGACTTCTTGAGTACCAAAGGGGTCACGTGGGGCGTGGTCGGCAAGAGCGTGACCGACAACAACACGGTAAAGAACATCGAAAAACTCCTCAAGGCCGCCAAGACCAACGGCATTCCCGTGTTTATCTCCCCGCACTACTACTTCCCGACCGACAAGGGGTGGAAGTTCGAAGGTTCGCTGGAGAAGCTGATGCACGACATCGGCATGTTCGATCGCAAGGGGTCGTTGGACCTCTCCGGGTTCGAAAACTCCGGGGCTGACTTTTTGCCCCTGTACAAGCCCTATATCAATGATGGCAAGACCGTCATCGCCAGCCCGCACAAGGTCTATGGGCCCGAGAACAATGACCTCATGCTACAATTGCGCAAGCGCGGCATCGACAAGGTCATTTTGGGGGGAATGTCGGCCAACCTGTGCGTGGAAGCCCACATGCGCGAGATGATTGAGCGCGGCTTTGAGGTCGCCGTCGTCAAAGATGCCACCGCGGCCGCCATAGTGCCTGAAGGCGATGGCTACGCCGCCGCGCTGGTGAACTTCCGCTTCATAGCGAACGACGTGATCGACACAAAGGAAGCCGTGAGCGCCATGCACCAGAGTGCCGGCAAATAACCTAAGCAACTAACCGCGCGCCGCCTTCCCCACCGGGCCACGAATGAAAACCAGGTGAGGGAGGCGGCAGATGGTCATTCAACACTTGGAGGATATAACCATGGCAAAAATCGAAATCTATTCAAAGAAGTGGTGTCCCTAACTAATCCAGAAGTTTGAAGTTCGAAACGGGTCGGTGCTTATAGCAACCTCCACGGACGCGGGCATGAGAATAACGGAAGAAGCTTTGTTTTGTCGCTATTTCGGGGAACAAATACTGACGCTAACCAATTGTATTTATTGAATATATTGTAAACATTACCCGCAAAAACAGCAGTATGAGAAAGAACCCTATTTATGACATTTGGACGCTTCCCCCCTAGAACCCCATATAAGCTACAGCCATGTTTAGTGGCATCGCGAAGACCTCGTAAAAAAACCAAATTTTGTTTTTATATTATCGCAATCATGATTGCTTTCTGAGCTCAAGGTACTCAGTGGGAGTTACACCAAACCAACGCTTAAAACTGCGCCTGAAGTTAGATGAATCAGTGTAACCCATAAGGTACCCAACTCTTTCCACACTAATATTTTCGCGAATAAGGTAGCGAGCGGCGGTTTCTTTTTGAGTCTCTTCGCGAATTTCTTTATAAGTAGTAGACTCGTTTTTTAGCTTTCGTGCCAATGTTCGTGGAGACATATTAAGAGCGTTAGCTATATCTTCATTAGTCCAGATATAACCGGGGTTTTTGTATAATAGTTTTTTAATGCGATCAACTAGGTAAACTAATGGCTGATGCTCTTTAAGGTGATCTTCGCACATAAGTCTGATGCTCCTTAGTAGACTCTCATCAGCAAACAAAGAAGGTAAATTACCTACTGCTATTGGTATGCAAACTTGATATCTATCGCAGGAAAATTGCGAGGTGGAGTGAAGAATCTCGCGATATTTATCAACATATTCAGGCTCTGGGTGTGCAAACTTGAAAATTACTTCCGTTAACTGTTTTCCAATTGCTTGTTCGAATACACATTGTCCTGTACTGAATATTAATTCAAACAGCGAGTTTCGAATCTGGGGCTCTAAAGGTAGGTCTTCAATCTCAAGCACATAATATTTTGACGTAGTTTTTAAACTTGCCGTTAGAAACTGAGCTGATACTTCTGCGTATCGAATGTATGCCTCCAGCATCGCCTTTACAGTAGGGCTGGACATTAAAACCATACCCAATAGCCCATGGCAAGCAGCATTCAATTTTGCCCCAACGATCAAACCTATCGCAGGTTCTTCAATCATATCAAAGGTATTTTGTGCGACTGTAATTAGATCTTGAAAGCTAAGCTTGCCGTCTATGGAAAGGAGTTGATCGTAAGTTATGCTGGTTCCTCGCAAAAATCGATCTGCGTTACTCTGGTTAATGCCCAGCTCTTTAGCAACGAGGCGAAGATAGGTAGCTGAAACCATCTGCTGCTCAACACTGATCCCGATAGTTGAATTGTTCATTTCATTATTCAAGTTTACGTTAGCTATTTCATTAAGGCGTTGGCACGAACTGACACCCCGCTGTCTTTTATTAACATATCAGTCATTACGCTTGTAAGGCAACATAAACGTCAATCTTAACTCAATTTGGAAAGGAGAGTTTCATGATCAGAGAAGGAACCGGAGAACCGCTCGTTCTCCTTCACGGTGTCTTATGCAGCGAACGAGTTTGGCGCAGAGTAGTGCCTTACCTCACTCCTCACCATGATGTTATCGCATTGACTGCATTGGGCCACAGAGGTGGAAATATCGCCAAGCCCAGTACGACAATATCAGATCTTGTCGATGATATAGAAGCGACCCTTGATCGCCTCGGCGTTGAGAAGGCTCACCTTGCCGGGAATTCTATGGGCGGTTGGATGGCAATAGAGCTCGCGCGCCGTGGTCGAGCAAAAAGCGTTTGCGCACTATCGCCCGCAGGATGCTGGGACAGATCAACAGGAGATCAACACCACATTGTAGATAAGCTCCGATCTATTGAAAAACTGACTGAGCGCACACGCTGGGCACTGCCCGCGCTGGCTCGCATTGGTATAGTCCGCCGCTTTGCCATGCGGGACAATGCTGTTCGTGGTGATCGTCTGACTAGTCAAGAGGTTATAGATATGGCTGATGATCTCTTAGGGTGCCACGCCCGCGATGATCTGCTCAGAATAACTGATAAGCTAACGCCACTTGATCTGCTCCCGTGTCCGATGATGCTAGCTTGGTCAGAGTGTGACGAGGTCATTCCGCCGGACGTCAACGGCGTTCACGCACGAACACTGTTCCCTCAGGCAGAGTGGCGAGTGCTTCCTAAGGTGGGGCATATTCCAATGGCAGATAACCCTAAGTTGGTAGCAGATACCATCCTCGAAAGTATCCAACAAGCGGTATAAACGTTTTGACGATTGACAGCCTCGACGCTTCAACAAAACCTTATATTTGCTGAATTACATTGATGGTGAAGATTATCGCTGCTGGATATTGACCCAACTTAATCGTGGAAAAGGCAGACACGCAGTTTCCAGAGTTATCTGCCATGGTCAAAAGGGGGAAATTCGAAAGCGGCATCGAGATGGGCAAGAAGATCAGCTTGGGGTTCCGGGTCTTGTAGCGACAAGCTTATGATGAGAACCCAACATGAAAACGTTTAATAAACTCACCCCTGAAGAAACACATGTCATTATTAATAAAGGTACGGAGCGCCCGTTTACAGGAAAGTATGACGATTTTTTTGAAGGTGGCGTATATCTATGTAGGCAATGTAATACCCCCTTGTATCGCTCTGAAGATAAGTTCCCATCTCACTGCGGCTGGCCTAGTTTTGACGATGAACTGACCGGGGCAATTAAGCATAAAGTGGGCGCGGATGGTCGACGCACAGAAATACTCTGTGCGCATTGCGACGGACATTTAGGCCATATCTTTGAGGGTGAAAGGTTAACGGATAAAAATACCAGACATTGTGTTAATTCAATTTCAATGAAATTTGTCAGGCCTGATGATTTTGAAAAATAAAGAACAGGCACTGCCGCTAAGTACAGCTATACTGAGATTATCTTCCCTTAAAAAAATAACTAAAATATGCTCAAACAGTTCGGAATTTTCATTATTTTACTCTGCAATTCATTTCTTGTCTTTGCTGAACCGCTTATAAGTAGTGAAAACGGCCTTCATTATTTTGGTCAATTAGAATATTTCAGCCACGAAAAAAAACTCTCGTTAGAAGAAGTCAGAAAACTTGAGAAAAAAGCATGGAAAACAACCCCCTTGGACAAAGCCAGTTTTGGCTTTGACAAACAACATTACTGGTTCCGTTTACCATTAAAAAACACCTTTGCCTCAAATACCCCTTGGCTTTTCCGTAGTGAATACCCGCTGCTCGATACGATTGACCTCTACCTATTCTCAGGCTCTAAACTGATTCAAGAATTTCACAGCGGCGACAAGTTCCCCTTCCATCAGCGACCATTAGATCAGCCAGATTTTGTTTTTCCACTTTCTATAAAAAATGATGCAGAACACGTTATCTATATGCATGTTCATACCACCAGTTCACTACAGCTTGCTTTATCAATGCACACTGAAAGCTCATTTTGGCAAACTATCGCTATTGAAAACGCCACCAAAGCCGCGTTTTACGCAATACTCCTAAGCATGATTTTTTACAATGCGGTGATCTTTCTCATCATTCGTGAACGTAGTTATTTATATTATGTACTGTATCTCAGCTCTTTTACTTTATTCATGGCTAGCATTCACGGCTGGGCCTACAAATTTCTGTGGCCAAACAGTCCAGAAATACATCAACTTTCCGTCGTATTCATGATAGGCATAACCATCTGCACCGCCGCTATTTTTACGTCAAGCTATTTACACCTCAAAGAAATAAGCCCCAAGCTCAATCGAGTTATTAAAACATTAGCTATCGTATCCATCGCAAGCGCCTTCATTTCATTATTTTTGCCTTATGCATTGATGATACGTGTTAATGCGGCCCTTGCGTTTATAGCCGCAGGTATCGCCATATTTTCTACCATACAAGAATGGCTACGCACCCGTAATCGTGAGGTTCTGATATTCATTACCGCCTGGACAACGGTATTGATTGGTTTCTTATTATATAGCGGCCAAAAATTCGGTTTTTTACCCGTCAACAATTTAACCGAGCATGCTATTGAAATTGGTGCCGTCTTAGAATCATTACTATTAGCATTAGGGTTAGCCGATAAAATAAACAGTGAACGTAAAGCCCGTATTTCAACGCAAGAACGTATGCTAGAAATTCAAATAAAAGCCAACCAAGAACTCGATAATAAAGTACGAGAACGCACTGAAGAATTAGAAATACTAAACGATCAACTACAAGAATCCTCAGTAACAGACTCACTTACACAAGTTAAAAACCGACATTTTTTTGATAATAGTTTTCTTTCTGAGTATCGACGTGCTTACCGAGAAAAATCATGGCTATCACTATTGATTATGGACATAGATCATTTCAAAAAATTTAATGATAACCATGGCCACCAAGCAGGCGATAAAGTGTTACAAAAAGTCGCCTCAGCAATTAAAAGTGCAGTTAAGCGACCTGGCGACGCCGTGTCCCGCTATGGGGGAGAGGAATTCACCGTTGTATTGCCCAATACACCAAAAGAAGGTGCTCTTCTGATTGCAGAAAGAATCAGACAAACTATCGAAAAACTGAAAATTGAATGGCAAGGTGAGATGCTATCCGTCACCATGAGTATTGGTTTGGTCAGCCGCACCCCCTCTTCATCTGAAGGCGAAGCAACATTACTAAAACAAGCAGATGATTTCTTATACATTGCCAAAGATAATGGACGCAACCAAGTTGCTTATGAAGATAACGCACCGAGTACTTCGATTAACCAACAGAATTAATAGGCTCAACCTCAGAAGAACACTTACTCCGAAAATTCATCCCTTAAAAAATCAATAAAACAACGCACTTTTTTCGATAAATACCGTCGATGAGGGTAGATTGCAAACAGGCCGAATTCCAGCGTTTTGTAGCCAGGTAGAATTTCTTTCAGAACACCTTGCTGAAGTTCAGGCTCAATAATAAAACGAGGGACCATACCAATCCCTCCTCCGGCCATGGCTATTTCTTTCACCGCACGGGGACTATTTACCGCTATTTTTGAGCTAACCTCAATTGACTCTGTTTGACCATCCGGTGAAACAATGGGCCACTGTTTTCCGATTCGGAAATTGCTGTCGATAATACAGGTGTGATCCGCTATCTGCGGGGCATTCTGAGGTTCGCCATATTGATTTATATAACCTGGCGAAGCGCACAAACTTAGAGGCAAGGTTTTTATGTGCCTAGCGATCAGACTTGAGTCATCAACCCCTCCGATGCGGATAACAACATCAATACCCTCCTCTAGCATATCAATCTTACGATCGGATAGTTGCAGGTCTACACTCAAGTCAGGATAGGTTTCTAAAAATTTCGGTATTAAAGGAGAAAGACTCATTTCACCAAACGTTTGTGGCACACTGACTCTCAACAATCCACGTGGTGCGGATTGAGCACCCGTCACGTTATCCACCATAATCGAAAATTCTTCAAGCAGAGGTACAACCTGATCGTAATATCTCTGTCCTTCTTCAGTTAACGAAAGACGGCGAGTTGAACGATTAAACAAACGCACACCCAAGCGATTCTCAACCTCACCTACATATTTACTCACCAGCGCTTTTGAAATGCCCTGCCGCTCGCTCGCGGCCGTAAATGAGCCAGTTTCGACCACCGCTACAATTGTTCTCATGCCATCTAAAGTATCCATATTGTCAACATATCATTGACAATCATTCAATGATAGCACTGTTTATCTACATAACATAAATCAGGATACTGATCACATCAACAAGGCAAACAGCCAATTATTAAGAACACCACTCAGGAGTGAAAAACATGTCAAACATTACACTATACCGTCACCCACTTTCAGGCCACTCTCACCGCGTTGAAGTATTTTTATCGCTATTAGGTTTGGATGCTGAAATCATTAATGTCGACCTAGCAAACGGCGCTCATAAGAAGCCTGACTTTTTGGCAAAGAATAGTTTTGGGCAGGTACCTGCCCTTGAAGATAAAAGAGAGGACGGCAACGTTACTTTGGCTGACTCAAATGCGATTCTTGTTTATCTAGCCAATACCTATGATAAAGATAACGTTTGGTTACCAAAAAATGCGGTAGACGCAGCAAATGTACAACGCTTTCTATCCGTCGCAGCGGGTAAAGTCGCATACGGCCCAGCCGTCGCGAGATTGGTTAACGTATTTGGCGCGAGTCTCAATAAAGAAGCCGCAATTGCTACTGCACACGACATTCTTTCTCAACTAGATGCGCATCTGGAAGGCCGTGAATGGTTAGCGACTGACAAGCCGACCATTGCCGATGTTGCTAATTATAGCTATATCGCACATGCACCTGAAGGCGACGTTTCTCTCGAAGACTACAGTAACATTAAAGATTGGCTTACACGTTTTGAAAACCTTTCAGGGTTCATACCAATGGTAACAAGCCAGACAGGGTTAAATGCCTAACTCATATGAAATCAATATAAACCAGGCTGTACCTGTACATCAGTGGTAACCTGAAAGTGTACTCATACATTTTCAGGTACTGACTGGTTCTTTCTTACGTTGGAGATCTGGCATGAAAAACAATATCACTAACCCAGCTAAGGAAGGTACTTCACCTTTTCCCTCTTCACCTTTTCATAGGGGTGAGCAAGCCATCCAAAGCCGCTTAGGCGTTAGAGAAAAAATGGAGCGCTTTGGTAGTCGGGTAATACGTGATTTTATGCCAGAGCAACATCAGGAATTTTATAAGCAATTACCTTTCGTCTTTGTTGGACACGCTGACAAAGACGGCTGGCCTTGGGCGTCAATTTTATTTAACAAACCGGGATTTATGAGTTCCCCTGCCCCTAAAATATTAGACATTCATACCAAACCGGTTATGGGAGACCCTTTAGCGGAATCCCTTAAAGAAGAGACTCGACTGGGTTTACTAGGCATAGAACTCACTTCAAGACGTCGTAATCGTTTAGCCGCGCATGTCATTAACCATTCAGATGAAGGCATTCGTTTAGAGGTTGATCAAGCATTTGGCAATTGCCCTCAGTATATTCAAACACGTGAGTTGGAAGTTCTGGATCCAAATACATTGCCACAACCCTCTGTTGAGGAAACACACAATTTTGACGAGCAAGCTAAGGCTTTAATATCCAATAGTGATACTTTTTTTGTCGCTAGCTATTTAGACAAAAGTGATCATGACGCTCCTTCCCATGCAAGTGAAGGAGCCGATATTTCGCATCGAGGTGGTCAGCCAGGGTTCATTCGTGTAGACGATAATAAAACCTTAACGATTCCCGACTACCTGGGTAATTTTCACTTCAATACCTTTGGTAACTTTCTGGAGAACTCAAAAGCGGGATTGTTATTCATTGATTTCGAATCTGGCCACATTTTAACGCTCACAGGTACGGTGGAAATACTTTGGGACAGCCCTGAGATAGAACACTTTAAAGGTGCTGAACGCCTTTGGAAATTCCATATTGATCATGGCCGCTGGATACGCCATGGTTTACCTCTTCGTTGGAAATTAGATGAATACTCACCCAATAGCCTACTCACCGGAACTTGGGCAGAAGCAGAAAAACACGCACAAGCAGAAGCCAATAAAGACGAATGGTTGCCCTACGTTATCACTGATGTAGTTAAAGAAAGTAGCATGATTAAATCCTTTTATCTTGAAGCACAAGGGCATCAAGCCCCCCGGTTTCTGCCTGGGCAGTTTCTCACTATCAAGTCTGATATAGAGGGTAAAGAGTTCATTCGTAACTATACCCTGTCTGGAGCACCTGCTGACTCACCTTATCGCATCAGTGTTAAGCGCGAGACATCCCAGATTACTAACGTGCCAGATGGCGTGTTTTCCAATTACGTCCATCAGCATTTAAAATCGGGAGAT
>ENA-ORXI01002758-ORXI01002758.1-sediment-metagenome-genome-assembly--contig:-NODE-2758-length-12355-cov-6.240756_pt1 | contig 12355 bp, 11 predicted proteins | sample MGYA00237861_ERZ511468 | MGnify/ENA primary metagenome ERZ511468 (study PRJEB26299, sample SAMN06266213) | sediment metagenome | isolation source: Hudson Canyon methane seep mesocosm | place... | reverse complement strand
GCAGCAGATTTACCTAAAGCTTTCTTTTCACCTTTTTGTCCATGACAACCAGCACATGCAGCGTAATTTGCAGCCATAAGTGAAGCAGCAGCAATTAATGTTCCTAAAATGATTTTTTTCATTCTATAATTCTCCTTGTTTAATGTAGTCAAATTCTATCAAACTTTACTTTAATTAAACTTTTAATGAGATACAATATCTTATTTAATGGCAATAGAATAAGATTTTTTATGCCTTATTGTAACACGAAAGCGTAATTAATTTTTAAAGGTTTGATTTGGAAAAAGTTCTTGATATTCAAAATCTTGATTTTGGATACAGCAGTGATAAACTTATTTATGAAAATTTTAATTTGCAACTTAATATTGGAGAAATAGTCTCTATTGTGGGACCCAGTGGAAGTGGTAAAAGTACACTTTTTGAGTTAATAGCAAATAATTTAAAACCAATAAAAGGTAAAATTGAAGCTTTAAAAATGAGCTCAATTTATCAGGATCCTTACAGTTCATTTCATCCTTCTTTTAAAATAATGAATCAAATTAACGATGTTGTTGATAATATGGATGATATGGATGAATTTTTAGAGAAACTGACATTAGAAAAAGAACTTTTATATAAAAAGCCACATGAACTCAGTGGTGGACAATTGCAACGTTGTTCCATTTTACGAAGTTTGTTGATGAAACCAAAACTTTTGTTGGTTGATGAACCAACATCTGCATTGGATAATATTATTGCAAGAGACGTGATGAAACTTTTAATGCGATTTTTACCATATTATGGAATACTTTTAATAACACATGATAATCATTTAGCCTCTTGGTGCAGTGATGAAATAATTAATTTATAAAAAAGGAAAGTTGATGAATAAGGCTTTAGTGCTTCTGAATATGGGTGGGGCAAGAAATAAAGAAGAATTAGAACTTTTCTTAAGAAATATGTTTAATGATAAAAATATCTTAACAATAAAAAGTGATTTACTTCGTTCTATGATTGCTTCACTGATTGTTTATATGAGAAAAGATTCTGCTTGGGATAATTATGAGTTAATAGGGGGAAAATCTCCAATTAACGACTTAACTGTTAAATTAATCAATAAATTACAGTCTATTTTACCCGAAATTTTTGTAACCCAAGCCATGAGATATACTTCTCCTTTAACAATGGAGTGTATAAAGCGCATTGAGGAAAAAGAGATTAAAGATGTCATATTGTTTCCTTTGTATCCTCAATATTCAACTACAACAACAAAATCAAGTGTAGAAGAATTTATAGAAAAAGCACAGGGCCAATTTAAAGTCAATGTGATTGAACCTTTTTATAAAAACAATAATTTTAATGAAATGATTGTAAATGAAATTATTTCAAAAGTATTTAGGTCAAAATACAGTGAATATGATTTGATTTTTTCTGCACATGGATTACCTCAAAAAATAGTTGATCGTGGTGATACTTATCAAAAAGAAGTTGAAGAACATGTTGACATTATTAAAAATAAATTAGTTGAACATGGAATAGAATTTAATTCTGTTAACTTAGCATATCAATCAAAAGTCGGACCCATGAAATGGATTGAACCTGCACTTGATGAGAGTTTAAAATTTTTTAAAGGTAAAAAAGTAATCATTTATCCTATCTCCTTTATTATTGATAACAGTGAGACAGACTTTGAGTTAGATATAGAATACAGGGAAATAGCCGAAGATTTAGGTGTAAAAGAATTTCAAGTTTGTAAGTGTCCTAATGATAATGATGTCTTTGTTGATGTCGTACTTGATATAATCAGCGAAAATAAAAAGTAAAATAACAAATGGGTTTTACATTAAAGAAAATTCTTTCTGCATTTTTAATGCCTCTATCTATTGGTTTGATTCTTTTTGTTATTGGATTAGTGTATTTATATTCAAAAAATCATAAAAAAGCGAAGTTATACTTAAGTATTTCATTTGTATGGATATTTGTAGTGGCATATTCTCCATTTTCTAATGCAGTTTTAAAACCATTAGAAACACAGTATCCTAAAATAACAAAAGAAATATCTGCCAAATATATTTTACTTTTAGGTGGAGATTTTAACGCTCGAGCTTATGAAGTTATGAGATTATATTACTCAATTGAAGGCTCACAAATAATCACATCAGGATATCCTGGAGGACAATTGACTTCTGAAGCTGTTAAAGGTGCTAATAAATTGATTGAACTTGGTATCCCAAAAACTGATATATTAATGCAAACTAAACCAAAAGATACACAAGAAGAAGCTCAATTTATCAGAGAAATTGTTGGTGATGAACAGTTTATTGTTGTAACAACAGCCTCACATATGCCAAGAGCAATGGAACTTTTTAGAAAAGAAGGTTTAAATCCTATTCCTGCCCCTACATATTTTTTAGCAAGAAAAGCAAATGCATTGAGTTTACCAAACAGCAGTAATTTGAAAAAAACTGAAATGGCTTTTCATGAGTATTTGGGTCGCGCATGGAATAAATTAAAAGAGTTTAAAAACAAAATAATAAATAATATTGAAGACTAAATAGGGCAGTCTATAAATAAACTGTCCTATTAAATAATTTTAGAAACTTTCCCACTCATCAGCATCGTTATTTTGTGTAATAATTTCTACGTTTTGTTTGGGTATTTTAGATATTTTTTTATAACTTTTTTTAATAGGCTTTGAAATTTTTTCTACATGCGTTGGTATATGAGATTCTAGTATTGGTTCTGAATACTCTTGTTGTGCAAGGTTAATTGCGTGAACATCGTCTTTGCCTTCAAACTCTTTGTCATTTGCATTATCTACTATTCTTTTAGAAATCTCAGATGTTTGATTTGAAATCGTTTGTGTTTGTGTTGCTACATCTACATTACTTTGAGTTTGTCTGTCAAGCTCTGTCACCGCATCATTTATTTGTTCAATACCTGCTTGTTGCTCTTTTGAAGCTGATGCGATATCATCCATTAATGTTATTGTTTTGCTGATATTACTGTTTAACCCATCATAACCTTCAATCATTTTATCAGCGATTATTTTTCCTTCGTTTGCTTTTACCGTTGCATTTTCTACTAGGCTTTTAATTTCACTGGCAGCTTCTGCTGATCTGCTTGCAAGATTTCTAACTTCAGCTGCAACAACTGCGAACCCTTTTCCTGCTTCACCTGCAGTTGCTGCTTCAACTGCCGCATTAAGCGAAAGAATATTTGTTTGGAATGAGATTTGATCAATAATTGAAATGGCATCATTAATTGAGCTGACCTGTTCATTGATAGAATCCATAGACTTGGTTGTTTGATTTGCCAAGTCATGACCTTCATTTGCGCTAGAAGTTAACTGGTGTGCAAAGTTTGTCATATCTGCAATATTTTCTACGTTACCTCTTATATTTCCTGTCATTTGTTCAAGTGCCGCAGCTGTCTCCTCAAGAGATGCTGCACCTTCTTGGGATGAGCTGTTTAATAAGTCAACATTACTTAATAGTTTTTGTGCAGAATTGTTTAATGTCATACCATTTCTTTTATTTTCTACAAGCATTGTACTTATGGTGCTACCTAATTCATCAATTCCTGTCATTAAATCACAAATTTCACCTTTACAATCAACAGATGTTTTAGCTCTAAAATCGTTTGATTGATATTGTTTTAGTACTTTTAATGAGTGATTTATAATTTCTTGTAAATTACTCATCATATCGTTTAGTACTAAAGTCAATTCTTTGATAGCAGGATTATCACTTGATTGCTGTATTCTTTTAGAAAGTGAACCAGAGCTAACCTCTTTTACCAAAGAAGAGACTTCACTAATGACTAATTTATCTTGTTCCATTAAATTTTTTGTGTTGTTGATATTCTCATTAACAACTTTTGCCATTTGTCCTATCTCATCATTAGAATTTATTTTTAATTCTTCAACGTGATTGGTTTCTTTGTTTAAATATTTGAAAAAATCCAATAAACCATTTTGAAAATTTTCAATTGGATTTACTATCACAGCTGCAGCAATAAAACTAAGTATATATGAAATTAGAATGGCTGCTATTATTGAAATACCTATGATTTGATAAATAATATTCTGTATCTCTTCTTGGGCTTTACTTTGCATTAACAGTACTTCTTTTTCAATTTCATCAACATAAGCGCCTGTTCCTATAATCCAATCCCATGCTTCAAACTTTTTTACATATGAAAATTTTGCTTGAGGTTTATCAAATCCAGGTTTGCTCCATACATATTTGACTAAACCACCTTCTTGATTTTTATTGGATATTTTTGACATTTCATTAAACAGATATTTCCCATTTTTGTCTTTTACTTTTGACATATCTTTACCATTAAGAGCAGGTTTAATTGCATGCATAATCATTTTTGAATCAGAATTATTAATCCAAAAATACCCATTTTTACCGTATCTCATATCTGAAATGGCTCTTTTAGCTTCATTTTGAAGTTTTAATGTAATGTTATCAACATACTCACCAGTTCCAATGACCCAATTAAATGGTTTGAACAGTTTAACATAAGAGACTTTTTGTTGCGGTGTATCAAATCCAGGTTTACTCCAAACATAATCAATAAAACCAGACCCCGACTGTTTTGCTTTTAAAGCAAATTCAAAAAATATTTTTTTGCCGTTTTTATCTGTGAAGTTTGATAAATCTTTTCCATTTAAATTAGGTTTAATAGGATGGTCAATGATTTTTGCATTTAAGTCATTAATCCAAAAGTAACCACTTTTGCCATATCTTGTTGCATTTACTGTTTGTTTTATTTTTAATTCCAGTTCTTTTTGTGAAAGTTTGTTTTTTGATAATTCATACTGTTTATTAATAATGGAAAATAAAAAGTTTGATTTTTCTTTTAAATCATTTTCCACTTCTTTTTTAACTTTTTCTATAGAGGTTCTGTCATAATAAGAACTTACGGTTTTAGTTGCAAGTGATACATAACTTTGCAGTTCAAGTTCTTTTTGTTTATAAGCACTTTTTTTATAGTTTTCAATGTTTAAATTAGTCAATATATTTATAGAATAAATTGACTTAATCGCAATGGTTGAGGAAATAACAATGATGGTTCCTAGGACAATAAGCAGCAACTTGTTTTTGACATTTAGATGTTTTAACATACTCTTCCCTTTATGTAATAATGATAATCATTCCTAATAATATCCGATTTATCTTTAAAGTTAATTGTAATTGTGTTCAAAATGTCACAAAAACAGCTATAAAGACCATAAAATCAGACTGTTGTATCAAAAAAATTACAAAAATTATAGTATAATTTATATAATTATTACTTGAAAAGGCTCAACTTTGACAATATTTAAACAATAATGTATAATTCGGAAAACAGACAAAAAAGAAAAAAATGAACAATATAATTGAAATAAAAGACCTTTCATTTTCTTACAACAAAACCAAAGTATTAGAAAACATAAATTTAGATATTAAAACAGATGATTTTATAGCTATTATTGGTCCAAATGGTGGTGGAAAATCTACTTTGTTAAAACTTATTTTGGGATTATTAAAACCAAAAACGGGTGAAATTAGTTTTACATATGATAAAAATAGTATAGGTTATGTTCCTCAAAATACAAATTTGAACATTAATTTCCCAATCACTTCCTTAGAAGTTGTTCTTATGGGACATATTGGAGGCAAAAAACCTCTGTTTGGATACAGTAAAGAAGAAGTAACTTGTGCTAAAAATTCTTTGCAAAAAGTGGGAATGTTGGATTTTGCTGATACCAAAATAGGAAACCTTTCCGGAGGTCAACGACAAAGGGTATTTATTGCACGTGCTTTATGTGCAAACCCAAAGATTATACTTTTAGATGAGCCAACAGCGAGTATTGATGTTCAAGGGCAAGCTGAAGTATATGAACTGTTAAAACAATTAAATCAAACAATGTGTGTTGTTGTAGTCAGTCATGATATTTCTGTATTATTAAATTATGCAAAAAATGTGGCACATGTCAATAAAAATTTGGTTTATCATACCTTAGATAATATGCAAAAAAATATTCAAAACACTAATGAACATTTATGTGAAGTTGAACTGTTAAGCGCACTTGGAAATAATACTCTTACTTGTGGATGTGACCATGAACACTAAATTAGGAAGACCAATATGTTAGAAGCATTACAATACGATTTTATTCAAAATGCTTTATTTGCAGGAATTTTAATATCAATTGCAGCAGGAATTGTAGGTTCACTGGTCATCGTAAACAGAATAACTTTTTTAGCAGGTGGAATAGCTCACAGTTCATATGGTGGCATTGGAATTGCCATTTACTTAGGTATTCCCGTTTTATTTGGTGCAACACTTTTTTCTGTGTTGGTGGCAATACTTATTGCAATACTCACCTTAAATGATAAAAAAAGAATAGATTCTATTATTGGTATTATGTGGGCCACTGGAATGGCTATTGGAATAGTATTTGTAGATTTGACACCTGGATATAATGTAGATTTAATGAGTTATTTATTTGGTTCAATTATAGCAGTACCCACTTCAGACATATGGTATATGTTGGGTCTTGATGTTGTTATTGTACTACTGGTTACGTTTTTTTATAGAGAGTTTTTGGCTATTTCTTATGACAGTGAATTTGCAAAGTTAAGAGGCATAAACATAAAGTTTTTTTACACACTTCTTTTAATTTTAGCAGCACTAACTGTGGTTGCAGCCATAAAAGTAGTGGGACTTATTTTAGTTATTGCCCTTTTAACAATACCTACATATTTAGCAGAAATTTTTTCAAATACTTTATCAAAGATGATGATTCTAAGCTCAATACTTGCAACTTTTTTTACAATCATGGGGTTAAGTATTTCATATTTATATGATATCAGCTCTGGGGCATCTATTATATTGGTTGCTGTTTCATGTTTGGTTTTAGTGAAATTATTTAAAAGATAAATGAAAGTTAAATACTTTCATTTATCTATTGCTTATTTTGTGGCAACAATTGTAAAGTTTTGGTTTAAATAGTTCTTTTGTGAATCACTTATTTGATATCCAATATCTTCTAATATAGTAATCATTTCCTCCATATCAAATAGTTTTGGCTTGAATCCCGTTTGCGAGGCAAGATAAAAATTACAATCTTTAAAGAGATTATAATCCTCTTTTAACTTATCATTGGTTGATGCATTAAATTCTAAGTCAATCATATTTGTAAGTGTTTTCATGTCGAGTACTGTACTTGGACTGGATATAATTAGATTACCATTTTTATTCAGATTTGAATATGAATTTTTGAGGAACTGTATAGGATTACTTAACGTATATAACACGTTTAGTGAGATAATAGTGTCAAATTTCCCTGCATAATCTATAACGTTTCCAATTTGAGTTCTTACATTTTCATCTTCATGTTTTTTTGATTCTTTTAACATGAAATTATTAGAATCAATACCTACTACTGTATCTACATTTTGATTTGATTTTAAATAAGGTAATACTTTACCTACACCTGTTCCTGCATCTAAAACTGAACCCTTTGCATTGATTGCTGCATGCAGTAAAAGTGATTTCTGCATTGTTGGCGTTATTTTTGCATATACTGGAGAATATATTTCCCAGATATTTTTATCGTTTATTTCCATTTTAAAAAAACCTTTTGAAAGTATTTTGAAGATAAAGATGATTGCCAAGATAAAATAAAAAATGAATTTATTAAATTCCCATAATCTTCCAAATCTTTTTCTATTGATATTCCACCAAATTTGGAGTACAACTTATAATGCTCTTTTGTCACACAAAACAGTGATAAATCAATTTGATTATTATGATCTTCACTTATTTGATAAACTCCTTTAAATAAATTTTTAAATTCTTGTCCTAAACCTTTATTATTTTGTTTGACAACGAGTCTTGATAATTCACAAATTTGTTTTTTTTGTTTTCTTAAATAATCAAAACAATATTTATCATCTGAAGGTAAATTTTGTTTAGAATCAAATATGATTCTTATTGATCCTGTAATTTGGTTATTGCTTTTATAAAACAGTATTGCAGAGTTTTTATCATATGAGTCAAAATTTAAACCCTCAATAAAATCTGGAAATTCTTTTTGATAATTCATATTTGTATAAATATCACTTCTTAATTTAAATACGTCAACTAGTTCTTCTGCAGTTGTTGTTAGACTTAAATTTTTATCTTTGTTATCCCAAGAAATCTGTTTATTAAATGATATGGTTTCATCAATTACTTCTTCTAAAAAAATTCTCTTTTGAAACAGTTCTAATGCATTTTTTTGTTCATTGTTGAAGTCTTCAGGCATATAATCAATTTTATGATTAATATTTTTTTGAACAAGATCTTTTATCTGATTTAATGTGACATTTCGATTCAAGTATATCATTTTTTTTCCTAATATTGATAGGAAAATTGTACTCAAAGTACGTCACAGTCGGCGTCACAGGCATTTTGAATTTATTGTTTTTGAAATTGAAATGTAACTTTTGAATTGTTTTCGAGACAGATGATGTTATTCAAACTGCGTCACAGTCGGCGTCACAAGTGATATGAAGAATTTTATTGAGGTCTGAAATGTAACTTTTGTATTTAATAAATTAAATACGTAAAATAAGTTAGTTTAAAAAGTATTGGTTAACTTACATCCAAAAGTAGGAACTGTTTCTACTAATTTATATTCTAATTTAGTTCTTAATCTATAAACTAATGTTCTTAATGTACTATCACTCGTAGGAGATTCTGGCCAAATTTGGTATTCAATATCACTAAAGGAAACGATTGCCCCTTTGGCATCTATTAAAACTCTCAATAAATGATTTTCATTTTTACTCAGACGAATGGGCATGTCTTTATAAAACAACTCTTGTTTTTTTAAATCGTAGTAATAATCAAATCCAAGCTTAAAGCAGTTTTTATCTATATTTTCATGGTTTTGATGATTTATTTTATATTGACCTAATAGAATGGTTGTTTTTAATTCAGCAGGTTTAAATGGCTTTGATAAATAGACCAATGGATTGGTTTGTATTGCTCTGTTTATCGTTTCATCATCATTGAATGCAGACAGATAAATAATAGGAATGTTTTCTATTTTTTGTATAGAGTGTACTGTCTCTATTCCATCCTTACTGTTTTCCAAGTTAATATCCATGATTATAAAATCAGGTTTATTTGATTGGACACTGTTTAATGCATCATCATGATTTGTAACGGTATTGGTTACATCAAAGCCCATTTTTTTTATGGATCTTTTCATATCAAGCGCCACTATTGTTTCATCTTCTACTATTAATATTTTTGTTTTAAGCATAATTTCTCCATGTTATATTTACGGTGACTCCATTTGAGCTATCTGAGTTTAGCTCACCTTTTAATTGTTTTTTTGAAAGGGTATCAACCAAAATTAAACCCAATGAATTTGAACGTATATTTTTATCATATCCAATACCATTGTCTGATACCAGTAAATTAAATAAATTATCTTTTTTTGTTAAAGATATATTGATTTTTCCAATACTATTTGGAAATGCATATTTAAATGAGTTTGAAACAAGTTCATTTAAAATAAGGCCACAGTAAATGGCTTGTTCCATTTTCAACTGTGTTTCAATGTTAAAGTTAATTTTGATGTCTTTATCGTAACTCTCTTTTAACTCTTCAATTAAAATTTCGAAATAGTCATGGGCATTTACATGGGTAATATTATCATCTTTATATAAGAGCTCATGCAAATGACTCATTGCATTGATTCTATTTTGAGCAGTAAGAAAAATATTTTGTAATTTTTCATCTTCTATTTCATCACTTTGAAGGCGTATGAGAGAGACAATCATTTGCATATTATTTTTAACTCTGTGATTTAATTCTTTAAGCAGTAATCCTTTTTCATCTAAAGCCACTTTCAAGTCTTTTGTTTTTTCTGTTACCTTGACTTCGAGTCTTTGTGTCTCATTTAGCTGCTGCAGGAGTAGCTTTTGATTCGCATCATCTTTATCCTTCTGTAAGTAGTTTATTTTATCAGCTAAGGCGATAGAAAATATAATCGCCTCAAGAATTAATGAAACTTCTACCAAATAAGGAAAATAAGCATATATGTTAAATATTCCAGTACTTGAAAGATACATAAAAACCCAAGCTATTAAGATAATAAACCATCCAAATAATATAAAGTAAGCTTGACGATTTTTCTTATATGCTGCATAAATTGTTAAAATTATCAAATATAAAAGTAAAGAAATAAAGAATGCATTTCTATACTGATGTAAAATATTAGTAGTAATAAAAACAATCAAAGAGATAGGAATTAAAATGATGTACATATTCAATAGTTTATTAAAAATTGGATATTTCTTTGTTTGTAAAAAAGATTTAGAAAAAAGTGCTAATGCAAAAATTGGAAATACAACAACTATTGATGCAAACTCGATCATATAGATAATCCACGTCTGATTAAAAACATAAATACTTGCAACTCCCACATATAAAACGTGATGAACCACAATTCCAACTATATATAATACATAAAATAAATAACTAATATCTTTTGTAAAAAAGAATATAAAAAGATTATAAAGTGCCAGTACCATCATCGCACCAAAAAATAGCGCTAAAATGACTTGATGTTTCATCTCTTTTGAGTAAAAAACTGTCTCTTCCCAAATATTCAATTGTATGATTAAAGGTGTAATGTTTGAACTTGTTTTTAAATAAAATGTTTTAATTTCATTTGGCTGTAATTTTATTTTAAAAATTGGATTTATAGTTTTTCTCTGAGGACTTATATTAAATAAGCCATCAACTATTGGAGTAACACTGCTTTCTAAATCAAAAAAAATTATCTCAGTAGTAATGGAGTTACCATATTCCAGTAGTTTACTAATACTTTTATTCGTTTTATTCTGCAAAGTAAATTTAACCCAAACATTAAAATCAGGTGAATATCCATACCCTAAAAGCTTTTTATCATTATCTTTAAATTCTTTATCTCTTTTTTGAATATCGTTTAAAGATAAAGATTTACTTTTATCAATATAAATTTGTGCATGAGGAAGCAAATCATAGAAGTTTGTTTTATCATCAATTACAAATGGTTTGGCATAAATTATAGTGGTAATTAGGAGTAAAAAAAGTATTTTAAAAATTGACATACTAAAAACCTCTTATTTTTGTTATAATTGTACTTAAATATAAATTAACATAATAGGTTATACTTAGGAAATAGATGGAAAAAGAAATAAATGAATATATAAAATTGGGTGAAATCAACTCTTTAGTGATTGATAGAGTAACTGAACCTGGGCTTTATTTAATGAGTCAGGATGAAGAAGAGGTAGTTTTACTTCCCAATGCATATATTACGGATGATATGAATATTGATGATGTTATAGATGTATTCATATACACAGATTCTGAAGACAGAATTGTTGCAACAACACTGACACCAAAAGCTATGATAAATGAATTTGCACTTTTAGAAGTAGTGGATACTGCATCTTTTGGGGCTTTTGTTGATATTGGTTTACCTAAAGATTTACTTGTTCCCCGAAATAAGCAAAAAAATCCTTTTTCTGTAGGTGAGAAAAGATTTGTAAGAGTTGTGGAAGATGAAGAGACAGGTCGATTAATTGGTATTGAAAAATTTGCTTCATACATCAGTAGAGATTTATCTGCATTTTCTATAAATGATGAGGTTAATATTTTAGTATTTGCAAAAACACCTTTAGGATTTAAAGTTATTGTAAATAATGACTATGAAGGAATGGTTTTTCATAATGAAATATTTGAAACTTTAAGAACCGGTGACAGAAAAAAAGCATTTGTAAAAAATATAAGAGAAGAAGGAAAATTTGATATTATTTTACAAAAAGTTGGTTCCAAAGGTGATGATGATACGTTAGATAAGATTGTTACTTTTTTAAACACCAATGGAGGCTTTGCACCCTACAACTATAAAAGTGATGCGAATGTAATTAAAAAAGTTTTTGGATTGAGTAAAAAAAACTATAAAGCTTCATTAACAAAACTAATTGAAAAAAATAAAATTGAATTAATAGACGATGGTATCAGGCTTAAAGCTTGAAACATTTAAAAAACAAATAAAATTAATTAAGATTATTTTTAACAAGTTTATATATAATTTCAACAATTAATTAAAAAAAGGAAGAAATATGAGTTTTAGTCAAAATGCAGATTCTACAAAATTAAAAGGGAATGCTGTTAAATTAGCAGGTACTTGTTTAAATGTTGGAGATACTGCTCCAGTTGTAAACGTTGTAGGTAAAGATTTAAGTGATATCCAAGTTGGTGGTGAGCAAGGTAAAGCACAAGTTGTTGTTGTAGTACCATCTTTAGATACTCCTGTTTGTGCAGCTGA
>ENA-ORXI01002757-ORXI01002757.1-sediment-metagenome-genome-assembly--contig:-NODE-2757-length-12359-cov-3.004967_pt1 | contig 12359 bp, 18 predicted proteins | sample MGYA00237861_ERZ511468 | MGnify/ENA primary metagenome ERZ511468 (study PRJEB26299, sample SAMN06266213) | sediment metagenome | isolation source: Hudson Canyon methane seep mesocosm | place... | reverse complement strand
TCAAAGGCACAAAGCGCGAGAATCTTCGATCAGTTTTTTCAGAAGTCAGCTTTTAGTCATACGAGTGCCAATTGCAGTCACATGACTGTAATTTATTATATCGTCTTAAAACGTCTCATAACCGACATTAGGCTGAGCTAGCTCTAACATTCAAGGTTGGTCGTAATTTGAATGTCGTTAAAGGCCACAAGTGTATGTGTTAGCATATGATGCCAACAAATCGTGGCTTTGAATGACATTCAATATATGAACCCAATACTAATTATCATTATCATTATCATTATCATTGTTATTGTACTTCTTCTTTTTATAGCTTTATCTGCCGCTTCAAAGAAAAAAGCAAAGGAAGAGTTATCAAAGAAAAAAATACAAAAGTAAATCAAAAGTTAACCCTTTATAATAACTACATAAAAGAACAAAATCGAAAAAAAATCACTTCAAAAGAAGAATACTCTCGTGTTAAAAAAAATATAAAAGTACGAAAACGTCAATTGGATACTATACTTAAGGTGTTTAAAAAAGAACAAAGATATTTACAAAAACAAATTACAAGTTATAACAATAAAATATACTCATACAACAACTATATAAGAGAGTTCAGAAGAGTTGAGAAAGAGATTGAAACTCTAAGTAGAAATTTTAAAAAAGTACAAGGTGTAACAATTGGAATAACTGAAATCACCCTAAAAACGCTTTATGAAAATGGCGAAAAAGTCAAAAAAAGAAGTATCAATAGAAGTATGAAAAAAATAGAAATTTATGGTTTTGATAATCTTGACGATCTTAAGGTAATACTTGCACATGAAATTGGTCATCTAGTTGGTATTCCACATATTAATGTTAAAGGTGCATTAATGAATCCTATTTTACAAAAAAATCAAAAAAATGATTTTTACTTATTACCTGAAGACATAAAAAACTTTATTGATAATTTTTAAAATAACCAATAATAATTCATAAAGTCTACATAGATATAATTTAATCAAATTAAGGAAAAAAATGAGTGCATATATTGTTATAAGAATTAAAGTAGAAGATCCAAAACTTCTAATTCCTTATCAGAAAATTGCTACAGTAGTAATTGAAAAATATAAAGGGAAACTATTAGTAAGAGGTGGTGAAGTTGCTTCACTTGAAGGCCCAGATGAAAATAGAAGAATTGTTATTATTGAGTTTCCTAATTTTAACTTAGCTAAAGATTTTTACCATTCAAAAGAGTATTCACGTGCAATTGAATTACGTAAAGATATTGCAGACTTTAAGATGATTGCAATTGATGGTATTTCATAATAAAGGTACGATGAATACTTAAAGTATAAGAGTACTTTGTACAAGTAGAACTTCAAATTATGTTTTGTGTTATAATTAATTTTATACTTAATAGTAAACTACTTAATCTAACAAGGTGGAAATTATGACAAGTATTACATTTGCAGTACTCATTTTAACAGGTATTCTTTGGATCTATTCTTTTATATCAATCTTCAGTAATGAGTTTAAACACAAAGATGAAAAAACTTTTTGGATGATTGGAATAGTATGTGTTCCTCTTTTAGCTTATTTTTATATGTTTAGGAAAAAAGATATATTAAAATAAGAAATTTTAAGGTTTTTTCTAAAGATACAACTCTCACAATGACAATTTAACTTTTGTGTTATAATCTATTTTCCACCAAAATGAAATATGAATAAATACTTTACTTGGAGTTTAATATGAAAATATACAAAATGCAAATAGCGATACTCTTAATGTTAGTTACTATTAATTCTATGTACGCAAAAAGAATGCCCCCTCGTGAAGCAATACTTGCTTGTAAGGGAAAAGCCATGCAAGCATCATGCCAGTTTAAGGATAGAAATGGCATTTCTTATGGCATTTGTAATGATAAACCTGGGATTATGGCTTGCGCTCCTAATAGAGGAAAACTAAATTTTAAACCAAATCAAAAACAACAAGAAGCAATTTTAACCAAACCTGCAATCAGTCCCAAGGTTTCTATAAACAGTAGTGGCTCAATAAAATTTAAACTTGAAGCATGGGCAGATAATTGGTTTGCTGCATATCTTGAAAATACATTGATTATTGAAGATTCCATTTCTATTAAAATTGAACGCTCTTTTAATCATGAAACTGTAGTTTTTGATGCTAATTATCCTTTGCATATCAACTTTATATTAAAAGATTTTAAACAAAATGACACAGGATTAGAGTATATAAAAAGAAGAAATCAGCAAATGGGGGATGGTGGTTTTATAATGCAGCTTTCTGATATGAATTCAAATAAAGTTGTTGCAGTGTCAAATGAAAATATGAAATGTATGGTTGTACATAAAGCACCTTTATATAAATCTTGTGAGCGTGAACTTTCTCCTCATGCTGGAACATATCCTTGTACTTTTACCTCATTGCCTAAACCACAAAACTGGATGAGTTCTGATTTTGACGACAGTAGTTGGGAAAATGCAACAGAATACTCAACCAGTGATGTCCGTCCTAAAGGCGGATATGATAGTATTAATTGGATTAAAAATGCAAAACTTATTTGGAGTAGTGATTTAGAAACAGATAATACTATTTTGTGTCGACTAACTATTAATAACCCTGAAAAAAACTTAGAGTTAAGTAGTAAGAATAAAAAAAATGTAAATTATACAACAGACACTTCATCTATTTTTAACTATTTTAATTCAAAGGGAGTGAGTGTAAAACACAGCAGTAATTATTATCATATTAGCTCAGATGGAATACCAACGGGAAATTTAATGGTAGGTATTAAGTCATGGCAACAACAAGTACCTTTACCTCAAAACTATCAAAATAATAATGCATGGCTTATCACTAAAAATCCTCAGCCCTCAAATGAAAATCTCTCTTTATCCAATAACTTTTATATGGGAGCAGTGGGAATAGCTGCTGATGGAGCGCCAATTTTCAATCCTTTAAATAATAGAGGCGATGATGCTTATTTAGCAGGTGAGTTAGATAACCTAGGTGGACATTCAGGGCGAGCGGATGATTATCACTATCATACAGCACCCACACATTTAAATAAAGTAGTTGGAAACGATAATCCAATAGCATTTATACTTGATGGCTATCCTCTTTATGGATATTTTGAGCCAAATGGTATGAAAGTTGATTATGCCAGTTTGGATAAAAACAGAGGTCATTCGCATGATAACTTAGGGTATCATTACCATGCTTCAAAACAATATCCCTATATAAATCAAAGTATGTATGGAAAGGTTAAAGTTTCACTAGACAAAAGAGGTGGTACAAATTTTATTTCTGCTCAACCAAAAACTACGCCACTACGAAAAAGTTTAGAACCTCTTCGTGGAGCTGTTATTACTGGTTTTACCTCTAATAAAAGTAAGACAAAGTTTTCATTGGAATATAAACTTAAAGGGAAAATATACTCACTTCTTTATAGTTTGAAAAATGACATTTGGAAATTTACCATTCCTAATCATGATGGAACAAGCAGAATCGAAACATATAAAAAACAATCAAGTTCTCATGTTATAAGACAAAACAAATATGTACACAGTCACACACACAAAAACTAAATACTAGAAAAATAGTGGATTAAAAATATGTTAAGTAAGTAGGAGCTATTTAAAACACAAATTGTTTAAAATGATTAAATACCTATGAAATAAAAAAGAATAATTTGCTACAATACATTTTTAAATTAATATATTTGACACGTAAGGAAAAAAATGAAAATAGCAATTTTATCAGATATACATTCTAATATTTATGCACTAGAAGAGGTTATTAAAGATGCCAAAAGTAAAAATGTAGATTTATTTTTAAACTTAGGAGACTCTTTTTATGGACCAATTGCTCCTAAAGCCACTTATAATATGTTAATTGAAAATAAATTTATTAATATTTGTGGAAATCAAGATAGAGAAATTCTGGAAGCGTCTTTATCACAACTTGATGAAAACAAAACGTTAAAATATGTTTATGAGGACTTAGGAGAAGAGGTTTTATATTGGATACAAGCTTTACCTTTTGAAAAGTTCGTTACTGAAGAAATTTATATTACTCATGGAACACAACACGATGATAGTGTTTATATGCTTGAAGATGTTTCAAGTGGTAAACCAGTATTGAGAAATGATAAAAAAATAATTGAATTAATTGATGATGTTGAATCTAAATTTGTGATGTGTGGACACTCTCATACCCCAAGATGTATCAAACTAAGCTCTGGACAAATTGTAATCAATCCAGGTTCAGTGGGACTACAAGCATACAAAGATGAAGAACCTCATGTGCATAAGATGGAAAATTTCACACCTGATGCCTCATATGTAATTTTAGATGTTGTTGATGAAGAATATAACATTGAGCTTGTAAAAGTGCCTTATGATTATGAAAAAGCTGCACTAAAAGCAGAAGAACATGGAAGAGCAGATTGGGCTTATGCTATACGAAAAGGTGAAGTTTTAGATGCCTAGATTAGAAAATAAAAATGATTAAAAATTTCATAAATTCTAAAAAACAAACTTTAGAAAAATCACATGAAGGTACAGGGCCTTATGAACTTTATGAAATATGGAAAAAAAGTGATTTTAAAAGTGATATTGATTTTATTGATAGGGTAGTTATTCCCCCTAATTCCACTATTGGGTACCATCAACATAAAAATAATGAAGAAATGTATATAGTTCTTGAAGGGGAGGGGGAGATGACTTTAAATGGCAAAAAAGTAAAAATTACCAAAGGGGACATGATTTTAAATTCACAAAATGACAGTCATGGTTTGGTTAATCATTCAAACTCTAACATAGATTTATTGGTTATTCAAGTAAGTCTTCATAAATAAAAGTAAAGATAAAGAAGAAAGGTTTTTATGTTAAATATTAGAGAGTATTCGAGACTTGACGCCAAAGCTACCTGGGAATTGTTTTTTCAGACTGTACGAAATATAAATTTACAACATTATAGTAAAAAACAAGTAGAAGCATGGGCCTCTGAAAGTATTGGGTTTGATAATTGGGAACAGAAAATGGAATCTATACAACCCTTTATTGTAGAACTTGACGGAAAAATAGTTGCATACGCTGATTTGCAAAAAGATGGAAAAATAGATCATTTTTTTTGTCATCACAAGTATCAAGGTCAAGGGGTAGGAAAATTCTTGATGTCTCATATTTTGAATTTAGGAAAAAAAAGAGAAGTTAAAAGATACTATTCAGAAGTAAGTATCACTGCAAGAGCTTTTTTTGAATATTTTGGTTTTGAAGTTGTAACAGAGCAACACTTAAGTGTAAGAGGTCAAAAATTAACAAACTTTCTAATGCAAAAAAATATCTATTCTTAATATATCAAATGATTTTGTACTTTTCCATCTAATACCTTCTTTATCAAAATTTTTATATAATGCCAAAATTATAAAACAAGGTAAATTATGTCAAGAGCAAATACTTCGAGTATAGATACAACAAAAGGTGATAAAATAGCATCACGAAGCAAAGAAAAAGCAAATGCTATTAAATCTGGATTTGAGCCAGATCAAGTTGAAAAAAAAGAACAAGTAATAAATGCTAGAAAAGGTGTAAACTTAGATTTGAAAAAAGCTAAAGCCAAAAAGAAAGCAAAAATGAAAAAAGCATCAAAGAAAAGAAATAAACCTAAAAAATAGTAATAATTTTTAAATTGGAGTAACAAGTATGAAAAAGATCTTTTTACTAATAACTTTTTTAAGTCTGTTTGTATATGCAGAAAAAACGGATAAAAAAGTTCAAAAATATGGATGTCTATTATCTCAAAAGGGAAAAGTAACTGTAAACTGGGCTGAGTATGGGAACGATAAATATGCAGTTCAAGGTGAAGGTAAAGATGTAAAATACACAGCTATTAAAAAAGAAGGAAATGTATTTAAAGAGATACTAGTAGGCTCTACTATTGAATCAACTTTTAAAGACAAAAAACTTTTAGCTAAAATTACACATATTCAATCAAAGAAAAGAATCGGAAGAGGTCCAAGACATGGCGTGGTTGTTTTGAATATCACACTTAATGAAATTTCAAAAGATATTCCAATGGTATACTTTTATGAAAACGGAGATTTGAAAATTAAAAGTGTTATAAATCTAAATGATTTTAAACTTTCATCTGAAATAAAATACTCTGAATTAAGTTTTGGGATACACATCTATTCTGTAGTTTGTGCTGTTTAAACAATAAGGGAAAAATCCCTTATTGTTTTAAATGATGATTTCATCTTTTGTAGTTTGTCTTACTTTATCAATTTTAAACGTAGCATTGGCTAAATTTCTCACTGATTCATTTTTATATTTAGTTACAATTTTATTAATAGTTTTCAACTCGTCTTTTTCAAAAATTGACTCATCGTAATCTTCTTCCATCTTAATAAATTTTAATTCAACAAAGTCTTTTTTCTCAAGAATTTCAACATCTAAAAATTCTAATAATTCTGTGATTATATAAAGTCTCTCATCTTCTTCTTCCAAATCTACATCATTGGCAATAATACTAAAAATATCACCTAAGATTTTAGGTTCAGGATTTCTACTACTTTTAACATATTCATCACCAAAGATTTTATTACCACAATTTTCAAGATGATTATAATCCATTAAAAATAGTAGTATAGATAGTTTTTTGTCATTTAGGTTTTTTACTTCATTATCTAACATGTATAAAACTACGTTAGCTACTTTTGTAATATCAAAATTCAAATTATTTCCTTATTTGTGTAAAATATTTTATGTTACACTCTTTTTAATCTAAACGAATCTTATTAAAATATTGATTAAATATCGTTTATATGGGAGATTGATAGCTGTGATTTGTTGCTTTTATTTGTAAAATTAGCTAAAATTTCATAAATAATGGATAGGGTTTGAATGAAAGAAAAAATATATTTAATTCCAGGTCTTATGACAGATCATAGACTATGGCATAAACTGGAGCCCCATTTAGATGAATATGAGTTAATCCACACCCCAATTCCTTTAAGTGATGACTTTGATGAAATAGTCGATTTCCTACATGAAAATTTTGAGGATGAGAAAATTAATCTATTGGGTTTTTCTTTGGGTGGCTATATTGCCTCATATTATTCCATAAAGTATCCGACAAAAGTACAACGACTTTTTCTTGTTGGTTCAACTCCTAGTGCAACAGAGCTACAAGATATACCACGAAGAAAAAAGAGGCTTGAAGATACTAGAAATAATAAGTTTGTACCTTTAAGTATTGAAAAAGCTGAAGAATTACTAGAGAAACCAGAAGATAAGTTAATTGCCAATACAATGGTTGATATGTTTAATGACTTAGGACATGAAACTTTTATATCTCAGCTTTCTAGTACTCTAAATAGAGTTGATTTATTTGATAAACTTTCAAATCTAGATGTACCAATTAATTTATTTTATAGTTCAAAAGATAGATTGCTTAATCATAATTCAATAAACTCAATGACAAAAAAGATGCATGATATAAAATTAACGTCAAGAGAAGGAACAAGTCATAATATTCCTCTAGAAATCCCAGCTGCTTTAAGTAGTGAAATAAAAGAGTGGATGGTTAGTTAAATAAAGAAGTCAAACTTTAGAAATAACTAGTATAGTTATTTAAGTTTTTCTACTCTTTTTATATAGTACAATTCTTAATTAAAGATAAAGGACATTCAATGGCTTATGTATCAAATGAATTAAACATGCAATCGTATAAACAACAATTGCAATATAAAACAACTGTAACAGCTGTTGAAAACCGTTCTGAGCTTGAAAATAAAAGTGATGATGAAATAAGCAGTGATATTACTGATAACACTATAAATGCACCTTTTGTTTTTAATAACGAAAGAGATATGTCTACTATAGATAAGGCTAAAAAGGTGCTGATGCAATCTATTTTGGGAATGTTTTCTAAAGAGGGTGATATCTCAGGACTTTTTCCTAATGACTCTATGCAAATGAGTACTGATAAAGTTATACAAGAAAATCCTTATTCCCAATCAACCTCACAATCTCCTTTTGGTTTTTTATATGAATCCTCTTCTGAATATTATGAAAAGACTACAATTGAATTTAATGCACAAGCCACGATTAAAACACCTCAAGGTGAATATCAAATTGAAATTAATTTTTCATATACTCAAGAATTTTATGAAAAAAATGAAACTCAAATTTATTATGCACAATCAAATCTTGAAAAGCCATTAGAAATAAATTTAGATGAAGATGATGGCAGTTTAAAAGATATTAAACGTTTGGATATATTATTTGATATGTTAAGAGAAGAGGATGAAAAAGAGACAAGTTTAATTGATGAGATAAAAAAGATTTTATATCAAAGACAACAACTGCCATTAAAATCAGAAGATGAAGATGAAAATAAAAATGAACCCATAGACAAACCCCTTGATGATTTTAGGGTATTTGAACGACATGAAAACAGTCACATGTCCCTTCTTGCTATTCAAAAAGATGGGGTGGGAGTATTTTTATCAAGTTCTCATAGTTCCTCATCATATCTAAGTGCATCTTTTTCAAATAACACAGCTAGTATTCAAAGTGGATACTCTGAACAACAAAGTGCAAGTATGGCTGTATTTACTGATTTAAAAGCTTAAGAACTGTCTTCCTACTCACAAACTAGCTTGATTTTTTAATTTCTAACATTTTTCAATAAGAGTATAATTAGTCTATATATTATTTATTGGAGATACTATGGTTATATTTTATCAAAGTGCTTTAGTGATTTTATTAGGATTTTGGATGTATTCATTATTTTCATGTTTAGAAGATGATTTTAAAAAAAAGAATGTCAGATCCTATTGGTTAATAGCGCATTTGGTGTTTCCCCTAACAGGTCTTTTTTATATTTTTTTTAAAAAGAAACTGTTAAAATAGATACTTTATCTATTTAATTTATGTATCAATAATTCTTCTTAATAAAATAATATTTTATTTTAAAAATGGAAGTTTTAATATGCTTAATATAGATACTGTTTTACTTTTATCTTGAAAATCTTTTAATCCTATGATTATTTTTGTATCTTTATATCTTGAATCTTTTGTATAGGATTTAAATAACCTATCCCAAACTGAGAGATTGAAACCATAATTGCTGTTTAGTTCATTGCTTTCTATACTATGATGAATCCTATGCATATCAGGAGTTACAATAAAGTATCTAAGAATAGTATCAATCTTTTTAGAAATATGAATATTGGAATGATTAAATATAGCCAATGTACTTAATAGAACTTCAAAAAGTATAACCGCAGCTACAGGTACCCCTAAAATAAATATAAAGGTAATTTTAATACACATTGATAAACCAATCTCAATTGGATGAAACCTGAAACCTGTTGTTAAATCATAGTCCATGTCACTATGGTGTACTTTATGAAACATCCAAAAAAAGCCAATACTATGAAATAATCTGTGCTGTGTGTATATTATTAAGTCCAAGAGTATTACACAACTAAGTATTGAAACAAAGGATGATGTTTTCCATAGGTTAAATAAACCAATAGTATTTTGTTCTGCTGTTATAGCTATACCAATAGCAGCAGTTGGAAATATTATTCTAAGGAGAAAGGAATTTAAAAAAACTAAAGCGATATTATTTGTCCATCTTTTTATTTTAGGAAGGATTAGTTTTCTTTTTGGTATTAAATATTCTAGTATGGACATAATTGTAAAAATGCCCATAAAGAAAGTTAATCTTATTGTGAGTTCATATTCAATAATTTGGGCTTCTTGCATCTTTTTTACCCTCTTTAGATTCTGATTGATCAAGAAGAATAGCCCCTAAAATTTTGGACATTTCGCGGCGACGTTCTCCAATTTTATAAGCCTTATTTAAAGCTACATCAAAGATTGTGCGGTATTCATTAGATGCTCTACTAAAAACACCACTAGAAGGAATAATAAAAGCCCCCTGCTCTTCTAAATATTCAACCGTAGCCTTTTCACTTTGTCTATGTCCGCTTCCATCTGTAACTACTGTAATGATATTTTTCCCAACAGCATCAGCTCGTTTAAAGGCATCAATATAAGTAGCATATTGATCTCTGGCTGGTTTAAGAGGCATTAATAACAAATTGTTGCTTGGAACCTCCCAATCACTTGCTTGATGATCAAAGAAAATAATATCTGCATCTGGCTGCTTTTCAGGAATACTGCCTATAACCTCGAATGGTAAATTTCCGCCTTTATAATAATTTGTTGAAGTCCCTTGTTGATCTTGGCAAATTATCAGAGGTTTAATGCCTATCTCAACTGCCGCCGCAGCCAAGTTAATAGCAAGCATTGATTTACCCTGCCCCCCTTTAGGATTCCAAATACTAACCAGTTTAATTTTTTTCATTTAACGCCACCTTTGAACAGATTCTATATATTTCTATAGTATAGAAAAAATTACTATAGAAATATATAGTAGTAAAGAATAAAGATTTATACTATATAGATTCATACTATCAATATTCATACTATCAATATTCATACTATCAATATTCATACTATCAATATTAATACTATAAAAGTTGTTACTATATAGCTTTATAGTATAAGGTTTTAGGGTTTTCGATAGCTCAAAAAGGGATTTCTAATTCATCTGGAAGCAGACAGAATACGCCGCTTTCAGCTTTATGACAGCGTATAAAAGATTCATCTTTGGCTATTTCCTCGGCGCACATATTGAAGTTTTCTTTCGTGGCATTTACTACACCAATGCTTCCACCTAACGTTATGAGCGGTTGTCCTTTGGTTTCATAATCTCTTATATATGACATGCTTCGGCCTTCCTTAGGTGTGTTTGATCATTCTCATAAAACTACAGAATTACAGCTTAGGAAATAAAAAACCACATGTAACATTAATCATGATGATATTATGTAACTTTATTCAGGTTTGGAAATACTGACATGAACAAAAATGTTAATTGGGGTGGTTCTCGCATCGGCGCAGGCAGACCCAAAGAAGAAAATACTAAAAAGAGCGTTGTTGTAAGAATCGCAGAAGAGTTATTACCAGTAATAAAAGCTTTGAATAAGCAACATAAAGCAGGGAAGGCAATAGAGCACTTGTTAACTGTTACGGACAATCAAGATACGGACTTTCAATCAACTGTGAAAGAACTAGAAAGGGAATTAGAGCAATTTAAGAAAACCAATCTTGAATTAGTGTTACAAAAAGATGCAGAACATTCCAAGGCTATAAAGCTTCAAACTAAAGCCAACAGTTTACAATCAAAGAATAACAACCTTAAAGCTCAATTAGAAGCCCTACAACATAAGGAATATGATTGTATGGTCTTAAAAAAAGATGGTAGCCGCTGCAATAGGCTTGCAAAGACAAAAGTTGCGTGGCAGGGCGTAGAAATAAGTGTTTGCTTACAGCATAGTAAAAATAAATAGTAAATTAACCAGCAAAATAAAACAGCATATTTTCGGTGTTTTACCCGTAAGGGTAGGGCAGGGAAGCCCTAATTTTGGTGGTTCAAAAACAAGGATGTTTTATATTCTAGACGTTTAAAACCTCTCGGAAATCCAGTTATCAATCGCTGCTATAGCTTTATCCATTAGAGTATTAAATTGCTCTTTGCTAGGCGAATAATCTTGCCATTTGATGCCATATATTAAAATCCTGTCATTTCCGCCGCTGCCCTCGTAATAAAAATTATCTTGGCCTTTTTCTGGGGCTGTAATTTCACCAGAAAACCAACTCGCATTAAAAACAGGGTTTTCATTGTGGCTTATTCTACTTGGCGTAAGACTAAATTTTTCCATAGTTTCGACTTTTCTTTATTAATAAGATGATTGAGGGCAATTGCCCTCAATCAAATTTTTTACATTGGATCGAATATATCAAGCTGGTGCATATCCTCAATTGAATTGTTAATAGCTTTCTTATCAAGGTTTTCTTCAAGTTCTACTTTAATTTTAGGTAGTGGGGCAGGGGTTATCTGATATTCATGCAGTAATTCAGCGGCTTTTTGTGCGTGTGCTGCGGCTGTAAAAATTGCCCGTTTATCACCCTTTAGAACTTCAAGCCAGTTTTGAATATAGGCGGCGTTTTCTTCTCGTACATCAGGAGCCAGTCCTAAATCAGCGCAAATATAAGCATTTACTAATTCATCTACAAGCTCTTCCATAGCATATCCCGAGTCTCCCCATTTTTTACGGCCTAAGTCACGATCTAAGCGGCTAGGGTGGCGTGTCCAGTGGGTTGTTTCATGAGCTAGGGTTGAATAGTAGCTTTCTGCCGTTTCAAAAGCGATAAATGGCGGCATTTGAATATGATCTGTTCCTATTGAATAATAACCATCCTTTTTATATTTATCTATCATAGAAGTCAGAGCA
>ENA-ORXI01002755-ORXI01002755.1-sediment-metagenome-genome-assembly--contig:-NODE-2755-length-12367-cov-2.755818_pt1 | contig 12367 bp, 10 predicted proteins | sample MGYA00237861_ERZ511468 | MGnify/ENA primary metagenome ERZ511468 (study PRJEB26299, sample SAMN06266213) | sediment metagenome | isolation source: Hudson Canyon methane seep mesocosm | place... | reverse complement strand
GAAGGGCTCCTAGGTGGGATCGCGCAATCAAATGCTCGGGCGCAAGCTCAACGGCCTTTTGGTAGTGGGTGGTTGCCTCGTTGATTTTGCCATCTTTGTGTGAGGCCTCGCCGAGAAGGGACCATATCTCTCCCATTTGCGGTGCAATGGAGCTGGCGCGGGTCATACAAATCGCGGATTTCTCGAAGGCGCCTAGTTCAAGATAGCATCGACCCAGTAGCGTCCAGAGGAACAAGGAGCCTTGCCGCGAACGAACCATTTCCGCGGCGTCTTTGGCAGTGGAGCGAAACTGCCCCAACGCAAACCCAGACGATAGCCTTGCCAAATCAGGAATTGCAGGCTCTGCGGGGTTCTTCAGACGCGTCGATAGTGCCTTCATTGACGTCGTTGAATTGCATCTCAGAATGTCGCGGAGAACTTCAGCAACGCCGTTCAGGTCGTCGATTTGGTTCAGCTGAATGGTTGTGTTTGAAGACTGGGCGAGAGCCATGGATTTCTACCTCACTGATCACGCTATACTCACAAGTGGCCTATCTGGGGTCCGAGTGGGATTGGTCCCTGCATAGGTGAGTAAAATTAATATTGAATTGACCGCACCTGGCACTGGTTCTGCGCCCCATGGGAGCTCGCGCAGTTTGAAGGGTGTCTGACTTCGAACAGGGCTTGAAATCCGCAGTGCCACAAGATAAGTCCAACGCTGATTGTTAGCAGAGAGAACCAGCCAAATGGCCACTATTAATCCAGTTCAGTTCATCCAGCAGGTTCGGGCCGAGGTCTCCAAGATTGTCTGGCCGACCCGCCGTGAAGTTCTGTTGACCACCGTAATGGTCTTTATCATGGCTGCGCTGACGGCTGTGTTCTTTGCTCTGGTCGATATCATTATCCGCTTTGGGCTGTCTGGCGTGCTGGATATGTTCAAGTAAGCCATGCTGACGGATGGGGCGTTGATGCTTCATCGAAAAGAAGGCGTACCTCTTGATCTCGTCTCGATTGGCGGGTAGGTGGGCCATGTCTAAAACAGAGGCGTGCGGCGATTCGTGTTGCGCGCCGATTTTTGTTAAGATGCAGCAAGCGGCTGCAACGGAAATTCAAGCGACGGCAAGGCAATGGTGCCAACCCGACAGAACAAGGACGGTCAGTTTCATGGCGAAACGGTGGTATACGGTCAGCGTGCTTTCGAACTTCGAAAAGAAGATCGCAGAACAGATCCGCACGACGGCTGAAGAAACTGGTCTGGATGGCGACATCGACGAGGTTCTGGTGCCGACCGAAGAAGTGATCGAAGTACGTCGCGGTAAGAAAGTGACCACCGAGCGTCGCTTTATGCCGGGCTATGTTCTGGTGCACATGGAAATGAGCGACCACGGCTATCACCTGATCAACTCGATCAACCGCGTTACAGGTTTCTTGGGCCCGCAGGGTCGCCCGATGCCGATGCGTGATGCCGAGGTGAACCAGATTCTGAACCGCGTGCAGGAAGGCGAAGATGCGCCGCGCACACTGATCCACTTTGAAGTGGGTGAGAAGGTCAAGGTCAACGAAGGCCCATTCGAGGACTTCGATGGTATGGTCGAGGAAGTCGACGAGGATAACCAGCGCCTTAAGGTTACGGTTTCGATCTTTGGCCGGGAAACACCGGTTGAGTTGGAATTCACTCAGGTCACTAAGCAGGTCTGATCCGGCAAGTATTTTTGAAAAATATCAAGCTGCGTAAACGCCCTGATGTGAAAGCATCGGGGCGTTTTCTTTTGTTGGGACGATACCAGCCTTTAGGCGAGTGAGTGCTCGTTTAGGTGGCGGTTTGGCAGGGTGACCTCACGCGGTCCGCAAGATCGGCAACCATTTCCTTGATCACATTCGGGTCTTTTTCGCGCAGAGCATAAAAACAAAGGCCAGCGAGGTCCGCGCTGAGCTGGCGTGCCAGTTTTTTGGGATCGCGCGTTTTTGGTAGGTCGCCCACTTGGACTGCTTTTTGGAAAATTTCCTCAAATATCAAATCGTTGGCTGCGAGTAGTTCGCCCAACTTGGTGTCTATGGCGTCGTTTCCCTGACTGGTCTCCAGCGTGGCCTTTACAAGAAAGCATGCCGGGAGTGGGGCATTTGCATCAGAGAGTGGGTGCACGTTTTCGATGAAATCCGCGAGGCCGCTCAAGGGTGAGGCCGCTGCTGCCAGCAAGGCCGCGCGCGCGGATCCAAGTTGGTCGGAGTATCGCTCCATGCTCAGGCAATAAAGGTTCGCCTTGCTGCCATAGGCAGCATAGAGCGAGCCGGGATGCATGCCTGTAGCCCGTTCCAAATCCTTGAGAGACGTGGAGGCAAAGCCCTTTTGCCAGAACAATTCAAGGGCTTGATTTAGGGCGGCATCTTTATCGTGGGTGCTCTTCATACCCCTTTGTAAGTCTGAAAGTGGACAAAGCCAAGCTCACTTTTGAGTGATTGCTCAATTGCTGACTTGAGCAATCACTCAAATTGGAAGTAAGAGGACTTGCAAGTGATTTTTTGAAAGGACAAAGACCATGACAGACTTCCCTCGTCACAGCATTGAAACAGCTCCCGAAGCGGCAAAAGAGCGCCTGGCGGGTGCCGAAAAGGCATATGGTTTCCTGCCAGGCCTGTACCAGGTGATGGCGGATGCGCCACAGCTGCTAGATACCTACCTGCGCACGCATGAGGCTTTTTCGAGCACGAGCTTTAACAATGAAGAGCTGACCGTTGTTTGGCAGACCATTAACGTAGAACATGAATGTCATTATTGTGTGCCTGCCCATACCGGTATTGCACATTCCATGAACGTGGATGCAGCCGTCTCTGAAGCTCTGCGCAATGAAACCCCGCTGGCCAACCCGAAATTGGAAGCCTTGCGTAGTTTCACGCTGGCGTTGGTGCGTGGACGGGGCAATGTCAGCCAGGCGGACTATGACGCTTTTTACGCAGTAGGCTATACGTCCAAGCAGGTGCTGGAGATCATTTTGGGCCTCTCGCAGAAAATCCTGAGCAACTATACCAATCATGTTGCGCAGACAGCTGTGGACCCGGCTTTTGCTTCGTTCGCTTGGAATAAATCCGACAAAGCAGCCTGATTGGCTTTATGTCTTAAAGGCCCCCGAAGGGGACTGCGGGGGCCTTTTATATGGGGTGGTTCTTTACGGATCACCTCTTGCATCTTCTGGTTGAGGGGCGGATGTTATCTTCTGAAAGCAACATTCGACGGGGGTGATCGTGAAAGTCAGGCAAGCAATAAATGCAGACGCGGCGGAGATCAGCGCCTTTCTGGAGGCGCTCGTGGCGCTTGGGAAGCGGCGTTTGCCTGCAGATGACGCGTTTGTGCGTGATGTCTATATCAGCCACATTGACAACATCGCCTGCTCAGTGGTGGAAGATGAAGATGGCACTCTGCTGGGGGTTCAGGTTCTTAAACTGGCTACCGAGGGCAACCCGTATGAAGTAGCGCCAGGGTGGGGGATCATCGGTACGCATGTGAGCCCGAATGCGGCGAGGCTCGGCGTGGGGCGCAAGCTGTTTGTGGCGACGTTCGCGGCAGCCGAAGCGGCTGGGTTGAAAAAAATTGAAGCAACGATTGGGGCCAAGAGCCCGGACGCACTGTCCTACTACGAAGCGATGGGATTTCAAACTTTCGACAATGACGATGCAAGAGTTCGTAAGTGTTTTGAGGTGAGCTAGTTTCGGGCCTATTGATCGGATCGCTACGAGAGACAATATGGATGTTTGCTGGCGTGGTTGAACCGGTGCCATTCATAGTTAGTAGCTCAGGTTTCTCAGGTTGTAAGACAAGTGCTCGGACTATAGAGCAAGAGTGCGCATCAGGCGCAAGAATTAGAAATGCACCCACTTGGACGGGGCGACCGGCTTGGAAAGTGTCAGCCTAGTCCAATCTGGGCGCAGCAATAGCCCCTTGCCAATTGCAGAGAACAAGCTTAAACGCCGCCATTATCGTCTTAAGGCGAGATTCTCTCGTGGGAGGTCTTTGCATCGCGATGCTGGATCGGACCACGCAACACAAACCGGGCGGAACGCGTTTCGCTCACGTTGAAAGGAACACCAAATGGCCAAGAAGCTTGCTGGTACAATGAAGCTGCAGGTTCCTGCAGGTAAAGCGAACCCCTCGCCACCAGTTGGTCCGGCGCTGGGTCAGCGCGGCATTAACATCATGGAATTCTGTAAGGCGTTCAACGCTAAGACTGCAGATCTGGAGCCCGGTGCGCCGTGCCCAACCGTGATCACTTACTATCAGGACAAGTCCTTTACTATGGAAATCAAGACGCCACCTGCGTCTTACTTCCTGAAAAAAGCGGCTGGCGTGAAATCCGGTGCTAAAACACCGTCGCGTGAAACCGTTGGTACCGTGACCGCGGCTCAGGTGAAAGAAATCGCCGAAGCCAAGATGAAAGATCTGAACGCCAACGATATCGAAGCGGCTATGCAGATCATCCTGGGCTCTGCCCGCTCTATGGGCATCGAGGTGAAGTAATATGGCTAAGCTTGGAAAACGTACCCGCGCTGCGCGCGAAGCTTTCGCTGGCAAAGTAGATGTGTCGGTTGAAGAAGCTGTTGCTCTGATCAAGGGCAATGCCAACGCCAAATTCGATGAAACCATCGAAATCGCAATGAACCTGGGTGTTGACACACGTCACGCTGACCAGATGGTTCGTGGTGTTATCGGCCTGCCAAACGGCACCGGTAAATCCATGCGCGTTGCTGTTTTTGCACGTGGCCCCAAGGCTGACGAAGCCAAGGCTGCTGGCGCAGACATCATCGGCGCCGAAGATCTGATGGAAACCATTCAGGGCGGCACAATCGATTTCGATCGTTGCATCGCGACTCCTGACATGATGCCTATCGTTGGTCGTCTGGGTAAAGTTCTGGGCCCACGTAACCTGATGCCAAACCCAAAGGTTGGCACTGTGACTATGGATGTGAAAGCAGCCGTAGAAGCAGCCAAAGGTGGCGAAGTTCAGTTCAAAGCTGAAAAAGGTGGCGTTGTACACGCTGGCATCGGCAAAGCATCGTTCGACGAAGCTAAGCTGGTAGAAAACATCCGCGCATTTGTGTCGGCTGTTGCCAAGGCTCGTCCATCGGGTGCCAAGGGCGCCTACATGCAGAAAATCGCTTTGTCCTCGACTATGGGTCCTGGCGTGACTGTTAATGTAGACAACGCTGCTGCTGAATAAGATCAGCGCAGATTGTTAGGTTGGGGCCCGATGCTGCTGTCGCAGTTTCGGGCCCTTTCTATTTGGCGGCTTGCCGTGCCAATTGGCCGTCAGGGCGCATTCCCTGTCGGTGTTCCTGTGGTTCTACTTTTTATTGTCAGTTCTATCTGACGGCAGAATTATCGATGGTGGTACCACCAAAGCGGAGGCAGACAGGGACTTTATCCCCCGTGCGTAAATGCATTCCAGTAGCGCCCCGTTTACAACCGGGGCCCTGATCCTGTGCCGGGGTGTGAGACCGGCGGTAATCGCGCGATTGAGGTACTCTGCCGGTTAATCCGAAACTTCGGATAAAGACACCGTTCGCGACCTTGGCTTTTACGCAACAGATTGTCTGTCTGTGCTTCGTGGGGAAACCTGCATTTTCCACTTGGAAAGCCCGTAAAATCCTCTTAGGTGTGGCCCCGAAGGAAAGCGTGCGATTCGTCGTGCGCTTTCCTTCGTTTCGTCCAAGATGGTGGGTGACCTTTTTTGAGGGTCTTAATTTCCCTCCTGAGACGGGAAAGACAAAAAAGATCGAGGGTTTTCAATCCTTCGGGCGATTTTTGGCTCACCCCGTAACTACGGACCTGAACGCTGGGTTTTTCGAAGCCTGGCAAACTTGAGCCGGGATGTCTGACATCCCAAACTTGGAGAGAACTGTGGATAGAGCCCAGAAAGAGAAATTGGTCGAGGAACTCGGCCAGATCTTCGAAAGCTCTGGCGTTGTTGTGGTATCACACTACGTCGGTCTGACAGTTGCTGATATGCAAGATCTGCGCGCCCGTGCGAGCGAAGCGGGTGGATCTGTGCGTGTTGCCAAAAACAGGCTCGCCAAAATCGCCCTCGAGGGAAAGTCATGTGCAAGCATTTCTGACCTGCTGACAGGGATGACTGTTCTAACCTATTCTGAGGATCCTGTGGCTGCGGCCAAGGTTGCTCAGGAATTCGCCAAGGAGAACCAAAAGTTCGTAATCCTTGGTGGTGCAATGGGTGAGAATGCTCTGGACGTTGCCGGCGTTGAAGCCGTGTCGAAAATGCCTTCGCGCGACGAGCTTATTGCTCAGATCGCAAGCTGTATCGGCGCACCTGCTTCCAACATCGCTGGCGCAATTGGCGCACCTGCAAGCAATATCGCAAGCATCCTTTCGACCATCGAAGAGAAGGCGGAAGCTGCGTAAGCGGTTAGCACTGAATGACCGATGTGGGGCATCTGCCCTGACGTTGGAAAAACACACTGTAAACGGAAAGAGCTGATAACATGGCTGATCTGAAAAAACTGGCAGAAGACATTGTTGGTCTGACACTGCTGGAAGCACAAGAACTGAAAACCATCCTCAAAGACGAGTATGGCATCGAGCCCGCCGCTGGTGGTGCTGTTGTAATGGCTGCTGGTGGCGACGCCGGTGCAGCTGAAGAAGAAAAGACTGAATTTGACGTGATCCTGAAGAGCCCAGGCGCTTCTAAGATCAACGTGATCAAAGAAGTCCGCGGCATCACTGGTCTGGGTCTGAAAGAAGCTAAGACTCTGGTCGAAGCTGGCGGCAAGATCAAAGAAGGCGTGTCGAAAGACGAAGCTGAAGACGTTAAAGGCAAGCTGGAAGCAGCTGGCGCCGAAGTCGAAGTGGCCTAAGCAACCGCTTCAGAGTTGTGAACCGGAGAGCCATAGGCACCACCGGTTCACAACTCTCAGAAATTTGGCTGGGCCTGGAGAATTCCGGGTCCAGCCGAACCTGTCTTAGAAAGGGCCTGAATGCGGCAGGCTTTTTCTAAGGCGAGGTTATATGGATCGGGAGGCCGCCATTCGGGACGGTGGCCATGAATTGATCCGACCGCGCTGTCTCGTATGGGCAAGGTGCTGGAACCCGGCGGCATCCTTGACCGGTGAGAATTTGAAAAGGTGACATCTGACATGGCTCAATCGTTCCTTGGCCAGAAACGTCTTCGTACATACTACGGCAAAATCCGCGAAGTTCTGGAGATGCCGAACCTCATTGAGGTGCAGAAATCTTCTTATGATCTTTTCTTGCGCTCTGGCGATGAACCCCAGCCGTTGGACGGCGAAGGCATCAAAGGTGTGTTCCAGTCGGTATTCCCGATCAAGGATTTCAACGAAACTTCCATTCTGGAATTCGTGAAATACGATCTTGAAAAGCCTAAGTACGACGTCGAAGAGTGTATGCAGCGCGACATGACCTATGCGGCTCCGCTGAAGGTTACGCTGCGTCTGATCGTATTTGATATCGACGAAGATACCGGTGCGAAATCGGTTAAAGACATCAAAGAACAAGACGTTTTCATGGGCGATATGCCTCTGATGACACCGAACGGCACATTTGTTGTCAACGGCACCGAGCGGGTGATCGTTTCGCAGATGCACCGTTCGCCTGGTGTGTTCTTTGATCACGACAAAGGCAAAACCCACTCTTCAGGTAAACTGCTGTTTGCTTGCCGCATCATCCCGTACCGCGGCTCGTGGCTGGACTTTGAATTCGACGCCAAGGACATCGTCTTTGCGCGTATCGACCGTCGTCGTAAACTGCCTGTGACAACCCTGCTATACGCACTGGGTCTGGACCAGGAAGGCATCATGGATGCCTACTACGACACTGTTAACTACACTCTGGAGCAAGGCCGTGGTTGGGTTACCCCGTTCTTCCCCGAGCGCGTACGCGGCACCCGTCCGACCTATGATCTGGTTGACGCCAAGACCGGCGAAATCATTGCCGAAACCGGCAAGAAGATCACACCGCGCGCAGCTAAAAAGCTGATCGACGAGGGTGCTGTTTCTGACCTTCTGGTTCCGTTCGATCATATTCTGGGCAAGTTTGTTGCCAAGGATATCATCAACGAAGAAAACGGCGCCATTTATGTCGAGGCCGGCGACGAGCTGACCTTGGAGCATGACAAGTCCGGCGAACTCATCGGTGGGTCCCTCAAGGACCTGATGGATGCGGGTATCACCGAGATTCCTGTGCTGGACATCGACAACATCAATGTCGGTCCTTACATGCGCAACACTATGGCGGCAGACAAGAACATGGGCCGCGACACCGCGCTTATGGACATCTACCGCGTTATGCGTCCGGGTGAGCCACCCACCGTTGAGGCTGCCTCGGCACTGTTCAACACTCTGTTCTTCGATAGCGAGCGTTATGATCTGTCGGCTGTTGGCCGGGTGAAAATGAACATGCGTCTTGCTTTGGATGCTGACGACACCGAGCGCACGTTGCGCAAGGAAGACATCATTTCCTGCATCAAAGCGCTGGTTGATCTGCGCGATGGTCGCGGCGGCGTTGACGACATTGACCACTTGGGCAACCGTCGTGTGCGTTCCGTTGGCGAGTTGATGGAAAACCAGTATCGTGTTGGTCTGCTGCGTATGGAGCGTGCCATCAAAGAGCGCATGTCCAGCGTCGAAATCGACACAGTGATGCCGCAGGATCTGATCAACGCCAAACCGGCTGCTGCCGCTGTGCGTGAATTCTTTGGTTCTTCGCAGCTGTCGCAGTTCATGGACCAAACCAACCCGCTGTCCGAAGTGACACACAAACGCCGTCTCTCGGCGCTTGGACCTGGCGGTTTGACCCGTGAGCGTGCTGGCTTTGAAGTACGTGACGTTCACCCGACCCACTATGGTCGGATGTGCCCGATTGAAACGCCTGAAGGACCAAACATTGGTCTGATCAACTCGCTGGCTACTTATGCTCGCGTGAACAAATATGGCTTCATCGAAACACCTTATCGTGTGGTAACCGACGGTCACGTGACCGACGAAGTTCACTACATGTCAGCCACCGAAGAAATGCGTCACACCGTGGCGCAGGCCAACGCGACGCTGGACGAGAACGGTAACTTCATCAACGAGCTGGTGTCTACTCGCCAGTCCGGTGACTACACACTGGCGCAGCGTGAAAACGTTGACCTGATCGATGTGTCGCCAAAACAGTTGGTATCTGTTGCTGCCTCGCTGATCCCGTTCCTAGAAAACGACGATGCGAACCGGGCCCTGATGGGTTCGAACATGATGCGTCAGGCGGTTCCACTGCTGCGTGCCGAGGCTCCGCTGGTCGGAACCGGTATCGAAGAAGTGGTCGCCCGTGACTCTGGTGCGGCTTACATGGCAAAACGTGCCGGTGTGGTCGATCAGGTTGATGCTCAGCGTATTGTTATTCGTGCGACAGCTGATCTTGAGCTGGGCGACGCAGGCGTTGACATCTATCGCATGCGCAAATTCCAGCGTTCGAACCAGAACACCTGCATCAACCAGCGTCCGCTGGTAAAGGTGGGTGACACCGTTCGTAAGGGTGAAGTAATTGCTGATGGTCCGTCAACGGATCTTGGTGAACTGGCTCTGGGTAAAAACGTGGTCGTCGCGTTTATGCCTTGGAATGGTTACAACTACGAAGACTCCATCCTGATCTCCGAGCGCATCGCGCGTGACGACGTGTTTACTTCGGTTCACATCGAAGAATTCGAAGTCGCCGCCCGTGATACCAAGCTTGGCCCAGAAGAAATCACCCGTGATATTCCGAACGTCGGCGAGGAAGCCCTGCGCAACCTTGACGAGGCGGGTATTGTCTACATCGGCGCCGATGTAGAGCCGGGCGACATTCTGGTTGGTAAGATCACCCCCAAGGGTGAAAGCCCAATGACGCCAGAAGAAAAGCTTCTGCGCGCCATCTTTGGTGAAAAGGCTTCGGACGTGCGCGATACCTCGCTGCGTGTGAAGCCAGGTGATTTTGGTACAGTTGTCGAAGTGCGCGTCTTTAACCGCCACGGTGTGGAAAAAGACGAACGTGCGATCCAGATCGAGCGTGAAGAAGTTGAACGTCTGGCCCGTGACCGTGACGATGAGCTGACAATCCTGGACCGCAACATCTATGCCCGTCTAAAAGGCATGGTGCTGGGTCAAACCGCTGTCAAAGGTCCACGCGGTATTCGCGGTGGTACTGTGATCACCGAGGAAATGTTGACCTCGATGATCCGCAGCCAGTGGTGGATGTTGGCTCTGGAAGACGAGAAGGGCGCTCAGGCTGTTGAGGCTCTGAACGAGCAGTACGAAGTGCAAAAGCGCGCTTTGGATGCCCGTTTCGAGGACAAGGTCGAGAAAGTCCGTCGTGGCGACGATCTGCCGCCAGGTGTGATGAAGATGGTCAAAGTATTCATCGCGGTGAAGCGTAAGCTGCAGCCGGGTGATAAAATGGCCGGTCGTCACGGGAACAAAGGTGTTATTTCCAAGGTTGTACCGATGGAAGACATGCCGTTCCTGGCCGATGGTACGCCGGTTGACTTCTGTCTGAACCCACTGGGTGTGCCGTCGCGTATGAACGTTGGTCAGATCCTTGAAACCCACATGGGTTGGGCTGCTCGCGGTCTGGGCATCAACATTGACGAAGCTCTGGGTGAATACCGTCGTTCCGGCGACCTGACCCCAGTTCGCGATGCGATGCAGCATGCCTATGGCGACAAGGTCTATGCCGACGGTATTGCTGATATGACCGAGGAAGAGCTGGTCGAAGCAGCTGGTAACGTCACCAGCGGTGTTCCGATTGCGACACCAGTCTTTGACGGTGCCAAAGAGGCTGACGTAGACGATGCGCTGAGGCGTGCCGGTTTCGACACCTCGGGTCAGTCCATCCTGTTTGATGGTCGCACAGGCGAGCAGTTTGCCCGCCCTGTAACCGTCGGCATGAAGTACCTGCTGAAACTGCACCACCTGGTGGATGACAAAATCCACGCGCGTTCGACCGGACCATACTCGCTTGTTACTCAGCAGCCGCTGGGTGGTAAAGCTCAGTTCGGTGGTCAGCGTTTCGGGGAAATGGAAGTCTGGGCTCTCGAAGCTTATGGCGCTGCCTATACCCTGCAGGAAATGCTCACCGTTAAATCGGATGACGTGGCAGGCCGGACCAAGGTCTATGAAAGCATCGTCAAGGGCGAGGATAACTACGAAGCAGGCGTCCCAGAATCGTTCAACGTTCTGGTGAAAGAAGTTCGTGGCCTTGGCCTGAATATGGAACTCCTGGATGCGGAGGACGGCGAGTAAGGGCCCTGCGCCCTTACCACCATCACCCCTTCCGCACGAATTTGAGGATTCAAAAATGAACCAGGAACTGACGAACAACCCGTTCAACCCGCTGACACCCCCAAAGGTGTTTGACGAGATCAAAGTCTCGCTGGCCTCGCCAGAGCGGATCCTGTCGTGGTCGTATGGCGAAATCAAAAAGCCAGAAACCATTAACTATCGTACGTTCAAGCCTGAACGTGACGGCCTGTTCTGCGCACGTATCTTTGGCCCGATCAAAGACTACGAATGCCTGTGCGGTAAATATAAGCGCATGAAATATCGCGGCGTTGTCTGCGAAAAATGTGGTGTTGAAGTTACGCTTCAGAAAGTACGCCGCGAGCGTATGGGCCACATCGAGCTGGCCTCGCCTGTTGCGCACATCTGGTTCCTCAAGTCGCTGCCATCGCGCATCGGCCTGATGCTGGACATGACTCTGCGTGATCTGGAACGTGTTCTGTACTTCGAAAACTACGTTGTTATCGAACCTGGTCTGACTGATCTGACCTATGGCCAGATGATGACCGAAGAAGAGTTCATGGACGCCCAGGATGCCTATGGCATGGATGCTTTCACCGCCAACATCGGCGCTGAAGCGATCCGCGAAATGCTGGCGGCCATTGATCTGAAAGCAGAAGCTGACCAGCTGCGTGCCGATCTGGCCGAAGCGACTGGTGAGCTGAAGCCCAAGAAGATCATCAAGCGTCTGAAGGTTGTTGAAAGCTTCCTCGAGTCGGGCAACCGTCCTGAGTGGATGGTTCTGACCGTGATCCCAGTGATCCCACCTGAACTGCGCCCACTGGTGCCGCTGGATGGGGGCCGTTTTGCGACGTCCGATCTGAACGATCTGTATCGTCGTGTGATCAACCGGAACAACCGTCTGAAGCGCCTGATCGAACTGCGCGCACCTGACATCATCGTCCGCAACGAAAAACGGATGCTGCAGGAATCGGTTGATGCTCTGTTTGACAACGGCCGTCGTGGTCGCGTTATCACTGGCGCCAACAAGCGTCCGCTGAAATCGTTGTCCGACATGCTGAAGGGTAAGCAAGGTCGCTTCCGTCAGAACCTTTTGGGTAAGCGCGTCGACTTC
>ENA-ORXI01002746-ORXI01002746.1-sediment-metagenome-genome-assembly--contig:-NODE-2746-length-12396-cov-3.487215_pt1 | contig 12396 bp, 19 predicted proteins | sample MGYA00237861_ERZ511468 | MGnify/ENA primary metagenome ERZ511468 (study PRJEB26299, sample SAMN06266213) | sediment metagenome | isolation source: Hudson Canyon methane seep mesocosm | place... | reverse complement strand
TAAACTTATATTTATAAATGGCGTTAAATGGCGTTCTTAAAGTTCTGAATAGTTCTAAACAGTTCTCTAACCCTAAAGAAAGTAAGGGTTTATGGTAATTTAAAACAGTTCTTAATAGATTAAAATAGTCTAAAAAGGTTCTTAACGGTATGGAATAGATTAAAACGGTTCTAAATAAATATCATTATGAAATATGATATAAAAATAACTCTAAAATCAGGCAATGCTATTGCATTCACACGTAACACAACATTTACAACGATTACAGCGGCGTGGCAATGGCTAGAACACAATTTTGAACACTGTCATACTATCTTTAATGTTGAACGCTTTGCTTGTGAGTCTTGAAGTATTCAACCCCACGCTTTAGCAAGAATCCAAGCCGGTTCTGCACGTTTACGTGACCATTTCATTAACTTTATATCGTGAGATAACTCTTTAATCGTCACTAACTTCAATCTTATTAATAATTCTATGATTAATTTTTTGAAGCCATGCCGCTTGTTTATCACTAAGTTTTCTTTTGCGTTTAATACTGTCTAAGAATGTGTATTCAGATGGGTAGATGTAGTGCCTTTCATAACAATATTCAATCAGTGCTGCATTAGGTTTAGCGGTAGAACATGAATTAACACTTAATGATTTATTTAACTTGATGCTTGATGATTACTTCAATGTAAATAAAATTGATTATGAAAGTGCTAATGAAATGTTAAGAGAAGAGAATAAGGCGTTAGAAAAGGAGAACAGGAAACTTAGGCATGATATGAAAATGGGATATTATCGTAAAATTAAAGATGATGATATTAAATTACCTTAATCATTACGTTTAATTTATTCAACGCATTAAAAAACCCTCTGTCATCGTTCCATGATTAGAGGGCTTTCTTTAATATATGACACTGTTTCAAAAGGTAGGAGACTCACACAACAGTGTCATAACCTTTATTTATAGTATTTTGAATTATTTGACTAAACCTATAAGACTAGATTTACCATTATAATCATGTGTGTTAGTGTTTCTTTTTGGGGTGGGTTGATAATTTGATAGTCTTACAATATTTTCAATAGTTTCCGGTAGTGTGTCAATATCAAGAGTTTGTACTTTAATTTTATTTTAATTATTAGTTTACACATCCATTTCAAACATGTATAAATAGAGTTGAGTCTGATTAACTCACCTTTTGGTCTATACTAAACCGTTGCAATTGTTCATACAGTTGCAACGGTTTTTTTATGTCTGAAATATATTAATATCAGTGGGTTGAAATTTATTAATTCGTCCACATATCATGTACTAATAGATAACTATACTTCTAATGACTTTTATATTTTGTTTTGAACAAAAAGTATATATAGTAGTATAGACAATAAAAAAGGATAACAAATCATGGCTAATCTTATAGAAATTTCAACAGCATCATATGTTAATAATAAAGAAACATTATCTAACAATGACCAAAAAGGTAAATTCACAGCCGCTAACGGTTCAGTTTGGGGTAATAGTAATATTTGTCTCAATAGAATGCAGTCAGATATTGAAACGGGTAAATCAACATTTATCTTAGAATTAGAGCAATTAATTGAAGGTTTACATTATTGTGTTGATAATAAAATAATGTTGGGCTTGGGTCAAAAAATTAAGATGTATTCTTCACAACCGCGTATGCAAAGTGCTGTAACAGCTATCGAGCAATTCAACGCTTTGTTAGTTTCAAATATGTCAACGTATGAAGAGTTAACACCCGAAGCAATTGTTTCACATATGTTTGATGATTTGTGTATCTACAATTACGCGTTAGCATCGTATCCAACTTTACGAAACGGTATGAAGAAAATGGTTAAATCTTTAATCAAACATAACTCAATATTCACAATCGATTATCATAGATTCACGGGTCTTGAACGTTCTCAAAATGCTAAAGAATTATCGAGATGGAACGGTAAAACAGTATTTTCAAACAATATTCTTACATTAGATAAGAATAAGTTAACTGATGCTAATGTTGATATGCAAGCTAATTTTGAACTAGCTAGAAAACGTGTTTTCACTAAAGCTGCTTATGCTGCTAAGTTATCACCTGAACAATTATCTGATGAAATTAAGTTTTCAAGAACTACTACAGCACTTAAAAAGATTACAGCGGGTCTAGGTTTTAAAGATGATAATGGTAAATACATCAATCCTAAACAAGTATATCAAGCTGATAAGTTTGATAAATTGAGCAAATATTTTAGTAACAACGGTAGAGCAATTCAATTTGATACTGTTGTTAAAACTATCAGCTTAAAATTTGAAGCATCTAAAATTGGTGTAGCTGCTAAAGAACTTTTTGATACGTCTGTTTCATATGCTAATGAAAATTTAACTAATGATAAAGAACGTGAAACAGCTCTTAATAATATTGAAGATAATTACTCAGACAGTATTGCAACGTGTATTTTGAATGCATTCAATAGTGATAAACATAAGTACTGTAGCTTAATAATCTAGCTAACAACCCCCACACAATTTAAACTGTTTCAAGTGACTGTCTACTAAAAGACATTTTTTTGTGCCTGTCGTTTAATAATTTAGTACATATCACCACATTTGTCTAAATGTAGTCATAATTTCCCATCAATTCCGCACTATTTTCACATCACCTATAAACTTACAATGTCTTAAACCGCTACAGGCATGATTATTCAAATCTCTTAAGCTATTTTAGTTTGTTTTAAATAATATTATAAAAGAATATACAGTCATGAATGACAATGTTTGTTTTCTTATTGTTAGTTCTAACTGATTAAAGTCAAAAGACTATGGTTCTAAACAATTGAATAGATGTTAAATCAGTTGAATACATTGTGAATGACATTTGCTTGTAATATTATGAATCAGTTGAATACATTATGAATCACTTATAGACAATGGGTTATCAGGTTAATAGATGTAGTTACAATTGCCTTAATATTATAAAGACATTGTGAATGACATTTGCTTGTAATATTATGAATCAGTTAAAGACATTATAAATCAGTTAACAATGACTCTAATATTATAAATCAGTTGAATACATTTAAATCAGTTAACAATGACTCTAATATTATGAATCAGTTAAAGACATTATAAATCAGTTAACAATGACTCTAATATTAAAAGACATTATAAAAGACTATGGTACTTAACAATTGCTCTTAACATTATGAATCACTTATAGACAATGGGTGTACAAGTTAATAGATGTATACCATTGCTCTTAATATTATAAAGACATTGTAAAAGACATTAAAAGATGAAAAGAACAGTGATGAATCCCCCCCCTGTTGCGCTCACCCCCCCCCAATTATTGCTTTATCACTGTATTATACTATATTAGACTGTGAGAGCACTGTAGAGCCAGTGTTGCGTGATTGTTGCGCCACTATAGCCCTTAAACCGTTATCGAGCCGTGAGAGAGCTGTTAAGACATTAAGCAACCGTTTTCAACACTATTTCATACAATAGTTGATAATTACGTAAAGTTAGCAATCGAACCCGCATTGTACGGGGGCTGTAGGGGTGCTAAATTGCGGTTATGTGTAATCACCCTAATTATTGACCATATCGCTATAAATCCATATAAATCAATAACTTATAGTTTTTCAATTATTTGAACTATTAAGAACCGTTTCCAACCATTTCAAACCTTGAAAATAATAAATACCTGTTTATATTCAAAAAGGTTGAAAAGATGGCTAACTTTGTGAGCAACAAGAATTTATTATCAGAGATAATTGTAAGTCAGTGTACTAATCAAATTACAGACGACTGTGCTTTAATCATTTTGAAGATGATAGACAAGTACGCTACTAAACCCAATTTTTGCGGCTATAGCTACATAGATGAAATGAAGAGTGAAGCGACTGTACACTGTCTTAAAGCTGTGATGAAATTTGACATATCACGAGATAATCCTTTTTCATATTTAACAACAACAATTCATAACGCGTTTTTAATTGTTCTAAAGAAAGAGAAGCGACAGCAACAACTAAGAGATAAGATGTTGATTATTAACGGTTTAGAGCCGTCTGTAAATTATAAAGCAGCGTGATAGTATCATGTCCATTTTGTAAAAAATCTGGTACATTTGAAGAACTGAAAGATTCACATTTTAACAACTGTGCATATGCTGAAGTAGCCCCTGATTCTGTTAAAAGTTGTTGTGTTAAGTGTCGAAAAGTTTATACATTATCATCACTTGATAATCATGATTGTAAACCTAAGTTTGTTAAGAAAGTTGTTAAGACTAAAGCTGTTAAAGAAGAGTGTGAACATTGTAAGAAATTAGTGAATAGAGCACAGTTAACACGTGATTATCACAAATCGGGCAAGTGTATAGCTGTTAAAGCTGTTAAGAAAGCTGTTAAGAAAGCTGTTAAGAAAGCTGTTAAAGAAGAGTGTGAACATTGCAAGAAACTACTAACACAACAATTATTAAACAGAGATTATCACGCTAACGCAAATTGTATAGCACCAAAAATTTCAAAACGATTTGATAAAAGTAAAATACGAGCATCATGTATTAACTGTCATAAACAAATGTCTGTACGTGCTTTAGAGTTGCATAACGATTGTGAACAGTTTGCAACTGTTTACAACTGTGAAAGATGTGGCAAAACTGACATAAACAAGCATGAATTTAAAAGACGACATTCACCGTGTTTTGCACTGTTGATAACAGTTCAAAAACTTGATAAGCACTCACGTGAAGTGTTAGCAACTTATGACAGTTTAAAAGAAGCGGGTATTCAAAATAATATTTCAGCTTCTAACATTTCTAACGCTGCCAATCCTGAAAAATCGAATAAAACAGCGGGTGGTTATACTTGGAACGTGATTAAACAATCAGCAAGTGATGAAACTTTTAAAAGCGTAGAGCATTTGAAACAGTGTGAACATTGTTTCAAATATGTAAGTAATGAAATGTTATTAAGAGATTATCATAAACTAGCAAATTGTATAGCACCCAAAATTTCAACAGCACAATCTAAAAAAGTTGAATGCCCATTTTGCAAGAAATTAGTGAATAGACAAGTATTAACACGAGATTTGCATAAAAACGGCAAGTGTATAGCACCCAAAATTTCAAAACGATTTGATAAAGCAAAAGTTCAAGCATCGTGTATTAATTGTCATAAACAAATGTCTATTGAATCGTTTCAAAAACATAAAGAATGTGAACGATTCAAAACGATTCAAAAACTTGATAAGCACACACTCGAAGTGTTAGCAACGTATGACAGTTTAAAATCGGCTTCAATCGCTAATAATATTAAATCGTCTAATATCTCAACAGCTGCTAATCCTGAAAAATCGACTAAAACGGCAGGGGGCTACGCTTGGAAAATTATTTAAAATTAAACGATTGTATACAATGTTGCAGCGTCTTTTGTAACAATTGCATCATAGTCAGCTTGTGATATTTTAATAATGTTAGTAATGTAATCAGCTCCGACAATTTCTGCTATGTCAGATGTTACATTGTTTGCTGTAAGTGTTGAACCCGTTGAAACTGTTAGCACACCGTCATTTTCCCACACTTGCCCCAAAATTAAAGGGTCTGATGTTGGTATAGACAGATTTGAAAGTTGTACGTTTGCAAGTGTATCAACATGAGTCACACCTGTTGAAACTGTTAGCACACCGTCATTTTCCCACACTTGCCCCAAAATTAAAGGGTCTGCGGTGGGAACAACAACATTCGTTAATTGTTGATTAGCAACATTAGCACTTTCAAATGTAGACCATGCAATTGTTGTTAATGTATCAGTTGCTGTTGTTGCAACATTTAAAACAATTTCCCAGCCATTTGACGCTACAAATTCTGTTTTATCTAATCTAACACCATTTAGATAGACATCGATAAAATTTGGTGTGTAATTGACTGAATACAATGATTGACTATCTACAACAATATGATCAATCGTTGTACGCATTACATCATTGTGCAATTTGAATACTGAAAACGTAACAGTCGTTAATTGATCAGTGACAGCCGTAGGCACTGTTAATACTACAGTAGAGCCATTTGTAGCAGTGTAATCGCTGTCTATTAATCTTGCACCATTTAAATATACATCGATAAACCCAACCGTGTATGTAACGTTATAAACCGTTTGGCCTTCTGTTGAATTATGTGTAATTGTGTTACGCGTTAAGCTATCACCGATTTGAAATGTAGACCACGCGATTGTTGTTAACGTATCAGTTGCGAGTGTTGCAACATTTAAAACAATTGATGAACTGTCTAAAGCTGTGTATGCACTTGAATCTAACATTACACCATTTAGATACACATCTAAGTAATTTGGTGTGTATGCAACATTATAAACAGTTTTACCGTTTTCAACAGTGTGATCAGTGAGCGAACGTTCAGCTTCAGTGAACGGCTGTTGTCCTATGTAGCCGCTCATGTAATTTCCATCACTGAAACGTAGCAGTCTGCTACATCATCTAAGTTTGTTGTAACTGTTACAACGTCACCCGCGTCTAGCACGATTTTACCATCTAATATTGATAGTGCTGTAGCCGCGGGTATCTTTGTTGATAGACCCGTAATCTGAACCCCGCCCGCGCTTGCTGATGCAAAGATTTCTGAACTAGTTTTGTTTGAGATGATGAAACCGATGATAACTGCTTGTGTCAGTGCTGGCACTGTATATACAGTCGAACTAGCTAGTTTTACGTCTGTGAATGTTGCTTTCTTAAATGTGTTAGCCATTTTTTAATATCCTAAATTAATAGAAGTATTTATCAATTCGTTTGTGACTGTTTATATAATAAAAAAGTTTTAAATTTTAGTGTTTTTCTATAAATACTATTAACAAATAATAGGAGATTTACAACATGAAAAACAATTACAATATTAAGAACGATACAATTTCACACCCAACTGATAATAAATATATTAAAAGAATGTGGCGCAATATGCTCAATCGTGAAACGAAAGGTTTAGCATCAGTTTCACAAGAATTTAGACAGTATGTCAATTTTGAAAATTGGGTACTATCAAGATATTCAGAACAGTTCTTAATTGAAAATAATTTTCAATTAGATAAAGATTTAAAAGTTTTTGGTAATAAAGTTTATAGCGAAAACAACTGTTTACTCATTCCCCAGATGTTGAATAATTTAGTGAAAATTGGAAAGGGCTTTGAAGTAAGAAACGGTAGATACTATGCAGCAATTGTGTCGAATAGCACGAGCAAGAAAGTTTACTTAGCTGCATTTGATAATGAAGCAGATGCAAGACATTGTTATTTAAAAGCAAAAGCACATGAATTAGATTCATACTTAGTTAGCAATTTCAAAATGTTAAATGTTGAAACAATTGCGGCACTATTATCATTAATAAAAATGCTGGGAGAATTATAATGATATTCTTTTACATATGGTGTTTAATCGTTATTATAATCTGTCAATATATTCACAATTATAACTTGAAAAGTGAATTAGTTTTGCATAAACTTAATTCAAGTAAGTATCAATTATTGAAATATGCAAACAAATTGTAAATATTGTAATAAAAATTATATAAGTGATTACATGTTTAATCGTTATCATACTAATGCTAAATGTGTGAAAACGATTAAATGTGAACACTGTTCTAAAACTGTGAAACACTGTTCAAAAAAGTCTCATAAAAATGGTAAATGTATAGAGATGGTAGAGTGTGAGCACTGTAAGAAAACAGTAACAGCAACGTCTTATGTAATTAGTCATGTTAACGCTCACTGTGTTAATCGTGTGAACTGTGAACACTGCAACAAGCGTACTACAATTAAAAATTATAAACGCAATCATGCTAATGCTAGATGTCATTCTAAATTTTATTTAATTGAACGTACAGAGTGTGAATACTGTCATAAACAAGTAACAGCTATACAGTTTGATAAATATCACAAAGATTCAATGTGTACACGTCAAACGAATTTAGAACAGTTAGTCACGTGTCCATATTGTAAAGAATCGGGTGCGATTGGGTTAATGTTAAACGAACATTTTGGAAATTGTAGTGATAAATGAAAAAGATTTGAAAAGTGAATTTATTGTAAGTAAGTATGTAAAACCTACGGATAAATTCGGTGTCTATATTATAGAGATTGTGAATGCTGTGATTTACAGTTCAACATCTTTTAAATATTATCATGATATTGAAGAATTAAAATCACGATGTTACTTATTCATTTTACTAAACTTTCATAAATGTGATGAAAATAAAGGCGGTTCTATATTCAGCTTTCTGTATACACTAGCAAGACAATCAATTTTGACATCTATGAGAATAGTGAGAAATTATAAAGAAGATGAATTATTAGAATAATAGATTATTCATAATATTTAAACGCTGCAAACACAGCTGCTAATAACGTAGCAGACCATTTTATAAATTTTGATAATGAAGAAATTGTGCTATAAACTTCGACAAGTCCTGCCGTTGCATCACTCAAATTATTAATTGCTGTCGTATTATCTTGCTGTGTTTTCAGTGCTTCAGAACGTAGTGCCATTTCTTCAATAATATGATTATCAAATTTATCATGCAACTTTCTTACTTCATTCGCTATACATTCTAAACTGTCCATGTTTTCATTTTCCATTATTTTATTATTTTTGTACTGCTAATCGTTCTTAAATATGCGTTAACTGCTGCAATTGCTGACATTGCAATTAAGTATTGTTTGTCATCTAATAAATTGTCTAGCAATTGTGACTCACTACTCAAGACAGCAAACACAGCTACTAACATGTTAAATATGATTGTTTTACTTTTGTAAAACTGTTTCACAGTGCTATCTCATACTGTGTTAAAACAGTTTTATAATCGTGTTTAATAGCGAACTTTTCCCACCCTTTACGCGCTGCAAAGACTTTGAGCGCGTCACAGTTTTCAAACTTTGCTAAATCTTTTATATATGTGTGAAATGTATCAAACCATATTGACATTTCAACACCGCCCAACATTAACAAATTAAACACTTTTTTAGATGTATGAAATGTTGAAAAATCGTATAGACAGATACCAACTATTTCGGAATCGTCTAAGATTAATAATGCGTATAGTTCATTATTTGATAACTGTTTTAAAACTGTTTCTTTAGTGTATTCATTGTTTGAATAATTGTCTAAATTCGTTAAGAACTCGTCTATATCATCACTGACATAATCAATAAGTTGCGGCTGTAGAGAACAGATTTTAATCATAGTGCAACCCAGCCTGTTGATTTATAAACGTGTAAACCTTCAACATATGTGTCTATAATGAAATAGCTTAAATCACCGATTTTAGGTCGAATCGGTAGTGTGTAATTTGGTGTAAAACTGTGAACATTATTGAGCACTTGATTTAATTCGTTTTGAAATGTTGAGTCGATATTTTTAGAGTGTGATATTTTCATAGTATTATTTATCGACTCGCAATATTTTCACTAATATTCAATGATAAGCCCGCGATTTCAAAATGCTGAGCATCATTTGAAGACAGTCTAAAACAGTGAAATAGACCTGAACTGCGCATATCTATTTTGCGTGTTTTACCAATTTCATATGAATAGGCAGGTTTCCAGCTTATAGCTGAATCGTGTGATTTAGCAGTACCGAATTGAACCGAAACAGTTTGAAACGGTTCACCCAAAATGTCTAAATAACATTCATTGATTTGCACATTTTTTGCACTGTCAGTTAATTGAAAATATAGTTTTTCAATAATAAAATTAGTTGATTCATCGACTATATTATTATCAGACGATTTCATTACATTATTATCAGAAATTATAACAATATGATGCGAAAGCGGGGTGTTTGTTGAACTGTTAAAAACTTGAATAGCACTATTAAACGTAACATCAGTTGCGTCATATGTCGCTTCGTTTATAAATTCGCTAGAATATGCAATAGATGTAGTTAAAATTGGTAAATCACGTTTTGAAACAGTATTTTCAATGTAGTTATATGTAAATAATTTATTGATACAATCACTTTCGATTGAAACAGCAATTGATATTTCATTGTCTATAATATTATGTATTAACTTAGTGTTTGTATAATAATCTGATGATAATGATTGTTGAAAATCATCTTGAATTTTATTGTTAAATATTGAAGTAATGTTGTTACCGTCAAAAACTTTTAAATCACCATCACTGCTTATAAAGTAATGTTTGTTATTCACTTCAACAACGCAATCTTTAGACAGTAAGCCAACAGTTGAGCTGATTTCTCTACGATTAAAAACTAATTCACCACCCGTGAAGTTGAGGGTATTTATCGCATTTTCTGAATAGATTATAAAACTGTCACCCAGCTGTAAACCATCAACAATTTTCCCGCCGTTTGCAATTTGAGCATAGCCAGCGAGACTTGATAAATCTGAGCCGTCATAATCAAAACTGTAGGGTAAACCGCTATTATCAGCGGGGTGTGACCACGTAAACGCGTTTGCATCGTCTACGATTGAAAGACAGAATATAATATTATTAAAACTTCGTACAGTGTGTTGTTTCTGTAAGAATACTTCAGCGACAGCCCACGGCATTTCAATAAAATTTGCATCACTTTTATAAAATATACCTGCGGTCGGATGATTTGCAATTGTGAACTGCCCGAACGCTGTTAATGTCCACAAACTTTCGTCAACGGCTGCAACAGTTAAAACACTTAAGCCGTTGTTAATAATGCCAGCGCTGTGTGTGATTATGAGTGATTTGTCAAAATGTTCTAAGATAGCACCGCACTTTAGCGCTGGGTCTACTGTATCAAATTGTTGAAAATCGTGTGTTGTAATTACCCTGCCGTTTCTACATTTGAAATTGTTGCCCGATGTTAAAAACGCATGGTCTGTTTCAAGAATATCGCTATTTAAACCTTTGCTACCAAAATTTTTAAAGGTGATTGTCTTCATAATAGCCCTAACGTTTTTTGTAATTCTAATTGATGATTATTAGCTTTACACATTTCATTTCTGAATGATTCTGTTGCTGTTGTTGTCTTTAATGTGTTCTTACAATTTTCAATTAAAAGCATCGGTAAAAGACTAATTGCACATTCTTCTTGTACTGTTTCTTTACCGTTTTCATCGTGCCCAACAATTTCAGTGAAGAAGTGACAGCGATGAATCTTATTGTCTTTAATCTCTTCACATTCAGAACCGAGCGGACACGTTTTAACGATATTCATTAGTCTTTCACTGCAATAATTACATTTGTGTATTTGGGTGTCCACGCTGTCACGTGCGTTTCACCGTGGTTATGCGATGCACTGCTACCCGACACCGATGAAGCTTGTGAGCTTGTTGCAGAATACGCATAATCAACACCTACTCCGTTTGACGCGTTTTCAGTGAAGCCGCGCGTTTTACGTATTAATGTGCTATGTGTATGCGCTGGCATTTCTGACACTGTTAGAGCGTGTGAAACTGTTGCATGTTTGTGACTGAAAGAAATGGGGCTGTGAGTGCCGACAAATTGACCGCCTTGTGTGTTCGCAACTACTCTAATAGCGTAATCGTTTAAAGAAACGTCTTGTGTCCAGCCGGTTGGTGCAACAGCTTGATGAAATAGTAAGCGTGTGCCGGTTGGTGCTTTCAGTGTAGTATCATTTTCGAGTGTTAAGACGCTTTGTGTCACAGCATCAAGTTGTGTTTGAACATTTGAAGTTAATGTATCGAGATAATTTAATTGTGTATCACTCGATGTGATAGCTTTATTAAAACCGTTTCCGGTATCACTGGGAAATTGTAGTTTTAATACGCGTTTTATTAATCGTAAATGATCGTCAGAGCTCGATAATCTGTCGTTTCCTGTGGGAAAGGTTTGGTCTAATTCTGAAAGTGTTGTTGCTGTTTCTAAAGCCATTTTAAATCCTTAATCTTTGTCTGTTGATACACGCTTAGTGTCTAGTTCATCTGTAGCAACCGTTTGCCATTTTGCTACATTAACCCCAGCGTTGTACCAGTTCGCAAGTTTGTATTGCTGTGTTTGAAACGTTGAAAACGGTGTTGTAGCAATTGGATACACTGCTAAAATCATTTAGATTTCCCGAAAATGCGTTCCCAGTTTTCGTCATAAGTTTTCTGGGGTACTTGTGCTGGAATTCGTTTATCACCTTTGCCTGACATTGTTTACACCTCTTAATCTTTGTATTGAGTGTATTTATGTTTTATAAAATGAGGTGATTAGATACTAAAAGTTATCCACAATTTTAGCTTTAAGACTATCGGGGTTAGATACATAACTATCGGGGTTAGATACATAGACTATCGGGGTTAGATACATAGACTATCGGGGTTAGATACATAATTAAAAGTTATCAACAGTCCTCAAACCCTTTAAACTAGTGCTTTACCGCGTTTAAGAGTTTTTTGCTAATCACTC
>ENA-ORXI01002745-ORXI01002745.1-sediment-metagenome-genome-assembly--contig:-NODE-2745-length-12401-cov-5.014606_pt1 | contig 12401 bp, 10 predicted proteins | sample MGYA00237861_ERZ511468 | MGnify/ENA primary metagenome ERZ511468 (study PRJEB26299, sample SAMN06266213) | sediment metagenome | isolation source: Hudson Canyon methane seep mesocosm | place... | reverse complement strand
CATCGGAAACAGGCATAACCTGATAGACACCTACGCGACCTTTGTAACCTTCGGTGCAGCTTTCACAGCCGACGGGCTTATAAACAGAAACACCTTCGTCGACTTGCTCTTGAGTAAAACCTTCTTCCAATAAAACATCTGCGGGGAGAGTTTCTTCTTTTTTACAGTTATTGCAAAGGCGTCTCGCTAAACGTTGTGCAATGATTAACGTCACTGCAGAGGCGATGTTAAACGCCGGTACACCCATATTGGCAAGTCGGGTTAATGTTTGTGGTGCATCATTGGTATGTAGGGTTGAAAACACCATATGACCTGTTTGCGCTGCTTTTATAGCAATCTCTGCGGTGTCTAAGTCACGGATCTCCCCCACCATGATGACATCTGGATCTTGACGAAGAAAAGCACGTAAGGCTGCTGGAAAGGTTAAACCAACCGCAGGGTTAACATTCACTTGATTGATACCGGCTAGGCTTATTTCTGCTGGATCTTCAGCCGTTGAAATATTACGATCATCGGTATTAAGAATGTTTAAAGCGGTGTATAGAGATACTGTTTTACCACTACCTGTTGGACCGGTGACCAGTACCATGCCATAAGGTTTATGCATCGTTTCCAAAAAGATTTTCTTTTGGTCTTCTTCATAACCCAATGCATCAATACCTAATTGGGCACTGGTTGGGTCCAAAATACGTAATACGATTTTTTCACCGAATAAGGTCGGACAGGTATTAACACGAAAATCGATAGCTTTAGTTTTGGATAACTTCATGCGCATACGACCATCTTGCGGTACACGCCGTTCAGCAATATTTAATCGAGATAATACTTTTAATCGCGCGGAAATTCGGCCAGCCAAAGCAATAGGCGCAGTTTTACTTTCATGCAAAATACCATCAATTCGGGTGCGAACACGGTATGTTTTTTCATAGGGTTCAAAATGAACATCTGAGGCGCCGGCTTTGATTGCTGTTGTTAATATGCCATTGATAAAACGAACGACGGGGGTATCATCGATATTAGCATCGCTACCATCATCTTTTTGCTCTGTATCATCAGGCCCCAGGTCAATATCATCTAATTCGGCATCACCAAAATCATCTAATTGTTCGGCCGATTTATCCAATGATTTTTCAATTGAATTAGAAAGCTGTACTTCATCAACCAATAAAGGATAAGTATTTAAACCAGTATTAAATTGAAACTCATCTAAAGCTTGTAGGTTTGTTGGATCGGAGACTGCCACATAAAGTCGTTTACCGCGCTGATATAAAGGCAGCGCATTATGTTGGCGTATCAATTTTTCTTGAATAAGGTCAGTGGCGGCCAACTCCATATTCATCGTAGTAATATCAAATAAGGGCACACCAAACTCTTGAGAGGCAATAGATGCAAGATCGGCACTAGCGAGAATTTTTTTATTAACTAAGTAACTGACAAAAGCCTGTTTAGATTCTTTAGCGGCAGATTGTGCGCTATGAGCATCTTCATCTGTTAATAGACCGTCGCTAACGAGTCGTCGAGCTAGGCCGCTGAGTCTTATTGGTGTTGCCGTATTTGCCATGACTAGTTTGTGATTCCTCTGACCATTGTTTCCTTATCTTAGGAGTAATCTTATGTAACTTGAGTAAGAAATTCTAGTTCTCAAGTTGAGACGCACACTATTGTTCCCGTATATACTGCTCGATATTAATCATTAGGGGACAAAAAAGATGCAAAAATCAACACGTCTTAAACGACTTGTTTTAGCACTGCTTGCGCTCACAATTTTGACTGCTTGTGGTCAGAAAGGTGATTTATATCTGCCAGAAGGAAAAGCATTTTTGGACTGGATAGGCTAGACAAAATATGGATTATTTTGATTACCGATCAGGACAGTTATTTGCTGAAGATGTTGCTGTATCTGATGTTTCGGAACAATTTGGCACGCCAGCGTATATTTATTCACGAGCAACATTAGAGCGACATTGGCGCGCATTTGATGATGCTTTTTCTGGTCAAGCACACAGTGTTTGTTATGCAGTAAAAGCAAATTCAAACCTTGCTGTATTGAATGTCTTAGCAAAATTGGGCTCAGGTTTTGATATTGTTTCTAGCGGTGAGTTGGCTCGCGTTCTTGCGGCTGGTGGCCGTGCAGATCGCACCGTTTTTTCTGGTGTAGGCAAAACAGTTGCGGAAATTAGGCATGCTTTAGAACTTAATATCCGTTGTTTTAATGTTGAATCATTAGCTGAATTAGAACGAATAAATAGTGTTGCCGGCGAATTAGCTACAAAAGCCCCAATTTCTATTCGGGTTAATCCAGACGTTGATGCGCAAACACACCCCTATATATCAACCGGATTAAAAGAAAATAAATTTGGCATTGCTATTGAGCAAGCTGAGTCGGTTTATGCAAAAGCGCAACAAATGATCAATTTAGAGATAGTCGGTATCGATTGCCATATTGGCTCACAACTAACATCGGTTTCCCCTTTTGTTGATGCTTTAAAACGGGTATTAACACTTATCGACAAACTGGCAGAACAAGGCATTAACTTAAAGCATTTGGATATTGGTGGCGGTTTAGGCATTCAATATGATGATGAAACACCGCCAAGCCCTACAGAATATGCTGTCGCGTTACGTAAATTATTGGTCGATCGGGATCTAGAAATTTTATTAGAGCCGGGACGTGCGATTGCAGGTAATGCCGGAATTCTGGTCACTAAAGTTGAATATATAAAACCGACGGAAGATCGACAATTTGCGATTGTTGACGCAGCGATGAATGATTTATTACGTCCGGCTTTGTATCAATCTTGGCAAAAAATTCAGCCTGTAGTTCAAGATGAAACATTGCAGACAGAAAACTACGATATTGTTGGCCCTATTTGTGAAACAGGTGATTTTCTTGGCAAAGATCGTGCGCTAGCGATCAAACAAGGTGATTTATTGGCCATTCGCTCAGCGGGCGCTTACGGGTTTACTATGAGTTCAAACTATAATTCGCGTCCTCGCGTGGCCGAGGTCATGGTTGATGGCGACCAAGTTTATTTGGTACGTGAACGTGAAACAGTAGAATCTTTATTTGCTGGCGAACATTTATTACCGGATCAAGTGTAAAAAAGCGTGATGTTGAAATTTACTAAAATGCATGGGCTTGGCAATGACTTTGTCGTGATAGATGCCATTAACCAACAAGTGGACTTAAATACCCAGCAGATCCAGTTTTTAGCCGATCGCCAGTTTGGAATTGGTTGTGATCAACTGTTATTGGTTGAAAAAGCGAGCGCTGCAGAAATTGATTTTCGTTATCGAATCTTTAATGCCGATGGCAGCGAAGTGGAACAATGCGGCAATGGTGTACGTTGTTTTGCCCGTTTTGTTCATGACAAAGCGATGACTGCTAAAGATACCATTGCAGTAGAAACAGCGGCAGGCATTATTTATCCTAGCTTATTAGCAAATGGTGATGTCAAAGTTGATATGGGTTTGCCTCGATTTGAGCCAAGTCAGGTTCCTTTTAACGCTGAAACATTGGCGACAAGCTATCCCTTATTACTAACAAATCAAGAAACGCTAGAAATCAGTGTATTATCGATGGGGAATCCTCATGCGGTTACCATGGTTAATGATATTGATAACGCTGATGTGGCTACACTTGGCCCGATGGTAGAAAATCATCAGCTATTTCCAGAAAGAGTGAATGCTGGTTTTATGCAAATACTGAATCCGGAACTTATAAGTTTGAGAGTGTATGAGCGAGGAGCGGGCGAAACTTTGGCTTGTGGTACAGGTGCTTGCGCAGCGGTGGTAAGTGGTATTCAACGAGGTTTATTAAACCGAGAAGTTAAGGTTAAACTTCCTGGTGGTGAATTATTAATTGCATGGCCAGATGATCAATCCTCTGTGTGGATGACCGGGCCAGCAACACATGTATTTGATGGAGAGATTTCGTGGGCGACGATACACAATCAATAACAATAGAGCAGGTCGAACAGTATTTAAATGAAAATGCTGACTTCTTTATCAACAAACCAGAAGCCCTAGAATCACTGCAACTTAATGAATCTCCAGATGGCACAATTTCTTTAGCGCAGCGCCAAACGCAGCGATTACAAGTGAAGATGCAAAAATTGCATGAACAGCTTAATGCGCTAATTGAAAATGCCCATAGTAATACTGAGCTGCAAGAGCGTGTTCATACCTTATGTCTACGCTTGATGGATGCCAGCAATATTGAAGAATTATTAACCCTATTGGTGGTGGAGCTAAAACAAGAGTTTGATGCCGATGAGGTTGCTTTACGCTTGTTTTATAGTGGTGATGAAGTGATTACATTACCAAAACTAGAAGGGAATCTTGGTCAACTTCATATTGATGATGCAAGCTTAAAGGTCTTTGATAAGCTGATATCAAAACAACAGCCAGTGTGTGGTCGCTTAACCAAAGCACAAAAAAATGTGTTATTTGAAGAGCAAGCAAAACAAGTAGAGTCCATCGCTTGTATTCCATTGGGCCATGAACCATGTGCAGGTCTTTTAGCAATAGGAAGTTATGATGCCAACCGGTTTCATTCAGATATGGGCACAGTTTATTTGACCTTTTTGGGCGATGTTTTAATGCGGTTATTACGTCAATATTGCCATCAGCCAAATGGAAAATGAGTTAACACAAGAAATAGATTTATTCCTGCAATATTTAGCGCAGGAAAAACGCTTATCAATACACACTGTTACCAATTACCGTCGAGACCTGAAGCAATTAACTTTGTTTTGTGCACAACAAAGTTTAACGAGCTGGTCGGAGATCAAATCCAAAAATATTCGTCAATTTATCAGCCAACTCCATCGCCAAGGCTTAGCTGGACGATCAATACAAAGAGCACTTTCTGCAGTACGTAGTTTTTATCGATTTTTAATTCGTGAAGGTCTGACAGAAAATAATCCCGCGCTAGCGGTGCAAGCACCTAAAACAGAAAAACGACTGCCATCAACGTTAGATGTTGATCAGATGAAAAGCCTGTTAGAACATACCAATCAAGATACCTTTATTGCGTGTAGAGATCGGGCGATCATGGAATTGTTTTATTCCTCAGGTTTACGTTTGGCCGAATTAGCAGCGTTAAATTTACGTGATGTCGATTTTGCTGACAGTCTTGTTTATGTCACCGGTAAGGGTAATAAAAGCCGTGTAGTGCCGATTGGAAACCAAGCAATTACGAGCTTAAAAAACTGGTTAACAAAACGAGATGAACTTGATGTCATCGAGCAGCCAGCCATATTTATTACGCAACAAGGCCGTCGATTAGGTGTTCGCTCTATACAAAAACGCTTGAGTTACTGGGGCAAAAAACAGGGCATTTCAGATCAAGTGCATCCGCATCGCCTGCGTCATGCTTTTGCTTCACATATGTTAGAAGCCAGTGGTGATTTAAGGGCAGTGCAAGAGTTATTAGGCCATGCGGATATCTCAACGACGCAAATCTATACTCATGTCGATTTTCAGCACCTAGCTAAGGTATATGATAAAGCTCATCCTCGGGCTCGCAAAAAATAATGTTCGAGACTTTATTATCTGAGTAAATAATGGCATGCTGACCATTAACGCTACCTTAAAAAAACAATGGACTTTTAACTTATGAAAGTACTGTTAGCCGAAGACTCTCGCTCCAATCAAATGTTGATTAGTGCGTATATTGAGGATTTTGGTCATCAAGTCATCGTTGTTGATAACGGTCAGGCGGCCATTGACGCCTTCAAACAAGAACGCCCCGATCTCATTTTACTCGATGTTACGATGCCAGTATTAGATGGTATTGAAGCGGCGAGAAAAATTCGTTTTTTATGCGAACAAAACAATGACTGGGTCCCAATTGTATTTCTAAGTGGACTGACGGATTCGAAAGATATTGCTAAAGGCATAGAAGCGGGTGGTGATGATTATCTGAGTAAACCCGTTGATTCAATTGTATTAAATGCAAAGTTAACTGCAATGGCTCGTATTGCTGATATGAGACATCAACTTGATGAAGCAAATCGTAAGCTTACTTTAATGTCTGTAAAAGACGGACTAACAGGATTGTATAACCGTCGTCACTTTGATGACGTAATAGAAAAAGAATTAAAAATTGCCAAACGCCTTAAAACGCCGGTGGGTTTGATTATGTGTGATATTGATTATTTCAAACTTTATAATGACCATTATGGCCATCAAGGTGGAGATGATTGTTTGAAGTCGGTTGCCAACGCATTAAAAGAGACGGTAAAACGCCCCGGTGATTTAGTCGCACGCTATGGCGGCGAAGAATTTGTTATTGTCTTGCCCGAAACAGATATCGAGGGTGTTGCTCGGGTGGCAGAGTCAGTGCGGGAAGCGGTTGAGAATTTGGCAATCCCTCATGCGGATTCAACTGCTTCAGACTATGTAACGCTGAGTTTAGGCATAGGCATTATGAGTGGTGACATCGCTAATATGGACGAAGCTGTCCGCTGCCTAATTGAGTCTGCAGACCTCGGACTTTACGAAGCTAAAAATCAAGGCCGAAATCGTGTTTGTGCCGTTAGTGTGGCCCAATAAAACCCTTAGTGCGCTTGCTCCCAATTGTCACCCGTGCCGATGCCAACTTCTAAAGGCACAGCCAGTTCGGCCGCTTTTTCCATATATTGTTCAATGGTCTTTTTAGCATCATTGATTTGCTCAGAAGGCACTTCAAATACCAGCTCATCATGAACCTGCATAATCATTCGAATTTTAGAATTTGATTCTATTAACCATGTTTGAATATCGATCATTGCTCGTTTGATAATATCGGCTGCAGTACCTTGCATCGGTGCATTAATAGCCGTGCGTTCAGCATATTGTCTGCGCATGCCATTGCTGGAATTAATTTCAGGTAAATAAAGGCGTCGGCCAAAAATGGTTTCAACATAACCATCTAATTTAGCCTGCTCACGCGTGCTATTCATATAATTTTTAACACCAGGATAACGTTCAAAATAGGTAGTCATGTATTCGGCTGCTTGGTGACGTTCTATGCCTAATTGTTTTGATAAACCATGGGCAGACATGCCATAAATTAAACCAAAGTTTATGGCTTTAGCACTGCGTCGTTGATCTGTAGTGACTTGTTCTAAAGTGACATTAAATATTTCAGAGGCGGTATGTCGGTGAATATCTTCACCTGCTGCAAAGGCTTTTAATAAACCGGGATCTTGAGATAAATGCGCCATGATGCGTAATTCAATTTGAGAATAATCTGCTGCCAATAATGTGCAACCATCAGGAGCAACAAAAGCTTCACGAATACGGCGGCCTTCTTCACTGCGAATCGGAATGTTTTGTAAATTAGGATCTGATGACGATAAGCGGCCTGTTGCAGTCACTGCTTGATGATACGAAGTATGCACTCGTCCCGTTGTTCTATTAACCTGTTCTGGCAGACGATCGGTATAGGTGGACTTAAGTTTGCTCAAACTGCGGTAATTCATGATCACTTGAGGCAATTCATGGCCATCATCGGCAAGTTCTTGTAATACCGCTTCAGCCGTTGATGGTTGACCTTTGGGGGTTTTTTTCAAAATAGGCAATTCAAGTTTTTCGTAGAGAATAACTTGCAACTGTTTTGGTGATCCGAGGTTAAATTCTTCGCCAGCAACGATCCATGCTTGTTGTTCTAATTTATCAATTTTTTGAGCAAGTTCATCACTTTGTTGCTGCAACATCCAAATATCAATATTGACACCATTACGTTCCAAGGTATTAATCACGGGCAATAAAGGCATTTCCAGCTTTTGATACACATCAACTAAAGCAGGAATAGCCTGAATCTGTGGCCATAAGGTTTGATGTAACTGCAAAGTAATATCAGCATCTTCAGCGGCATAAGGGCCGGCTTCTTCTAAACCAACCTGATTAAAAGTGAGTTGTTTTTTGCCTTTACCAGCAATATCTTCAAAATGAATGGTATTGCGACCTAAATATTTTTCGGCCAGCGAGTCCATATCATGACGTGTAGCGGTGCTATCAAGCACATAAGATTGCAACATGGTGTCATGTTGAATACCCTGAAGATCGATGCCGTGATTAAGCAAAATATGACGATCATATTTCAAGTTTTGTCCTACTTTAAATTGAGTAGGATCTTCTAAAATCGGTTTAAATAAAGCCAAAACCTCATCAATATTAAGTTGCTCTGGTGCACCAGCGTAATCGTGAGTTAATGGTAAATAGGCTGCTTCGCCAGCTTTAACAGCAAACGATAAACCAACAATGCGCGCATCAAGATAATTAAGGCTAGTGGTTTCAGTATCAAAAGCAAATAGCTCGGCCTGCTTTAATTGCGTCAGCCAATGGTGCAAGCGATCTTCAGTGAGAATCGTTTCATAATTTTGTTCAGTAACGACGGCAGGTGTAATTAGCTGAACTGATTGAGTGGGTGTAGGTGAAGAATCACCGGCTTGTTTTCCAGTTAACCAACTTTTGAATCCCAGTTGTGTGAATAGAGTAGATAGAGCCTCTTGATCAGGCGGATTATTAATAAGCTCTTCTACTGACAGCTCCATCTCCACATCACATTTTATAGTGGCTAACAGGTAACTAAGCTCGGCAAGTTCTTTATTCTCGGCCAATTTTTCAGGCATTTTTTTTGCGCCGCGAAAGTCCAATTCACGTATCGATTCCAAGTTGTTATAAATTTCGTTTATACCGGCTAGGTTTTGTAGCAGGTTCACCGCCGTTTTTTCACCAACACCGGGTACGCCGGGAATGTTATCTACTTTGTCACCCATCAACGCTAAATAGTCGATGATCAATTCTGGTGGTAAGCCAAACTTTTCTTTAACGCCTTCTATATCCATTACCGTTTCAGTCATGGTATTTACTAAGGTGACATGTTTGTTGACCAATTGAGCCATATCTTTGTCACCGGTACTGATCACAACATCAATACCTTTTTCCGTGGCCTCTTTAGCTAAGGTGCCGATCACATCATCAGCTTCAACACCTACTATGGCTAAAAGTGGAAAGCCCATAGCTCGAACAACGTCATGCACGGGCTGAATTTGTGAGCGCAAATCATCTGGCATAGGTGGCCGTTGGGCTTTATATTCCGGATAAATGTCATCACGAAATGTTTTACCTTTGGCATCAAAGATGACCACAATATTACTATTTGGATAGTCTTTTTCCAGTCGACGTAACATGGCCGTTACACCTCTTACAGCGCCTGTTGGTTCACCTGCAGCATTACGTAAGTCGGCCTTAAACATTGCATGGAAAGCACGATATAAATATGAAGAACCGTCAACAAGGACAAAAGGGGCTGTGGCAGTTTGAGTCATAAGTAATATTTTCAATAATAGTTTAAGAACAGATTGCTTTAATCATTGCATCGGAAATGCTATCTTTACTCGAACTTTAATGGAGCACAGATCATGTTTAACAAGTCCGCTATTGTATGCGTAGTTGCAATTTTAATGTCAGTAAATGTTTGGGCTGGTGACTCATCACTAGAAAAACCACCGGTTATTCCTGAACCGTTAGCGGATGGTGAAAGCATTGAACCTGAAGTAAATATCATTCAAAAAGATGATCGTATGATCGAAGAATATCGTATCAATGGTCAACTTTATATGATTAAAGTCACGCCTAATTTTGGTAAACCATATTACTTTATGGATACTGATGGCGATGGATCATTAGAATCAAAGCAACATGACTTGGATGGAATATTAGTGCCAAACTGGATTTTATTTGAGTGGTAAACACACTTTAATTTCTGGATTTTAAATGTCGGTATATACAGAAGTTGAACGCGACCAGTTGGTCGCGTTTTTACATGATTATGCGGTGGGTGAGTTGCTGTCTTATGAAGGCATTAGCGACGGCATCGAAAACACCAATTATTTTGTCACCACAACACAAGGTCAATTTGTTCTGACCTTGTTTGAGCATCATGAATTTGGCGAATTAGCTTATTTTCTTGATGTGATGACCTTTTTCTATCAGCACGGTATTCCCTCAGCGCATCCTGCAGCAGATAAACAAGGTCAATATTTAAAAACACTTTGCGGCAAACCCGCAGCACTCGTTCTAAGACTCTCTGGACGAGGCATTAACTCGGTTACAAGCTTAGCTCAATGTACAGCGATAGGTGATGTCTTGGGTCAGATGCATAATGCGGGACAAGATTTTCAATCGCGTCGCCCGACTGAGCGTGGTCCTCAATGGCGCCGACAAATTGCTGATGTGGTCTTACCGTTATTAGATGCGGAATCAGTCATTATTTTGAGAAATGAGCTGGCGTTTCAAGCTGGCTATCAAGATTTAGCATTACCGTCTGGTGTAACGCATTCGGATTTATTTCGAGATAATGCTTTATTTGATGGCGATGAACTCAAAGGCATTATCGATTTTTATTATGCTTGTGATGAGTTTTTGCTTTATGACTTAGCGGTCATGGTCAACGATTGGTGTGTTGATGAAAGCGGCCAAATAGAACAAAGTCGTTATCAAGCATTAATGGCTGCGTATACCAAACAACGTGCCTTAACAGAATCGGAACAAGCGGATTGGAATTTAGTATTAAGAGCGGCAGCGTTACGTTTTTGGTTATCTCGATTGCAAGATAAGTTATTTCCTCGTGAAGGTGAATTAACGCAAATTAAAGATCCAGATGCCTTTCTAAAAATCTTATTACAACATCGTGATAGTCCATTAACCTTGGACGGAATTTAATACCACAAATGAAAGTACTCATCATTAAGTTAACCTCGATGGGCGATTTAATGCATGCATTACCGGCATTGACCGATGCGGCGATGGCATACCCAGATATCGAATTTGACTGGGTCGTTGATCAAGCCTTTGCTGATGTACCGCTATGGCACCCCAATGTTAAACGAGTAATTAAAACCGCACATCGTCAATGGAAAAAACAACCACTGACCGCGTGGAAAGATGGACGATTAAAAACATTTTATCGAGAGCTTAATGCCGATGATTATGATGTGGTCATCGATCTACAAAGCAATTTAAAAAGCGCCGTTGTCTCTTGGCTACGAAAAGGCGAAGTGCATGGTTTGGATAAACATCACTGCCGTGAAAAACCAGCTCATTGGGCCTATAAACACCACTACCAAGTTGAATTAAAACAGCACTCGATTGAAAAGCTTCGTGAGTTAATGGCCAAGGTTTTAAATTATGCCAAACCTGTAACGGCTGCTGATTATGGTGTGGACCTAAATCAATATGCCTTACCCAGCGTAGATTTTGAATTGCCCAAACGTTATTTACTGTTTGTACATAACGCCAGTTGGATAACGAAATTATGGCCGTTAGCATCATGGCAAGACTTGGTTAAAAAAGCGGTTGAACAAGGCTACTCAGTCTTATTACCATGCGGTAATGATGAAGAATATCAGCGTGCACAACATATCGCAGAAATCAGTGACCAAGCTTATGCTTTACCGAGATTATCATTGAATGATATGGCCGCATTAACACAACATGCACAAGGCGCGGTCTGTAGTGATACCGGGCTTGCTCACCTAGCTGCGGTGGCAAATATTCCAACCGTCACCATTTATGGTGCGACCGATACCCAGTTGATAGGCACCTATGGTCAACAACAGCATCATATTGTCAGCGATTTGATTTGTTCACCTTGTTATAAACGATTATGTCCATTAGACGATGCGGTGGACGGGCAGCCTCTATGCATGGCAAATATTGATGCCAATACGGTTTGGCATAGACTCGAAAGACATTTACCATCACAATAACGCTACCTGCCGTAGTCACAATATAAAAGAAGGCTTATGAAACACGAATTTCCACAATTTCATGGCGCACAAGTTTTAGTCATCGGTGATTTAATGCTTGATAGCTTTTATCATGGCAAAGCCAGCCGAATTTCACCTGAAGCACCGGTGCCTATTGTGAATGTTGAACGCTTGGAAGACTTGCCCGGTGGCGCAGCAAATGTCGCAATGAATATCGCTTCTTTAGGCGCGACGTGTCGAATTGGCGGCATCACAGGCCAAGATCGTGCTGCAAACATCTTAAAACAGCGTCTGAACTCCGTTGGTGTTGAATGTGCTTTTCATCAAACAACAGAAAACGACACCATCGTTAAACAACGTGTCATAAGTAATAACCAACAATTATTACGTTTGGATTTTGAACAACGCTTTGCTACTGACGAATGGCTGTCAATGACTGCTTTGATTGAACCGATGATGACTGAAACATCAGTAATGGTTTTATCCGATTACAACAAAGGCACCTTGGCTGATCCACAACATTGGATAACGCTAGCCAAAAAACATAATGTGCCGGTGTTGGTGGATCCAAAAGGTTCAGACTTTTCAAAATATAAAGGTGCTGATCTCATCACACCGAATATGACCGAGTTTGAAACC
>ENA-ORXI01002744-ORXI01002744.1-sediment-metagenome-genome-assembly--contig:-NODE-2744-length-12418-cov-2.679605_pt1 | contig 12418 bp, 13 predicted proteins | sample MGYA00237861_ERZ511468 | MGnify/ENA primary metagenome ERZ511468 (study PRJEB26299, sample SAMN06266213) | sediment metagenome | isolation source: Hudson Canyon methane seep mesocosm | place... | reverse complement strand
GCATAGCAGTATGAACAAAGTCAGCAATCTGCTGCTCAACCTCAATGCCTGAAAGTGCTTTTGGGGTCAACGGAATGATTGGAGATTGAATTGCTGAAGGGGCAACAATTAACTTTTGGTAAGCATATCGACCTGCGTGAAGTATTTGCATGCATATTTTACCATCAGCAGCGTGAACTGCTTTAGTAATAAGCTTATGATCATTCACATCATCTTTGGTTGTCATTAAGGCTCTGTTTTTTGCTAGCCTTCCTTCTGGGTTAGGAGATATACCGCCGGTGACAATTAAGCCAACGCCCCCTTCAGCCCTTAATGCATAGAATGACGCTAAACGTTTAAAGCCATTTGGAGCTTCTTCAAGATTGGTATGCATTGAGCCCATCAAAACTCGATTCTTTAATTGAGTAAAGCCTAGATTTAATGGAGCGACTAAACAGGGGTAGGGCATAAGATACAATGAAAGATAAAACGTATTAGTATTTTATCAGGTGTGGACATACTAGCAATATCAAGTTTGCATTTTGTTAAAATTATTGACAGTATATATTTTTATTATTGAGGGCAATAATTGAAAAATCTATCATCTCGCATTTAAAAAGGAATATATTGATGAGAAAGTATAAAAAGAGTTTTATTACAGCGGCAGCTTTAATAATGTCGGTAGGTATGTCGGCATGTACATCAACAACAGAATCTAGTAGTGGTGAGGCGCAAACCAATGTGCCTGATTTGGTTGAAGGTCATACTGTTGTTGCCCTAGTCAATATTCACGCAGATCATGCGAATAACCGTCTTTATGCTTTAAATTATCAAATGAAAAAATTAATCCCCATGTGTAGTCAATTTGTAATTGAAGATATTGGTGATAAAGAGATAGAAATTTCACACAGAGGAACAACCTATAATTATTTGTGGGATAAACACACTCGCAAGGCAGGTCAATCGCTGAAGCAAAACTTCAATACATTTTTTGGCGAAAAGTGTGATAGTGATAAAGTAAAACAATTGAGTACCATTGATCAAGAAGGCATCAAAAAAGGACGCCCTATTGTAGGAATGACTAAAGAAGGGGTTAAGTTTGCCATGGGGTTACCTCCTATTCATGCAACGCCATCAATAGACTCTAATCGTTGGACTTATTGGATCAATAAATGGGCTAAAAATATGATTGAATTTGATGATAATGGGAAATTGAAAACAATCATTAAGTAATCATGATAATACTTTTAGTAGTTTAATAAAGCCCCTGTATAATAGGGGTTTTGGATAGGTTTTTATTGAATAATGAGAGTTTTTCTCTTCGTCACACTAATGCTTTTTGATATTGCCTACGCGCAAACTGATGTTTATAGTTTGCTGCTTGCTGATAATTCACCACAACTAAAGCAAGCAGCTAAAATCATGGCGTCAGGCCAGCAAATTAATGATAAAAACACTGAGTTATTGGCTGAAATTCTTTGGCGAAAATATAAAGTAGCGGTGCCAAGTGATATTGATGCTCTATCGTGGGCTTGCAAAGCATTGGCCGAAGCAAACAATGGACGATATAGAAATCTTTTACAAGAGATTTACCAAAGCCAATCCCATAAAAAATTGCGAAAGTATGCAAAAAAAGCATTCAATCAATTACCCTCGGATTTGGTAGAGCAATTTCAAGGGGGTGGGAACAAGCTTAATGTTGAAAAAACAACCAAATCACACTTTATAAAGCCTAAAAAAGTACTTAATACGGCTAATCAAAATGAACATTTTGTTTTAATACCTAAGCCTTCTCTTTTGCTACAAGATAGAAAACTATTTGCCATTGCTAAAAGAGATTGGTTAGCAGTAAAAGTGATTGCTCAACAACTTTATTCACAACAAAAAATAGAAACTACGTTGTTAGATGCATTGAGTCAGTTTTTAATTGAAAACTACCTTAGTGAACTAGATAAACAGCAGGGTGAAGTATTAGCGTGGATTTGCCGTGCTATTGGGCATAGTAATAATGGTCGCTACACATCACTGATGAGAGAAGTTTCAGAGCAAGCACCAGATAAAAAAATAAAAAAATATGCGCTTAATGCTTTTCACTTATTGCCACCATCAGACAAACCATTTCAAATAAACCAAATTGATTTTAATACTATTTTAAACGATCTAAAATTTCAGTAGTAAGTTGTCTACTGAGTCATTAATGGCGTCTTTTTCTTTTAGACTTTCGATGACGCAGTGTGATAGAAATATCATTGTCATTATTTAGGTTTATTGCGCAGTCTTCAATCGTTGGTTCTCCTTTAAAAAGGCTAGGATTTTGTGAAAAACCAACTGGCTCTAACGGAAGGTCGCTGGTACTTTTATCGAGCAGTTGATTGTTATTTATATCTTGAAAAACCCGTATAGCATAGCGACCTGTAGATAACTCGCTAAATTGAAATGTTTGCTTGAAAGATTTTAATGTAATAGTGTGATGAGCAATGGGCTGAATTTCTTGCCAATCTTGTGGTGTAGACCTTGATAAGTCGAATAACTCTATTATCAGATTCCCTTGTAATTGTTTGATTTTTTTAAATTCAACTTTTAGGGTTAATGTGTTGGCTTGTACGGCAGTTGCCATCACAATACAGGAGGTAATGGCAATGAACTTATTTGTTATGAATTTAACCACAAGAGCATTTTATTTAGTAATAATGTTGTTATAATACAGCACTTAATTTTCAGGGGCAATAAAGGAGACGTTCGTGCGAAAAGTACTTGTTGTTGGTTACTCTCAAACGGGTCAGCTAACCCGCATTATCAATTCAATTGTTCAGCCTTTACTTCATAATGACTCAGTTCAAGTTGATTTTCTTACCATAGAGCCTCAAGTTGACTTTCCTTTTCCTTGGTCATTTTTTAAATTTTTCCAGATAATGCCTGAATCCGTGTATATGAAGCCTATTGCCTTAAATGAAGGGCAAAATTGCGATGTTAAAAATGCAGATAAACCGTCATATGACTTAATTATCCTTTCATATCAGGTATGGTTTTTATCACCTTCGTTACCTATATCAAGCTTTTTACAATCAAAACAAGCTAAGGCTCTATTTGATGGCACTCCCGTAATGACTGTTGTTGGTTGTCGTGGTATGTGGCTAACGGCTCAAAGCAAAGTTAAATTACTGTTAAGTAACCTTAATGCGAAGTTAATTGATAATATTGTCTTAACAGATGACTGTGGTGCTGCTTTTAGCTTTTTAGCAACACCATTATGGATGCTAACAGGAAAAAAACAACCGTTAACTTGGATACCAAAAGCAGGCGTTTCAGAGCGAGATATTACGCAAGCACAACGATTTGGTATCGCACTTAAAGATAGGTTTGAACAAGATGATAACAAACTTGAAAAACCTGTAATGACAGGCTTACAAGCCGTTAAAATAAATGAAAAATTGATTGTAAGTGAAAAAATAGGTCATAGAAGCTTCAAAGTGTGGGGTAAACTGCTAATGTTGCTTGGTCCGCAAAATACATTGCGTAGATATTTGGGTTTATGTTTTTATTTTACCTTTTTATTAGCGTTGATTGTCACTGTTGTGCCTATAACAGCATTAATTATTAAGTTGGTATCACCAATATTTAGTAAGCAGCTTGCCAAGCAAAAAGCTTATTACGCACAACCGTCAGGAGAGTAGTATAATTATGGGGAAACGTGTTTTTATTAATAAAATATCGGTAGTTCTTCCTAATGAAAAAGTAACCAATGAAGCAATGGAAGATGTTATTGGCAAAATTTCAGGCAAACGTTCTAGAGCAAAACCAGTAATTTTACGTAGTAACGGTATTAAGTCTCGTTATTACGCGATCGATCCTGAAACAGGCGAGTATAATTATACTAATGCATCGCTAGCCGCCGAGGCGGTAAAGGGGCTTTTCACCGAAGAGCAAGGGCTTGATTCCGTTGACTGCCTCGTTGCAAGTACATCAATGGCTGATCAAGTTATGCCTAATCATGCTGTTATGGTACATGGTGAGCTTAAAAACCCTCCTTGTGAGGTTGTTTCAACCTCAGGTATTTGTTTATGTGGTATTACGGCACTCAAATATGCATTTTTAAATATTAAATCAGGTGAAAGCCATAAAAGTGTTGTTGTTGCTAGTGAGCTGGCATCAAGTATTATGCATTCTGAAAATTTTGAAGATGAATGCGAACATAAACTAACCCAGTTAGATAGTAAGCCAGAAATAGCGTTTGAAAAAGATTTTCTACGATGGATGCTTTCTGATGGTGCTGGCTCGGTATTGCTTAGTGATGAAGCTAATGTATATGGGCAATCGTTAGAAATAGATTGGATTGAGATATTATCTTTTGCTGATCAAATGGAACCTTGTATGTACTCAGGGGCTGAGAAAGTCGATGGGGAATTAACTGGTTGGATGCGTTATAGCGCAGAAGAGCGGTCGCAAAAATCAATTATGTCAGTTAAACAAGATGTAAAATTATTGAATGATAATATTGTTGCAACAACGGTTGAGCAAGCCTTAATTAAAATTGCGAAGAAGCGCAACATTAAGCCAGAAGATTTTGCTTATTTTTTACCTCATTATTCTTCACAATATTTTCGAGAAAAGCTTTTTGCTGGCTTAGAAAATATCGACTTCTCTATTCCTTATAATAAATGGTTCACTAATTTAACTGAAAAAGGTAATACGGGTTCAGCTTCAATATTCATAATGTTAGAAGAGCTATTTAACTCAGGCCGTTTAAAAACAGGGCAAAAATTATTGTGTTACATTCCTGAAAGTGGTCGTTTTTCAAGTGCATTTATGCAACTTACCGTAGTATAAGGAGTGTAATCAATGAAGAAAGATCAGGTTCCACAAGATCAATGCAAATCATATGATGGACATAAAAAGCTAATGTATGCGGTTGATGATAAAGGGCATTATCAGGGTGTAAGTTCATCTGGCTGGGAAGTTGAAGGTTTTGCAACTGAAATGGCAGTTCAAGAACTTGATAATAAAGTGAGCGAAATGAAGCAGGCACTTTTAGCAGGCGAAGTTTCACCCATTGCTTATTATTTGCCCTTTTTTAGATTTGATTTGATGTCACTTGCTCATGCGACGGGATTTTTTCAATGGCAAATTAAACGTCATATGAAAATGTCTATTTTTATTAAGTTACCTCTTAATAAACTTAACATTTATTGTGACGTTTTTAATATTCCACTTCAAGAATTAAAGCAACCGGTTTTTAAAAAATGATCCCAATTGAAAATAATATAATTCACCAACAGTCATCCCACTGTGAGTCTGGCGTGGTGGCTAATATGCTAAATAGCCAAGGTTTTAGTTTTTCTGAGCCAATGGTTTTTGGTTTGGCATCGGCACTTACCTTTGTTTACTTACCAATGATTAAAGTAGGCGGCTTGCCGTTAATTGCTTATAGAATGCCTCCTAAAGCTATTATTTCTTCGGTATGTAAAAAATTAGGCATACAGTTACACTCACAAAAGTTCTCGAATGCTGACGAAGGAATGAAAGCTTTAGATAAAGCATTAAGCGAAGGTAAACTCGTTGGATTGCAAACGTCAGTATATTGGTTACCCTACTTCCCTGAAGATATGCGCTTTCAATTTAATGCTCATAATTTAACTGTTTATGGTAAAAATGAGCAAGGTGATTACTTAATTAGTGATCCTGTTTTTGAAAAGGTTGTTACTTGCCCAGCCGATGACTTAAAACGAGCTCGATTTGCTAAAGGTGTATTAGCGGCAAAAGGCTTGATGTATGTGATGGATATTCCTAAGACAACGGTTGAACTGGAACCATTGATCCGTAATAGCATAAAGAAAACAGCTAAAATGATGAATGGATTAGTATTACCTTTCTTTGGTAATAAAGGTATTCGTTTTTTAGTGAAAAAAATTAAAAGCTTAGAGAATAAACCTAAAAAAGATGCGGCTTTATTTCTCGGTAATATTGTTCGCATGCAAGAAGAAATAGGAACAGGAGGTGCTGGTTTTCGTTTTATGTTTGCTAGCTTTTTAGATGAATCATCACTATTACTAAACGACAATGCCTTGTTTGAAATTGCGCAGTATACCACTGAAGTAGGCGATTTATGGCGAGAGTTTGCGATGAAATCTGTACTGTTTTGTAAAAATAGAAAGAATGTGAGTTTAGACGATGTCGCCAAAAGTTTAGCTGTTTGCGCCGATCATGAAACTATCTTACGGTCAAAATTATTACAATGGAGTAAATAAAAAAATGAAACGTCGAGTTCTCGTAACGGGTTCTAGTAAAGGAATAGGTAAGGCAATTGCGTTAAAATTAGCTGACATGGGCTTTGATATTTGCTTGCATTGTCGATCTGATTTGAAAAGTGCGGAGTTAGTTGCTGAGCAAGTCGTTGCTAAAGGTGTCAATGCAACTATTGTTCAATTTGATGCATCAGATCGAACAACCACTAAGAAAGTACTTGAAGACTATCTAGCAGAGCACGGTAGTTTTTATGGCATTGTTTGTAATGCAGGTATTTCTTGTGATACAGCGTTTCCGGCGATGACAGACGATGAATGGGATAGTGTTATTCATACTAATTTAGATGGTTTTTACAATGTTCTCCACCCGTTAGTTATGCCAATGGTTAGCGCTAGAAAGGGCGGAAGAATTATCACTATATCATCACTTTCAGGGGAAATTGGTAATAGAGGACAAGTGAATTATAGTGCATCTAAAGCCGGAATTATTGGTGCTACCAAAGCATTGGCACTTGAATTGGCCAAACGTAAAATTACCGTAAACTGTGTAGCCCCAGGGTTGATTGAAACGGAAATGACTGATGATTTACCTATCGCAGATATTAAAAACATGATTCCACTTCGCCGTATGGGTAAACCTGAAGAAGTAGCCTGTGCCGTTGGCTTTTTAATTTCGGATGACGCCGCTTATGTTACTCGACAAGTTATTTCAGTTAATGGTGGCATTGCTTAATCTGAAATGAAACCTATTATAAATATAGTGATAAAAATAGTCGTCATTACTACATTATTAATGATGACTCAATCATATGCTGACGACCTTAATCCTGTAGTTCAATATGAGAAACCTACAACAAAGTTAACGTTAGGTTTAGGTGTCGCTATTACGCATATTGAAGATTATATTGGTGCTGATGAGTCACAGCTTTATATACTTCCCGTGCCCTATATTTATTATCAAAGTGAAAAAATCACCATTGATCGTAATGTTTTTGAAGGTGATCTATTTACCCATAGTCGCTGGCACTTAGCATTAGATGCAGGGGGATCTATTCCTGTTGACAGTGATAAAAACAAAGCTCGAAAAGGAATGCAGGATCTTGATTGGATTGGAGAATTAGGGCCCTCTATAGAGTATTATATATCTGGCCATAGTCGCTCTACAAATCGTGTTTATATTGATTTTTCTGTACGTAAAGCAATTGCAACAGACTTTAGCCATGTAACAGACGCGGGCTGGACCAGTCAGCTGAGTCTTAATAATAGATATCAATTAAAATCACCTTTTTTCAAAGGAGAAGCTAAAATAGATAGTGCTATATCTGTTTTGAACTATTCTGATAAATATTCACAGTATTTTTATTCTATATCAGAAGATGAACAAACGCCTGAGCGCAAGCAATATAGCGCTAAAGGCGGCTATGCAGGATTACGCTTTTCTTTGGGGGGAACTTGGCGTAAAAATAATATTTGGGTAGGAATATTTACTCGATATACATACCTCAAAAATGCAACATTTGAAAACAGTTCTCTGGTCAAGTCAGAGTCAAATCTACTGGCTGGTGTGGTTGTTTCATATATATTTAAGGATAATTAAAGGAAAAACAATGAAAACTTCAAAACTATTACTAACGTTATTTGTTTCATTAGTGGTTGCTTCATCAGCTCAGGCACGAGACGAACGATTAAAATTTAAAATTCAGCCATTATTAGAAACAACTAAGGCTAAAGATGCTTTGTTATCTGTGCCTTTACATTTTGCAGAAAATAGCCCAACAAAATTTGATAAGAAATATGGCAAAGTTTCAACAAATAAAAAAACAAATGCTTTTATGAAAAGTGATCAGGAAGCTTGTGAATGGGCTATGTTATCAGCACTGAAAGCATTACAAGAACGAGCTTTACGTGAAGGTATGACTGATGTAATAAATATCACTTCAAATTATAAAAATATCCCCTTTTCATCAACAACCGAATTTGAGTGTGGTTCTGGTGCTGTAATGGCTGGAGTAGCATTGAAAGGAACGTTAGTTAAAATAGAAAAATAATTCAATATTTTTTTTATGCCGTAATGATTTAAAGTATTACTCCTATATTGATTCAGAATAAGGAGTAATGCTTGATTTTTTTTTAATATACCTACTTTGAATATTTTAATTCATGTTCAACTAGTCAGAAATATAATACTAAAAATATATTTAATATTTATAAAGCTTTATTAGGTAAATTAGATGTTTAACAATGCTACAAGCAAAAATCAATCGGTTATTGAAGCAAAAACTCAAGCGCAATATATTGCATTTTCTCCTTTTATTTTTCAAGCTACAGTGGCATTACAAGAGCTAGGTATACTTGAATGTATCGATAATAGTGGTAAAGCAGGGATAGCATTGAGTGATATTGTTAAATCATGTGATGTTTCTCGTTATGGTGTGCAGGTATTAATAGACTTTTCTATAAGTATTGGTGTTCTCCAATGCACAAATAATATGTACCATCTAACGAAAGTTGGTTATTTTTTACAGAATGACCAAATGACAAAAATAAACTTCGCTTTTAATCAGCACTTTTGTTATGAAGGTTTGAGCCAATTAACACAAGCAATATCTTCGGGGAAACCTGAAGGGCTAAAAGTCTTTGGTAACTGGGATACACTCTATCCGGCGTTGACATCTTTACCTAAGAAAACAAGAGACAGCTGGTTTGATTTTGACCATTATTACTCTGACCATGCTTTTGATGAGGCATTAGGGGTTGTTTTTAAAAATCCTCCGAAAGTGTTGGTTGATATTGGTGGTAATACAGGGCGTTGGGCAACTAAATGCTTAGACTTTGATCCAGAAGTTCGAGTTGTTATTATGGATTTATCACAGCAACTTGCCGTAGCAACGCAAAACATTGAAAAAACAGGTTATAGTGATAGATTTACAGCTTTTCCTTGTAATATGTTAAACCCTAAGCAAGAAATGTATCAGGGTGCTGATGCTTATTGGATGAGTCAGTTTTTAGATTGCTTTTCAGCTAGTGAAATTATTACAATATTGCAGAGCGTGGCTTCAGCAATGAAAGAAGGTAATAAACTTTACATAATGGAGACCTTCATTGATCGACAAAAATATCAAGCAGCAAACTTTAGTTTAAATGCAACGTCACTTTACTTCACTTGTTTTGCTAATGGCAATAGCAGAATGTACAACTCACAAGAGATGCTTTCTTTAATTAGAGAAACGGGTTTAAAGATAACACAGCAAATTGATCATGTTGGTCTGGGTCATACGTTGATTATTTGTGAAGTATAGTAGAAAAACATTTATTTAAACAAATACTTACGAGCAAGCTTTTTAGTTTGTTTGTCAGTAATAATACTCGTGTGATCAGCATTAATTAAGTAGGTTTTATCTGCCTGCTCTTGAGCAGGATAATAAAGTTGACTACTAAGCGTTACCGAACCATCATTTTTTTCAGACACCATAAATGCATTTCCTGCATAACTAACTAACATAATATGCTGAACATTATTTGGTAATGCTTGTTGATATATGCGTTTAATATATTGACTCTCTGGGGTTAAATCTTTCCATACAGGAGCAACAATAGGGGCAGTTTCTACTGCAAATTGAGCACCAGCATTACCTCCCCAAGGGGTAGACATTGTGAAAAATAAGTCGATGTTTTTTTGCACATCCGGTGTTAACGCTTGAATAGCGCCACGAGTTACAAGCCCCCCCATACTATGGGCTACAAAAGATATTTTATTTTTGTTTCTCTTGGAAATATCTACTAGGGCCTCTCTAAGGTAGTAGCTTGATAAAGATAAAGAACTTGCGCTGGGATAGTGATAAAGCATTATTTGATATTTATCGGTATCAATATCGTTAATAAAGCTTTCCCACATACGAGGAGAGCTATTAATACCGTGTATTAAAACCAAAGGTAATTTATGCTCATTCCACTCCTCTAATAAATAAAGGCCATAGCCAACCTCTTTTAAAAAAGTAAGGGGCTTCCACATACCATTCTTGATATTTTCCATTGAAAAACGAGATTCTGAGAAGTTAACAACCTTTAAGTAGTTATTTTTCTTTAATGCTTTACCGGTTTGTAAAGTTGAAACTGACAGGTTAATTTTATAGGCTTTATCTAAAGCTGTTTCAGTTAGGGTAATTGCTTCTGGCTGAATGCTTGATATGTAACTTGCTAGCGCAATACCTTTGGGTAATTGATATAGTTCAATATCGCTATTGATACCATTTTTTTCACCTTGTTGATATTTATAATCATTATTGTCATCTTGAAACGCAACGAGATGATAGTTTCCTTCAGGCACAATGAAAAATATAGGCTGTTCTGGGCTTACCACTCGATAACCTACATAATTTATATTCGCTTTATCTGAACGCTTAAATAATACGGCGATAGTTTGCTTATCAGCGCTAGCTTCAATATTTGCTTTTATAAAAAATAGATTTTTTTTTGCCGATTTTAATTCATGTCCAAGGTTCAAATAAGTACAAGCTTGCAACGTTGAAAATAATATTAATATTATGCCAATACGATTAAGCAAAGTAGTGTGTAATTTTTTAATTAACACAAAAATCCTCCTTGATGAATATATTAAGCACCATAAGTATCGTTTTAAGGGCAAGTATTATGAATGATATGTTAGCATTAAAGTTTTAATAAATGAAAATTAGAAACGGCAGAAACAAACTATCGTGTTTCTTATACTGCTCTTATCCAGCTAACTAAGATATTTTCATTATCATTTTAAGCGCCAACGTAAAGAGTTCATATGCAAAATACATTATCTATTCGCTCTTATAGCCGTAATAAAATAGGACATTCTCACTCCTATCATCAATTGGTTTTACCGTTGAGAGGAGTGATAAATATTGATGTAGAGGGCTATACCGGCAAGGTGACGCCGAGTGAATGTGTAATTATTAAAAAAGGAAATATGCATCACTTTACCGCTGATGCACAAGCAAGGTTTGTGGTAGCCGATATGGATGAACTACCGGATAATTTATTGTTATCAGATACAATTGTTTTTTCTATTAGCCACACCCTCCAGCGCTTTCTTAGTTTTGTGGAGGTGCAACTAGAGCATCAAGTAAATAAAGCGTTAGAACAAATTTCTTATCGAATGTTTTTTGAGTTAATGCATCAACAAGCATCACTTAAGCAGCTAAATAATAGAATCCGTCTTGCTGTTGAGTTCATAGAATCACACATTACTGAAGATTTAGTAATATGCCGGTTAGCTAGTGTTTCATGCTTAAGTCCAACCCAGTTTAAAAAGCTGTTCAAAGAACAAGTTGGATTAACCGCAGCACAATATGTAACAAAATTGCGTATGGAAAAAGCGCAAGCACTGTTAATTCATACCGATTACCCACTCCAGATAGTTGCTGAACAAGTAGGTTATGCCGATTTATCAGCATTTAGTCGACGATTCTCTCAATATTTTGGTCTTTCTCCTTCAAAAGTATCACACTAATAGCGTCTTTATTGCAGATAAAAGCGTCTTACTAGCACAATATAATACTCACTGTAAGCATATGCTATTAGCCATAGTTAAATTGTGATTGGAGTTATTATGTTCTTTAAAAATAATGTTGTAGGTGGAGTAATGAGCATCGTTTTGGCAAGTTTCTTATGGGGAACAACCGGTGTTGCAGCTAGCCTAATACCCAATGTTAGCCCAATTGCTACTGGTGCTTTTGCAATGGGTGGAGGAGGGGTATTGCTAGTTATTAACGCTTATAAAGCTATAGCTAATGATCTAAAAAAATTAATTACCCAAGCAAAAATGTTATTTTTAGGTGGGATATCCGTAACGATTTACCCTCTGGCCTTTTATACATCCATGAGGTGGTCAGGTGTTGCTATCGGTACTGTGATATCAATAGCTAGCGCCCCTTTTTTTACCGTGGTGTTGGAGCGTCTAATCAGCAAGAAAAAGGTATCTTTACAATGGGGAGTAAGCTTTGTTTTAGGTGCTTTAGGCATCCTATTGCTAACATTAGGGAAACAGAAAAACATAAGCCAAGAAGTTGATGTAACCACTCAGTATTTTGGCGTGGGGTTAGGGTTAATTGCAGGGCTTTCTTATGCAATCTATTCTTGGGCTGCCAAGCAAATGATAACTCGTGGTGTATCTTCTAAATCTTCAATGGCAAGTATGTTTGGAATAG
>ENA-ORXI01002742-ORXI01002742.1-sediment-metagenome-genome-assembly--contig:-NODE-2742-length-12423-cov-11.895027_pt1 | contig 12423 bp, 9 predicted proteins | sample MGYA00237861_ERZ511468 | MGnify/ENA primary metagenome ERZ511468 (study PRJEB26299, sample SAMN06266213) | sediment metagenome | isolation source: Hudson Canyon methane seep mesocosm | place... | reverse complement strand
GCTGCAGTATTAGGGCATGAAATAGGCCATGTAACAGCGAGACATGGCGTACGTCAGCAAAGTGCATCTCAAGCTGCGGGTCTTGGTTATCTCTTAGGTTCGATACTTTTTCCTGAGTTACGCGCAGGACCATCACAAGATATATTTAATATTATGAGTGGAGCCTTATTAAGTGGTTATGGGCGAGAACATGAATTAGAATCTGATGGTCTTGGTGCTGAATACCTTGCCAGAGCGGGCTATGAGCCTAAAGCAATGATTGATGTCATCCGCGTATTAAAAGCACAAGAGACCTTTGCTGCGGCAGAGGCTAAAAAACAAGGGCGCGAAGCTCAGGGTTATCATGGTTTATTTGCGAGTCATCCTGATAATGATACTCGTTTGCACGAAGTGGTTGGCGCTGCGGAACAATTTTCTGCAGAGCGCAAAGGCCTAATTTTACGCCGAGAATATTTAGACCAAATTAATGGCCTGGTGTTTGGCGATAGTGAAGCGCAAGGAATTCGTTCTGGCCGTCATTTTTATCATCTTGCAATGAATTTTTCTGTTGATTTCCCCGTTGCTTGGCAAGTGAATAATAAACCAAGTAGTTTGCAGGCTGTCTCGTCGGGTGGGCAGGCTTTTATTGAAATGCGTGCTACGGACATAAACCGTAAATTATCTCCTCAAGACTTTATTAAACAGCGATTAAAGCTAGATAAATTATTAGAGGGTAAAAGTCTCAATGTGAATGGTTTGGAAGGCTATACGGGCTTATCTAAGCTAAAAGACAAGCTTTTACGAGTCTCAGTTATCTATTTCCGAGACCGTGCATTTGTATTTTTCTCTGGCGTGAAAAACAGTAAAGACTTTGCCCGGTTTGATGTCGACTTTTTAAGCACGGTAAAAAGCTTTCACCGTCTGGCAAAGGCTGAGCAGCATCTAGCTAAAGCACTTCATGTAGACATCGTTACTGTAGGTAAGCAGGATAATTATGCTACTTGGGCTGGAAAATCACGCATCAGTAATAGTCCATTACTTCAGTTGAAACTACTCAATGGGCATTACCCTAACGGTGAATTACAGGCTGGAAAACTTGCAAAACGAGTTAAGTAACCGTTTCGTATCAAGCCTTAATTAGAACAGTTCCTCTTCATCGCTATCTTGAGTTAATGCGCCTTCATTCAAATAGCTTGGTGGCGTCATTTCAGTAGGTACATATTGTTCGCGAAAAGTTTCGGCAACTGCTTTTGCTGTATCTGGTCCAGCTAATAATCCGGTGTCAGGATCGATTTGTACCGTAATCATATCAACGGGTTTTTGCAAGGGTTCTTCAGGCAAGTCACTCAGTGCAACTTTCATGAAATCTATCCACATTGGTAGTGCTGCTCGTCCACCGGTTTCATAGCGACCAAGTGTTTTAGGCCTGTCAAAGCCTACCCAACTAATGGCAACAAGTTCTGGGTGAAAACCATTAAACCAAGCATCAATTTGATCATTAGTTGTACCTGTCTTTCCGGCAAGATCATGTCGACCTAATGACATTGCTTTGCGACCTGTACCGTATTTCACCACATCACGTAATAAGCTATTCATGATGTAGTTATTTTGGGCTGTCATAATTCGTTGGGCTGGTTTTAAGCTGGATGTTTCACCTTCATTTGGATCCGTAGAAAGACTGGTCACACATGTTTCACATACGGTTAAAGGCTCTGCTTGCATAATGATTTCACCATTAGCATCTTCAATACGTTGAATAATGTAGGGTTCTATACGGTAACCGCCATTAGCAAGTGAAGAGTATGCTCTGGCCATATCCCATGGTGCTGCGCTACCACTACCTAAGGCGAGTGACAGGCTTTTTGGCATTTGTGTTGTGTCGAAACCAAATTTCTTGGCATAGTCAATAACGTAAGCTGCACCAATATCACGAAGAATTCTGATTGAAACTAGATTGCGTGAATTGGTTAAGGCAACTCTTAAGCGAGTGGGACCAAAAAACTTGCCACTGTAATTTTCAGGTCGCCACACATTCTCATCAGAAGGGTTGTCGAAAACAACGGGAGCATCATTAATTATGCTGGCGGCTGTATAGCCTTTTTCTAGAGCGGCAGAATAAATAAAAGGTTTAAATCCAGAGCCTGGTTGCCGGCGTGATTGAGTTGCACGGTTAAATTTGTTTTGAAAATATTCAAAGCCACCATTAAGCGCTGTTACTGCACCATCATATGGGGAGACTGCAATTAAGGCGCCTTCCGCTTCAGGAAGTTGTGCTAACTGCCATACCCCTTGTTTATCTTGATGAAGGTGAATGATATCGCCAACAGCAAGAACATCGGAGGCTTTACTGACAGCCTTGCCTCGACGATTAGTAGATAATTGTTTTCTTGCCCAGGCTAATGATTCAGTAGAAAGTTCGATGATTTCATTATTTTTCACATAAATACGAACGAGATCAGCTTCTAAGGAAGTCACAATGCCAGGATGTAATGGGCCAATACTTTCGAAGCTAGATAGTATTTGCTCGAAGTCTTCAGCTTTCATAGCATCTTCAATGGCCGATTTATTTTTTGCGCCACGGAAACCATGGCGTTTATCGTATGCGAGTAATGCTGATTGCAGTGCTGTGTTTGCTGCTTTTTGGTGTTTTGCTCGAATGGTAGTGTAAACATTTAGACCAATATTGTAGGCGTCATCGCCATATTGCTCGATGAGCTGCGTGCGCACCATCTCTGCAATGTATGGGGCATACACTTCAACGTTCCGACTATGATAACTTGCTGTTATTGGCGCTTGAACAGCTGTTTGAAACTCTTCATGGCTAATATGGCCTACTTGCCACATGCGTCGGAGTACGTAATCACGACGTAATTGTGCTCGCTCTGGATTGGCAATTGGATTAAATTTTGATGGTGCCTTCGGTAGACCGGCAATCATTGCAAATTGTGGCAGAGTGAGTTCTTGTAATGACTTGCCATAATAAACTTTAGCTGCAGCGCCAATGCCGTAGGCGCGATTACCTAAATAAATCTTGTTTAAGTAAAGCGTTAAGATTTCTTCTTTGCTAAGTTTTTGTTCTATTTGAAGGGCAAGTATTATTTCATTAAGTTTGCGTAAATATGTTTTTTCACGACTTAAGAAAAAGTTTCGAGCTACTTGCATGGTAATGGTGCTACCACCTTGTGCTTTTACTCCCGTTGTCGCAAGAGAATAAACTGCACGTAAGATGCCGTGATAGTCTACGCCAGGGTGTTCAAAGAAGCGGTCATCTTCTGACGCTAAAATTGCTTGAATTAAGTAAGGAGGGATCTCGGGGTATGCCACTGGAATGCGTCGCTTCTCTCCAAACTCTGCAATTAATCGACCTTCAGCGCTAAAGATTCTTAACGGTACTTGAAATTGTGTTTCTTTTAATACTTCAGTATCGGGGAGTTTTGGGGCAAGAAGATAGTATGTTGCAGCAATTGCAATGGCAAGTAAGAAGCCTAATAATAAGGCGAGGTTAAATAGTTTTCGCAGAAAAGTGAACATAAAGAGTCTTTAATTCGTAGTCTAAAATGACAATGTCATCAAGTATATATAATGGCGTGCTTTACACAACTGAAATCTAGCTATGAGACAAAGAAAGTGTGATTTTGTTCGGTTTATAGTGAAATAAAGCTCGAACAGTGAGAACTTTAATTGTATTTTCATAATTTATGAACTATAGTCTTAAGAAACTACATTAGGTTTGAGTAGTAAGTATTTTTTAATCATTGGTAATTGAGGCGAACATGTTTGGACGATCAGCCCAATCTCTATTAGGGATAGATATTAGTTCATCAGTAGTTAAGGTGCTGGAACTTGGATTAAAAGGTGGCAAGTATAGTGTTGAGTCCTATGCTGTCGAACCTTTGCCTGCCAATGCTGTTGTTGAAAGTAAAATTGAAAATAAAGAAGATGTTGCTACAGCAATAAAGCGAGCCGTGAAGCGCTCGTCTACTAAAACGAAAGATGCAGCGGTTGCTGTTTCAGCCAACTCTGCAATTACCAAAGTAATCTCATATCCAGCATCCCTTTCTGATCGAGAGATGGAAGAGCAAATCATGCTTGAAGCAGAGAGCCACATCCCCTATCCTTTGGAAGAGGTTCGTCTAGATTTTGAAGTCATAGGCGTGTCTGAATCTGATGTTGAGGCGGTTGATGTATTGCTTGCTGCGTCACGAAGTGAAAATGTCGATGCTCGAACAGAAGTGCTCGAAATGGCGGGCTTAAAGCCAAAACTTGTTGATGTTGAGGCCTATACAGTAGAAAATGCTTTTGCACTAATATCTCCTCAGCTCCCTTTGCATGGCCAAGGTTTAACTGTTGCCGTTGTTGATATTGGTGCAACAGTGACAACATTACATGTGCTTGTTGATGGAAAAATTGTATTCACTCGAGAGCAAACCTTTGGTGGTCGGATGCTGACGGAAAACATTGCTCAGCATTATGGCATGTCATATCAAGATGCAGGCCAAGCTAAAAAAGAAAATAATCTACCTGATGATTACGGTCCGAAAGTTTTAGACCCGTTTAAACAGCTTATGACGACGACAGTAACTCGTGCGTTACAGTTCTTCTTCTCAACATCGACGCAATATCAATCAATTGATCATATTTTGTTGGCAGGTGGTTGCGCCTCAATTCAGGGTGTAGATGCCATGATTGAAGAAGATACGGATACAACAACATCGATTGCAAACCCATTTGTTGATATGGTTTTAGGATCTAAAGTTCAGATTTCAGCATTAAGTAATGATGCACCCTCAATGTTAATTGCATGCGGACTTGCAATGAGGAGTTTTGACTAATGGCACATATTAATCTACTGCCATGGCGCGAAGAGCTACGACAAGAACGTCAGCAACAATTTATGGTTGCGATTGTTGCGGGCTTTGTTTTTGCGATGGTAACACTTTACGGTGCAGTTTTATATGCTGATAGTTTGTTAGATGAGCAGAGTGCTAGAAATAACTTTCTACAAGCAGAGATTGTAAAACTAGATATAAAAATAAGAGAAATAAAAACTCTAGAAGAAGAGCGGGCACGATTAGTTGCACGTATGCAAGTGATACAACAACTACAGTCAAGTCGCCCTAAAGTTGTGAAAGTATTTGATGCCTTAGTTCGAACGGTGCCAGAAGGGACTCACTTATCGAAAGTGACACGAACGGGTTCAACTTTGACTCTTAATGGTGTTGCTCAGTCGAATGCGAGGGTCTCTGTGTTTATGAGAAACTTGGATGAAAATACTGAGGTTACAGAATCCAATTTACAAGTAATTCAGAAAACATCAACGAGTGATCAGGCTATACGAAACTTTACTATAAAAGTACCAGAATCGAAGCCGATAACTGAAGATGGAGAGCTATAATGGAGTTATCTTCTTTAAGTGAATTAGATATTAATGAAAGTGGTGAATGGCCACTAGTCATCAAGGTGTTGGCTATTACTTTATTATGTGTATTAGTGTGGGTTGGAGGCTATTATTACATCATAAAAGATAAAGAAATTGCTTTAGCTACTGCAGTGCAAAAAGAAGTGTCTTTAAAGAAATCTTTAGAAATTAAATATGCGAAAGCTGTCAATTTAGAAGCTTATAAAGAACAGATGAAGGAAATGAAGATTATTTTTGCATCAATGTTGCAGCAGTTACCACGAAAAAGTGAAGTAGCAGATTTATTGATTGATATTTCAAGATCAGGCCTAGTTAATGGATTAGAGTTTCAGCTTTTTAAACCTGGTGGCGAACATCCCGTTGATTTCTATGCGGAGCTTCCAATTCAGATGAAGGTAACGGGAACTTTTCATCAGTTTGGTGAGTTTGTAAGTGCAGTCGCAGCCCTACCACGAATTGTAACCATGCATAATTTAACATTAACACCATTGGGAAATGGTTCTGATGATATGACGATGGATATTACTGCAAAAACATATCGTTATTTTGATGAGCAATAGGAACAGTTAAACATGGCAAATTTTATTAAAATAACCTTGCTTGTCGTCACTGCCTTGTGTTTAGCAGGATGTCAGCAAGAAAAAGAAGACTTATCAGCCTATGTGGCTAGTGTTCAGGCAAGGCAAAAAGCGGATATTGAACCTATGCCTGTAATGAAGTCATATGAGAAATTTGCATATTCAGCTGGTGAATTACGAAACCCTTTTATTCCGACAGTGATTGATATTGACCTTCCTGTGGAGGAAGAGATTAAGAAAGTGATAGATAACGGTATTCGACCAGACAGAACTCGATTAAAAGAAGTCTTAGAGTCGTATGGATTAGAAGAGTTGAGATTGGTTGGTACGCTTGAAAAAGAAAGTGTTTGGGCATTGATTCGCGCACCAGAAGGAGTGATCCATAAGGTGAGAGCGGGGGATTATATTGGCCAAAATGATGGCCAGATTTTAACAGTGTCTGATACAGAGCTCATACTAAAAGAAATAATATCAGATGGAGATGGCGGCTATATAGAGCGTAACGCATCGCTTGCTGTTATTGATGTGAACTAAAGGCATATGGATACTATGAATAAATTAATGATGCTGAAGAAGAAATTTTTGATGAATAACAATAAAGTGAATGGATGGAGATTAGATATGTATCGATTAAAAAATACAATGAAATGGATACTTATTAGTCTCATTGCTTCGACCGCCACGGCAATGGCTGCAGATTTGCAATCTTTAGGTTATTCATCTTTGCCTGGTGAAAAGGCACAATTAGTGCTGACCTTCTCAGAGCCTGTTGATAAGCCGAATACTTTTTCAATTGATGATCCTGCACGAGTTGTTCTAGATTTTGCAGGCGTAACTAATCAGCTAGATAAAAAAACACAGCAAATCAACATTGGAGCAACAAGTAGTGTTTCAGTTATTGAAGCTGGAGAACGTACTAGAATGGTTATTAATCTTGAGCAGAAAGTACCTTATAGTATTGAGCAAGATGGAAATATTGTTTTAGTTACAATCGATGGCGGAACGCAGAAAGTGGTGACAATGGATAATAGTGATCGCCAAGTATCTGATATTGATTTCCGTCGTGGCGAGAAAGGTGAAGCAAGATTAATGATTCATCTTAATGATGAAAGTGCCGCTATTGATGTGCATCAAGAGAGAGATATAATTGTCGTAGATTTGACTGGTGTTGAGCTTCCTGAAAGCTTACATCGCCGTTTAGATGTTGTTGATTTTGGTACGCCTGTACAAGTGATAGACAGTGTTCAAACAGGAAATAACACACGTATAACACTATCAACATCAGGAAAGTTTGAACACCTAGCGTATCAATCAGAAAAAACACTGGTTGTTGAAGTAAAACCAATCTCTGAAGAAACTAAGGCTGAAGCGCGTAAAGATGAGTTTGGCTATCAAGGTGAACAGCTTTCTTTGAATTTCCAAAATATTGAAGTACGAGCGGTTTTACAGTTATTAGCTGACTTCACGGGCATGAACTTAGTCACGAGTGATACAGTTCAAGGTAATTTAACGTTAAGGTTGAAAAATGTACCCTGGGATCAAGCCTTAGACATTATTTTGAAAACCAAAGGTTTGGCAATGCGCCAGAATGGCAATGTGATGTTGATTGCGCCAGCATCTGAAATTGCGGCACGTGAAAAACAAGAATTAGCGGCTAAAAAGCAATTGGTTGAATTAGAGCCTTTATATTCAGAAATAATTGAAGTTAATTTTGCCAAAGCTTCAGAACTAGCAGCATTATTGTCTAGTGCTACCGAAGAAGATTCAGGTGCAGGAGTTTCGGGATTTTTATCGGGTCGAGGTACTGTGACGGTTGATGGAAGAACGAACTCATTGTTGTTACGTGATACTGCCAATCAATTAGTCCAAATTCGAAAATTAATTGAAAAATTAGATATCCCTGTTAGGCAGGTACTGATTGAATCACGTATTGTTATTGCGAATAATGACTTTACGAAAGAGTTGGGTGTTAGGTTTGGAACTAGTGCTCAAAGCAATACGCTAGGGGCAGGGGTTACTGGTACGCTTCAAAATTTGAATACTGCTCCGGCAACGGATAGTGTTGCACCTAGTCCTCCAAGTACTACGAATCTAAATGTTGATATGCCAGTTGCTAATGCTGCAGGGACATTTGCACTTGCATTAGCTAAGTTACCATTGGGTGCCATATTGGAATTGGAACTGTCGGCCATGCAAGCTGAAGGAAAAGGTGAGATTATCTCTAGCCCTCGAGTTATTACATCGAACCAATCTACAGCGCTTATTGAGCAAGGAACCGAGATCCCGTATCAAGAAGCAAGTTCGAGTGGTTCAACGTCTGTTTCCTTCAAAAAGGCGGTATTAAGTCTAGAAGTCACGCCTCAAATAACACCAGATGACAAGATCATTATGGATTTAAAAGTTAATAAAGATCAGCCTGAATTTGATGCTCGTTTCCCTGTACCCGCAATCAATACTAAAAAAGTAGAAACACAAGTATTGGTAGACAATGGAGAAACGGTTGTTTTAGGTGGGGTGTATGAACAAACAAAATCTAAATCAGCATCAAGAGTACCATTTTTTGGTGACTTGCCTTATGTGGGCTTTCTGTTTAAGACTACTAGAAATATTGATAATAAGACTGAATTATTGATTTTTGTTACACCAAAAATAATTAAAGATAGTCTTAAATTCTAAATCGTCTAAATTTAATGCACATTGAAAAAGCCGGATTGTGATGATTCGGCTTTTTTGTAATATAAAAACTAGGAATTAATACAACGTGGTAAGTGGTAATATCTTTTTAGTTGGCCCAATGGGCGCAGGGAAATCAACAGTTGGCAGGCAGCTAGCTAAATCGTTAGGGCGCGACTTTTTTGATAGTGATAAAGAAATCGAAAAACGAACGGGCGTCTCCATTTCATGGATTTTCGAAATGGAGGGTGAAGCAGGCTTTCGTGCTCGAGAACAAAAAGTGATTGATGATTTAACACAGTTAAAAGATATTGTTTTGGCGACGGGAGGTGGTGCTGTACTTTCTGAGGATAACCGACGGGCATTACGTTCTCGAGGCAATGTAATATATTTATCTGCTTCTGCAGAGCAATTATTTCGTCGTACTTCAAAAGATAAAACAAGACCATTGCTGCAAACTGAAGATCCAAAGAAACAAATTACCGCCTTATTAGCAGAACGTGATCCTCTATATCAAAATGTAGCAGATATTGAGTTGAGAACAGGAGATCAATCAATTCAGCATGCGGTATCAGAAGTAATTAAACAATTAGAAAACGTAGGACAATAAACGAATGATGAAAACTCTACAGGTATCGCTAGGCGACCGTAGTTATCCTATCTATATCGGTCAGGACTTACTGTCTCAACCAGAGCTATTAACACAACATATTAAAGGCAATGAAGTATTAGTTGTAAGTAATACGACAGTTGCGCCACTATATTTGCAGCAGGTTTTGGATTTGTTGACAGACTTTCGTTGTGAATCTGTCATCTTACCTGATGGTGAAGAATTCAAAACCTTAGAAGTGATGAATCAGATTTTTGATTCTTTATTAAAGTCGCGTTTCTCACGACGAGTCACATTGATTGCTTTAGGTGGTGGTGTGATTGGCGATATGACTGGCTTTGCTGCTTCATGTTATCAGCGTGGCGTACCATTTATACAAATACCGACAACACTTTTATCTCAAGTTGACTCATCGGTTGGTGGTAAGACAGCCGTTAATCATGCTTTGGGTAAAAATATGATTGGTGCTTTTTATCAACCTCAGTGCGTGATTGCCGACACTCAAACCTTGAATACACTGGATGATAACCAACTGTCTTCTGGTCTAGCTGAAGTGATTAAATATGGTTTAATTAACGATCCTGAGTTTTTTAATTGGTTAGAAGACAATATTTCAGGCTTACGACAACGAGATCAGGCTCTGTTAGCAGAAGCTATTGAACGTTCATGTCAGGATAAAGCTGATGTTGTTGCTCAAGATGAGCTAGAGCAGGGTGTTCGCGCTTTATTGAATCTAGGCCATACATTTGGCCATGCAATAGAAACAGGCATGGGCTACGGTAACTTCTTACATGGAGAAGGTGTTGCAGTTGGAATGGTGATGGCAGCAGATTTATCTCAACGAATGGGTTGGATAAGTTTGGCAGATGTTGAACGAGTCAAAAAACTAATACTAGCTGCTGGTTTACCTATTACAGTTCCAGCAGGAATGACGGCCGATCGATTTATGGCTCTTATGTCAGTTGATAAAAAAGTACAAGATGGTCAAATTCGCTTAGTTTTATTAAAAGGGATTGGCCAAGCAGTAATGAGTGATGATTATTCTGCACAGAAATTAGCGGAGACTTTGGCTGAATTTCAGTCATAGCCTATTGGCATGAGTAACCTCACAAATTCTTCGGCAGAACCAAGCTATATTGCACGTTTAGCATTACATTCTGCACCTTTCAGTACTGCTGTTGATTCTCGCTCTTTTTTTAATGGTAAACAGATCGAGCAACGACTGAATTTATTATTTCATCTAGCTCGTTCTAGCGATAAAGTAGGATTGCTAATTGCAGAGCAAGGTGTAGGTAAAACGACTTTACTTACCCAGCTTCAACAAGGTGCAGGCGATGATCTGAGAATATGTCGCATCGATGCGACCGCTTCGCCGGAACCTTCAACACTGATAGAGCAAGCACTTCGAGCATTTGGTGTCGATGAGGCTGATATACGTCAAGAAAATGAGGCATTACTCAAAGACAGATTAATACGCCTGCAAAAACTCAATATTAGGCCATTAATATTAATAGATAATATTGATAGTATTTCAGCAGATAACTTAGCGACGTTGATTGATTGGCTTTCTTGGCAAGATGATGATGAGTTTTTATTGCAAGGCATCTTTACTGCTAGCCGAGGTATGCCTGAGATGGATACTATCCATAGTCGGTTGCAGCCTATTGATTTACCAAACTTAACAGAGCAAGAAATAAATGCATATTTAATGCAGCGACTTGAGATGGCAGGGTATAAAGGAGAGCTTCCCTTTAATGCCAAAGAGTTAAAACAGCTTTATCGTGAGTCATTGGGTTGTCCAGCGGTTGTGAATCAATTAGCTCACCAGATGTTACTTGGGATTAAATCTCGACCGAAGTCTGTTATTGCGGTTAATTTGGGCACTTTATTTCGTTGGCTAGCAGTATCAATTTTAGTAATATCATTTATTCTATTATTAGTATTTCAAGATAAAATCAATGCTCTTTTTAAGCAAGAAACCGAACAAAATAAAGAACTTGTTGATCAGGATTTTAACGCTGAAGACGAACCATTAGCTACTGTCGTCGTTGGAGAGGACCTTGTTATTAGCCTAGAACAATCTGAGCGAGATGAATTGACAACATTAGTTGCCGAACTTCCAATTGCGAACAGTGAATCGGATAGTCTGGTTGAAGAGAAAAATGATGTTGTAGAAGAAATATCTAATGTGAGTAAGGACGTGGAAACTGCTACAGAAGCAGAAGCAGAAGCAGAAGCAGAAGCAGAAGCAGAAGCAGAAGCAGAAGCAGAAGCAGAACAGCCTGTAGTTGAAGAACTAATTTCTGAACATGCCGAGTTAAAAATACCAATATTAGTGCATCAGCAGGACTGGATAAATATACAGCAAGGAACTGATTATACCTTTCAACTAATGGGATCATGGGATCACGAAGAAGTAACGGGATTTATCAATAAATACGCTCTATCAGGCGATATTGCTGAGTTCCAAAGTGAGCGGAATGGCCGCGTATGGTATGCCTTGATTTATGGTGTCTATGACAATAAGAAAGAAGCATTGCAAGCAAGTAGTCATTGGCCGGAGCCGCTTAATACTTTACCTTCATGGTTACGACGCTTTGATAGTGTACAGAAGCAGATTAAAAGTACGGTTCAAGCTCAGTAAGTAGCGCCTTGGCTATTGTTGCCTCACTGGCAAAGACAGTACGCCAAACAGTTTTACCATTTATTTTAGAGCGAGATAATAATCCTTGTTCTTCTAGCTCCGCTAGGCTCAAATCCCTTGAAGCTTGAAAGCAGACAATTCCACTCGGTGAGTGAAAAACCTGCCAGTTAGTATTTTTCTTGAGTGCGATGGCAAATGATTCAGCTTGTTCTAAGCGGGATTGAAGCTGAGTTAATAGCGTTTCACCGCCATCTAATAAACTAAACCATAATGGAAGAAATAATTCTCCACCATAAGAGCCCGCTAAGGTCTGTTTGGGCGGATGAATTAGATAATCTACCTCAATACCCGTCATTAAGTTTAAAGCCTGCTGATAGAGCAATATACTACAGGGCCGAGGCTGCCCTAATGCTTTGTGTGGATCAAAACAAACAGAATCTGCTTTCTCAATTCCTACCAAATATTTTTGTTCAGGAATAAGTATTAAAGCACCTCCCCAAGCAGCATCAATATGACACCA
>ENA-ORXI01002741-ORXI01002741.1-sediment-metagenome-genome-assembly--contig:-NODE-2741-length-12424-cov-8.906374_pt1 | contig 12424 bp, 7 predicted proteins | sample MGYA00237861_ERZ511468 | MGnify/ENA primary metagenome ERZ511468 (study PRJEB26299, sample SAMN06266213) | sediment metagenome | isolation source: Hudson Canyon methane seep mesocosm | place: USA:Hudson... | reverse complement strand
ACAACAGTAAAATCCGCCCCTCTCTCTCTCTCTAAAGCCAGTGAGTTCAAGCAATCAACAACAAGATTAGCTGTCCTGTAATTTACAATAATAACCAATAACTTATTAATAAAAAACCTCCATCTTACTTAATATCTTAATTGCTTTTTCAACTCTTCTGAGCGCCCCAGTAACGCCCCCGCAACTAACCACGTCAAAGGAGTCAATGTATCATTAGGCAAAAGATCAAAAATATTTATAGCAAGTATTAAGCTCATTCCTGACAGTGTCACTTGATCAAATAAATTAACCTTTTTTTTCAAAACTGATGCCGCCTTAAAAATAGGCATAACTAATAATCCAAAAATTGATAAAAACCCAACCAAACCATAATTACCAAGTGCAATTACCCAGTACCCATCTGTCACAGTTAAATCATAACCATCCTCACTATAAACTCTATTTCGACCCCACCCACCCCAACCAAAAAACATCTGATCACGTGCATGCGCCAACAACATTGTTTCCATATCAATCCGGTAACCTAAAGACTGCCCTCTCTCGGCATCAAAACCATTAATAAAATGAAGAAGATCAGCCAAAGGTAAAACCTCATAAAAACGCAACAATGGATAAAATATAGCAAAAAGTCCTATTATTTGTGCAATTTTAATTTGCAAACCAACCTTCCCATAATGCATTATAGGAAGCATTACAGTACCGTACACTATTGATGCAACACTCTTACATAAAACAAGTACAAAAAAAAGATAAGCAGTCAATTGCTGGGCTGAAAATCGCTTCGATACTCGCTCTTTAATATTTAATATTATTTCAGATGTTAATAGTACTGTTACAGCAAAAAAAGCCACGTACAAACCATGACCTAAAAAAACTGTCGGCCTAAATCCACCATAACGCTTATTCTGAGCAAAACCACTCATTCCATGATAGCCATATATCCAATTATGAAGCTGAGGGCTCATTTTTACCTCAAACAGCATTAAAATAGAATAAAATAATCCTGCCGTTAACAAAAACTTTAGCAAAATGATTAACGAATCAGCAGTTCGAATAAAACCGTACCCTAACATGAATGGAATCAATACTATCCATTGTTGAATTAAAGCAGATAAAGCATCATAATAAGTTAGTCCTGGGATAAAAAAATAAGATGCTGAGTTATTAAGCACCGTTACAAAAGGGCTAAACAAACAAATAATACATAAAATACCTACAAGGTTAAACCCTAAAGGTAAGCCAATACGCCGACCCAATCTAAACCTTAAAATAAAAAATGCGGATAAGCTAGGAATAGTAGTTTTATCTAATGGCGGAATTAAAGGGGGGTCTATAGCTAACCCAAAAGGTAATATTAAAAATCCACCAATAACAGAAGTGACAATAGCTTGCTGTACTGAATAAACTCGAAACAAATAATTCACCACAAAAAACCAGCCCAATAATACAATATAAGCCAACCAATTAGCCACTAGTAAAACACCTTAGATAATAAACACATATAATAGAAAATTTTATTTCCTCATGAGCAACATAGATCGTAATTTTATTGCAATCGGCCTTTCAAAAAAAACATGAATCGAATAACTCAAAAGCAACATAAAACAAATAGTTCCCCATAAAATAACATGCTCGTTATATTCAGGATACATTTTATTAAAAATAACAAAACCAATTCCTGAATGCAACAAATAAAGTGGATAAGTTATAGCTCCCAAAACCCTCCATTCTATCATTCTTAAAAAACCAGTTCTTTTAACTGTAATCAATAAAAAAACAATAAAGAAAGTTGTGATAATAATTGCAATTATTTCTTTTCTAAAAACAACTTGATATTCTAATTGATGATAATATACCTTATTAAAAGCATTTCTCATTACCAAAATATAACTACTAATTACTAGCATAACACGCCGCCAATTAAAACCATCCTGATAAATCCAAAAAAAAGCAACACCTGCAATAAAATAACCCGACCAATCAGTAATCAGCATGGAGTGAATTTCAGTCTTCGGAAATCGGGTCATAATTATGGAAATAAATAGCCAGCCGAACATCAAAGACTCAATCTTATGTATTAAACCCAATGTTAACACTATTGAAATTAACAAATAAAATTTTATTTCAACAAATAGACTCCAATAAACACCATCTATAGAAGGAACGTCAACAAAACCATTTAACATCGTTAAATTAACAAAATAAGTATTTAACAACTCCCAACTCAACCTGCCACCCCCAACTACCAAAGGTATAAATAAAGACAAACTACAACATATCCAAAAAGCTGGGTATAATCTTAATATGCGGGAACTTACAAACTTCTGCAAGTTTCCTCTTGATGCAGAAAGAATAATAACAAAACCACTAATCATAAAAAAAAGATTAACCCCAAGAAAACCATATTTAGCAAGCGAACTTAATATAGGGTACGACATTGTTGTCAGTTGATTATCTCCCACCCCCATAAACCCTCGAAATGCATAATGAAAAAAAACAACCATCATTGCTGCAATAAAACGGAGTAAGTCAACCTCATTAATTCGCGACAAATTCTTCATTAGTTACCCTCTAAAATATCACCTTAGTCAACACAGATTATATAAATATAATTTATTTTTTCAATTCATACTCACTAATATTTAATCTTTTACTATCCAAATAACCTTCAATATTTTTATTAGTCACTAAAAAACCGAAATCTTTAGGAATAAAAATAGTTTCATCACCAAAAATTCTTGCAGAAATCAACTCCCCAACCTTTGGTAGATAATGACTACTCTCATAATAATTATAGTTATTAGTAGTTACAGAATTATAACCACTAAAATCATAAAAACTATTATATTTTGAAAGCACCCTTAAAAATTCGAAATAATCTTCTAAAACATAGGAATCCATCATAACTTTATTATGCGGGGTAACAAAGGTTATTAACTTAATATTATTTTGACGGCACAATTTATTTAATTCAAATAGAATAATACCAAAATCTTTTTTAGTAGTAAAATGTACAGATCTTTTATTATTTAATTTAAATGAATTTTCTATATTAACATAATTACCTTTATTACTTTCTATTAACAAGTCCCTATTAATAAATTTGAAATATCCATTATTTATTTCCATTTCAATTAAATTTATGTCAGTTTCACTTGGAAATAACTTTAGAAAAACTGCATCGTAAAAAACAGAAAATAGATTTTTTATATAAAAAATATACAGCGAATTATCTAATACTTCAGGGTGAGCACGAACATCATAGCTCACACTTTTCATATTTTGAAGGCCAACCTGGATATACAAGGTTTTTATACTATACTTTTCCTTAATAAAATACTTCAAATGAACTAAAATATCACCTAAATTTGCACCTCCTATCCAAAAGTTATAAAATTTTTTATTTCTTTCATATTTTTCTACACTACTTGGGCGTGTAGTTCCAATCCTAGAGGATCCCATCATATAGGAATTGTAGATACCATTATTTTCTTTCAAATAGTTAATTTTACTAAACCGAACGTCAAGCTGCCCTCTATATATCGTATAATTTTTAAAAATATATTGAGGATCAATAACATAGTTAACTATCCCTACAATTGAAAGACAAGTGAAGAATATTAGCCCCCACTGTCGCAACCATTTTTTAGCATTCAATAAAATCTCCTAAAAATTAAAATATAGAAAAATAGAGTTATCATTAATCATAAAAAAAGAAACTATAAATATTATCACAGAATATATAGACGATTTATAATTTATTTTTAGGTTATTTAATTGTTGCATAGAGTTTGAGAACAGTAAAACCAAAGAGAATCCTAATAAAATCATAAGTACAGTAATTTTGTCACCATCAATAGCTGATAACCAGTCACCAAATTTAACCCCATACTCAGGCATAAACTTAAATAAGAAAAATAAAGAACTCGGCAAACAAATATCATCTAAACTAAACATTGCTTTCAAAACTTTAACTGCATCTCCCCACTCCCTGGCCCTAAAGAATATCCATGCAATATTAATAAAATTAATGGTTATTAACCAGGCTAACCACGTCCAAAGTCTTATACCTAGTTCACACCATAACCTATGCACAACTAATGCCCCCCCATGCAGCGCTCCCCAGAAAATAAATGTCCAACCAGCCCCGTGCCAAATTCCTCCAAGAATAAATGTTGTCATTAAATTGAAATATATACGGTAACTGCTTACTCTACTCCCCCCAAGTGGAATGTATACATAGTCCCTTAAAAAACGACTTAACGTCACATGCCATCGTCGCCAAAAATCTTGTATATTAGTGGCTTTATAGGGACTATTAAAGTTAAGTGGCAACCTAATATTAAATAATAATGCCGACCCAACAGCCATATCTGTATAACCACTAAAATCAAAATATAACTGAAAAGTATATGAGAGACTACTAATCCATGCCTCAAATAAATTTAGTGACGTTGCCATGTCAAACCCAGAAGTGGCATAAACAGCAAATGAATCAGCAATTACTACTTTTTTAAAAAGGCCAATTGAAAAGATAAATATTCCTGATACTATATTCCTATAGTTAATTATCTTTGTTTGTTTACGGGAGAACTGGGGCATCATCTCTTTATGATGAACAATAGGTCCAGCTATTAACTGTGGAAAGAATGTAACAAAAAGAGCGTAGTTTAAGAAATTATACTCTGTTGTTTCACCTCTATAGCTATCAACTAAGTACGCAATTTGCTGAAAAGTAAAAAATGAAATTGCCAATGGAAGAGCAAGGTTCAATAACTCTATATTATTACCAATTAAAAAATTAATATTTACGATTAAGAAGTCACTATATTTAAAATATACCAAAAGAGAAATATTTGAGATCACACCAACCATCAAAAAACTTTTTCTTACGCGTTCACCAAAACCCAATATTAACACCCTCCGCCCTAAAGCACTCCCTACTGAATAATTAAATATCATAGAAATAATAATAAGAAATAAGTAGCCTACATTCCACCAACTGTAGAAAAAAAGACTGCTAAAAACTAGAAAATACTTACCCAACTCAGTTAATCTTTTACTGTTTAAGTAAAAGTATACAAAGAAAACAATAGGGAGAAATAGTAAAATAAATTGATAGCTATTGAATAGCATTCATATTTCCTGTTTGATATAAAATATTAAAAATCACTATAATTATTGTATCTATATTGCTACACAGACACATCTTAAATTATCACTTTAGGGGCTCCACATAAGCCGCCTAAAAAAGCACAAACTAGGATCATACAACTCCTTTAAAATTTCTCTTTTGTCATACCGTGTGGAAATATCTATAAAGACACTAACCTATATCGTCATTATCCACTTTTGCATTCTTTTTTCTTGGGATGACAGGGATCGCTCCTTTAATTTGGAAGCACAAACCTTTACTGTCATACTCTTTTCCAGCATTAATACAATCATGAACTTCACCGCCAGTGGCTAAGATAGGCGCGCTACCCTATGATGTCCTATCGCCACCGCTCATTCACCCACGGAGCGATTTATGAGAGCTCCAGCAGCCCTGCATTCGATTCAACTACTCACAAAAGCCGCTCAGTTAAATCCACCTCATTGATTTGGCGACTGTCGGGATAAAATTCTTACCTCCTGGGTAAGAGTCCCTACTTTTGCGAAAGCTCATTTTAGGTATCCCAAGCCCAAGTTCGCGGCAAAAGCTTAACGGGACCAGTAATCATCTTCGATGCCCCGATTCGTCCTGCGTACATCACGATTTCGTACAACCTAGCTTCACGGTTGCACTCATCATGACTCCCTCAAATGACTCTACGGCAACTAAAGCTGTTACCAAATCCTCTTTGCCATTCGCTATCGTTCATACTACGGGTATTCACCCACAGCGCTGCCTATCGCGAACTAAAAATCTTCACTTCGCAAACTCCGCTTTCAGGATTTTCAGCGTAAGAATGTGGGCTTACCTGTAGATTTTCAACGGCTGATGATAAAAAGGCAACAGGCCCTAGCTATTTATTAATATATTTTTTTAACATCATATAGCAAGCGCATCCTCAAATAACTTGACAGCATCGTCCCATGTATACTGAGTTGCTGTTTTGTAAGCCGCTTCAGACATTTGTTGCCATTCATCATTAGGCAAGCACAAAACATCGTGTAGCCTTAAAGCCAAACTATCAACATCTTCTTGCTGTACAAGATAACCATTTATTCCATTTTCTATTATATCCGCCGGCCCACCAACCACTGTCGATACAACAGGGCACCGACAAGCCATTGCTTCCAAAGGAGGCAAGTGAAACCCCTCTGTCCGACTGGCACAAAGCCAAACATCGCATTGAGCATAAATATCGCGAATTTTCTCTTGTGCTGGCTGATGATAAAACTCTACTCCACTCGGCAAAGGTAATTCGCTATCGGGGCAGTGACTTCCAAAAGCAATTACCTTTAAGTCTGGAATTAGTTTAGTGACTACCTCTATTACTCTAAAGATAAGATCACAACCTTTTCCATGAGGTGAAGAATAAAGAAAACCAACAGTTGCTTGCTGCTTCTTTGTACGACTAGGTGCCCAGAATTGCTTAGTATCAACACTATTAAAAACTAAAGACACATTAGTATCGCCATACTTTTGCTTCATCAAATCAAGTAACCAGCCAGATATCGTAATTTTATGTAAAGGTAACTGGTAAGTTGCTTTTACTCTATCTTTATGTAAAAAATCAAAAACTTCATGACCTTGAATAAAATAAAACTTTCTTCCTTTTTGGGGACTTAAAGCAGCCACCCATTCTGCTGTCTCCCACCACGTTGCAATCACAATATCAGCGTCAGGTACATCAACATCAATAACTGGACGCCGTGATTCTAAAATTTTATGAGAGACATAAGGGTATAAATCAAAATGACTTACTTCCTTCAAATTTTTATCATTTTTAAATATGGCTAACTTCAAATTTTCTCGTCGCCTTAATGGCTTAGCTGGCCACGAAATAATAAAAACTTCATGCCCTCTTTTTCTTAACAGATCTGCATAAATAGCAACGACACGGATACCTCCTTCCAACCTTGCACATGGTAAAACAAAAGTGATTTTCATAATTTAACACCCATAAAACCTTAAACTCTACTCTATTTTATTGAAAAACAACACATTACAAGCCAGCTTTAAAAACCTAACATATACCTAAAGATATATTCACAAAGATTATTACACCGAAGCTTCAATGTATATCACTTAATAATTTTACAAATCACCTTTATTAGAAGAACTACTAAGCTACGCCATAAAAATAAGTCAAAAGGATAGCTTATCACCCCCCTTGCCAATGAATATAACGCACTATATAAATTTCCCTTAAAATATTCATTCCAAGCTGTAGAAACCAATAATTCCTTAACATGCATATGAGCTGAATGAGTTGAAATGTCATTAATAAAATTAGGTAAACTAATGGCCACTCCGTTCATTAAATCATCAGCACCTTTATTAACCCTTTGTTTTTGGAATTTATTTGCACACTCTTCATAAAATTCTCGCTCCTTACTTCCTTGCTTATGAGTAGTTGATCCATGCCGAATTCTCCAGAAATACGCACTATCTTTTAAACACCAAATTCTACAGACTTCAACCAACCTAAATTGCATATCAATATCTTCAGAACTAATAAAAAACGATCTAAAACCACCTAAAGAATTTAAAATTTCAGAACGCACCATGAAAGTACAAAATGATGTTACAGCTACACCTTGCAACATTAAACTAGTAATTTCTTTAGATTCGGAAAACCTTGTGGTATCAGCCAAAAACTTTCCATTTTCATTAATAGCAGTCAAACCTCCGCAAATAGCACCATACTCTGGATTTTCCTCTAACCAATTAACCTGTGTTAATAAACGGTCAACAGGATACAAATCATCAGCATCTATCCTGGCAATATATTTGCCTGAACACATATTCAAACCATCATTTAATGCCCCGACAATCCCAGTATTTGGTCTGCTAATAATGTTTATCCGAGAATCTTGTTGCGCAAGCTCCTTTAATATTGATAACGATGAATCTGTAGAACCATCATTAACAATAATAAGCTCAAAGTCTATAAATGTTTGCGCGAGAATACTATTAACAGACTCCTTTACGTAAGATTCGACATTATAAACAGGCAGTAAAATACTAATAATAGGCATAAAAATCCTTAAATAATATTCCTCAGTCATTAAATACACTTAAGCACCTAATCACTATGGTCTAGGGTTAAATTAAGTAGACCATTGATTTATAATTGTAAATATAAATACTACTTCGTAAGATTTGTTACAAAACTCTATTTTAGAACCTTACTAAACACTCATCACTAAAAGGCGGTTGGACTTAATATTTTTGCAACTAAAAATATAAATACAGAGTAAATAGCCTTATCGCTTATGATCACCATATTCTATATTTAAAATTATCGTTTGGGTTTTCTTCAACATGTTGCTCCAAATAATTCATTATCATTTATTCAGCCCCCCCAGTACCTCTATATCCATAACCTTACATGAAAACCATTGATTAAAAATGAATTTATAGGAATAAATTTTATTTTTAATCAATCAATTATAAAGTTATGTATAAGGAGATGCTCTATACCCCAAAATACAACAATGAACATTTACTAGAAAAATATATTAAAAAAAACAACGGAAAAAATCTAAACTCCTTTATCAAATTTAAAAGCTTATACCTACTCATCATATAAAAAATCAAGGGAATTTCAACTATTGAGTTTACTGCAATAGCTACTACAGCACCCTGCATACCAAAGTAATTAAATGAAATTGGTACTGAAATAAATAGAAATATAGCTGACGTTGATGTTAACTTCATTATTGCTCTAGCATCACCTAAGGCTAACAAACAAACTCCTGCCATCGTAGTCCCTAAAAAAATAGTAGACAATGCCAGTACTTCCAACATCCAACCAGCATTGTAATATCGCTCATCATAAAGTAAATTAATAATTAAATGCCCAGAACTTGCCAATAGCCCCACAACAATCATAACCAACACATCTACTTTAGTTCTTATTTGGTAATATATTTTTTTTAAATCATTAGGTCTATCTCTTACCACCTCACTTAACACTGGATAAAAAACTGATGCCATTACCTTTCGAATTACGTCTTTAAAAGACATCGCAAGAAAAAAAGCAATATTATAAACACCTAACTCTTCTGGTGAAATCAAATTCCCAAGTAGTAGCCTATCACCCTGCCCAACTAAAAATGTAAATATTGAAGACCCAAAAATCCATTTTCCAAATTTAATGATTTCTTTTACTGAGTTTTGCTCCCACCTAAACCTGCTTTTATTACCAAATGCAGGTAGGTGAGACAAAATCATTTTCACAAATGAAGTAGTTATAGAGCCTACAACTAACCCCCAGATATTGGAATAAAGAAATGCTAATACAATCATAGTAACCAAGCCAAGAACTTGACTTATTACTTCAATCAATGTTATTTCTTTTAACCTTAACTCTCTATTTAGTATGGCTAAATTAACTGAATTAAAACCTGAAAACAAAGCTGTTATAGACATTGCTGATAATATCCACGGCAACTGAGGAGTTGCATAAACCGACCCTTCAGTAAATACGCTATCCATATTCAAATAATGCAATAAAACACTAAGCGCAACTAAAACGAGAAAGATAAATACCCCTCGCAACACCTGAATTGTCCAAGCTGTTTCTATAAATACGTTTTCATTAGACCGCTTACTCTGAATAATGTTTTGTAGTATTCCCAAGTCTGAAAACATTGATATCCCAGCTATTACAACTGAAACAATAGCCATTACACCAAACATTTCAGGTACTAGTAAGCGTGTTAAAATAAGGTTACCACCTAAGCGTAACCCACTTGATAATAAATGCCCAAAAACAGCCCAACTACCTGAATGAAAAATTTTTTGTTTTAGTGTTTTTGTCATTTTAGAATAATAGGTATTAAGTTACAAACATTCATATTTCTGTTTCTGTCACTTCTGAGCTCTAGCCGTTCCACCTAAACCCCAATCAATTACTCCAATACCGGCAGCTACTGCTGATGAGGTATTATTGAGATGGTAATCAAATTGCTCTTCATCTACAAAGTCAGGGTCAGAATTTATTGCTGAAAACCCAACATTGAACTCCGATCTCATTTGATCTAGATCATACGTGATACCACCAAAATTGAAAAATTTATTATCTACCTTATTCGGCATAAAATAAAGGTTATGACTAATATTCAGCTCTGTTACCGGTGTCTCAGTATTTTTATTAAGGATAGTTTTATTTTCACCCTGATGCACAAAAATATTATTAATTAATGAAATATTAATTAAACCTGCCCCTCCAAAATTCACACCATAAGAGCTAGCAGGGTCAACGAAAGTATTGTGAGCAACAACAACAGATTCTGATGCTACGTCACCCGTGCGATTATCAAATAAACTTATAGCACCTGATCTATTTCCAACTACTAAGTTATTAACCACCTGAGAGTTAGTCAGCGAATTTAATAATAGACCATAGCCTTGCTCACCTTCTCTATAGCCATTATTTCTAATAATATTCCCTTCTATCGTTATATTATTAAATACTTCTTCTTCAGCATATCCTCCCGTCACATCGATACCGTTACTATTGCCTTCAATCAGGTTCCCTTTTATAAGGACTGTATCACTACTTCCATGCAGGACTACACCAAGGTTACTCCCACCTTCTAGGTGATTACCTTGTATTGTTGCATTATGCAGGTGTCTAACATAAATATTATGCGCCCCTATATGATCACGCCCATTATTTTTGAATGTGGAGTTGATAATCTTAAGATTATCGCCACTTCCTGCAAAACCACCACCACGACCACCCGAGAGCTGATTGTTTTCAATCACCGAGTTACTAATTAATAAATCATTCACATTATCAGCATAAACGCCATCTCTTGACGCATCTTTTATCACTACATTTACAAGACTACTTCCTGATGCATAGCTAATACTTACCCCTGGCTTATCAAACTGAGGGTCATTAAATATTTGTAAATTTCTAAAATGAACTTCATGCCCATTTGACCACACTGTTGCTCGGTACGCTTTCTCAAAGTACGTTGATTTAATGATGGGACGGGCTTTGAATGTATCACCATAAGCACCGAAAGTAAGGTCTTCAGAGTATTCTCCACTTGGGAAGCGCGCATGAACATTAATATACCCGTCAAATAAACACCCTCTTTTAAATAAGAAAGCCGACCCACTTGGCGCTGCCGCCCATGGTTCGTGATACTGAGGGTTAGTATTTGCATTAGGACTGGCCGTATCCCAATACCCTACTTCTGTTTTTGCATTTACTTTTGCAAGACTTAGCCAAGGCGTATCAGACGACAATCCATCATTACTATCCTTACCTAATTCACAATCGATATAGTAGGTATTTCCTGAATAATTAATACCATTAACACCAGACTCATCTATTTCACCAGCATCCTTAATTGCTCCATAAGTATTCCCATATAAACTTACTGGGTCTGTTGATGCTACTTCTGTTACTACTGATTTTGTTACTACTACTGATTCTGTTACTACTACCGCTGCTATCTCTTCTGTTACTTGTATAGGAAATAGCAATTCAGATCCTCTAGCATCAAAAATAACCGGTAACTTAGTTTCTAGGTCTTTACTGTATACCCCTAAATTGCTAACAAGTATTTCTACAGCTAATTCACTAGTAGGAAAGAATAAATTATTCTCTAATAAACCACCTACATTAGAATCCCCAAACCTATTTACAGTGGAGTTAGTAACCACAACATTATTAATACTGCCGTCACTTGCTGTTCTCATATCAATATTTAAAGAACTTATATCATGATTAACATTCAGCTGCAGGTTACTAAGATGAATTGAATGCCCATTTGACCATACTACACTACGATGATAATCACCATCCGTATCATTAATTATAGGTCTTGGCTGCTTTAAATCTCCATAAGCACCAAAGGTATATTCATCCATATAACCATCAGCCGTCCAAGCGTGAACATTTATGAACCCATCAAAAGAACAACCTCGCTTAAATAAAAATACTGAGCCGCTATTCGCTGCAGTCCATGGCAAATGAAAAGTAGGCTTAGTTAAAAAACTAGGTAATACTGTATCCCAATAACCCACATTAGTTTTTGTGAATACTTTATTAGCACTTGCCCAGGCACTTTCAGGAGAAATACCATCATTATTATCATTGCCTGACTCACAATCGATATAATAAGTTTCAGCAACATAGCTAACTTCAGTATTACCCCCTATATCAGAATCTAAATAAGGGTCTTTATTGATTGATGTCGCTGTAAACTCGCCTCCTTTACACATTAATAGGTAAGTATCTTCCGTATC